>MDTC01220656.1_pt1 | contig 43637 bp, 49 predicted proteins | sample 811181 | NCBI WGS metagenome assembly MDTC01 (sample SAMN05326644, study PRJNA326480) | marine metagenome | isolation source: seawater | place: Pacific Ocean: North | collected 2011 | reverse complement strand
TTGAATTAGAAGGAGAATACATAGAAAATATAAAACTAATAATAGAGTAATCTAATCAGTTTAAAATATTTTAAATTAAGAGGTTTTAGCCTCTTTTTTTTTAAAATTTTTAGCGATATAATTTAATTTATTAAAAAACTATATTTATTTACTTAAAACAATAACTTAAAAAAAAGAGTTATTTTTTTATTTTTTGTAGAATAAATTGTTAAATTTGCCGCCCATTTAACAGATATATATATGCCAACAATACAACAACTAGTAAGAAAGGGTAGGGCTAGCATTACCAAAAAGAGTAAATCATTAGCCTTAAAAAGTTGTCCTCAAAGAAGGGGTGTTTGTACTAGAGTTTATACTACTACACCAAAAAAACCTAATTCTGCTTTGAGAAAAGTTGCTAGGGTTCGATTAACTAATGGAAATGAAGTTAATGCATATATTGGAGGTGAAGGACATAATCTACAAGAGTATTCGGTTGTTTTAGTTAGAGGAGGCAGAGTAAAAGATCTTCCTGGTGTAAGATATCATATAGTTAGAGGGGCTTTGGATACATCTGGAGTAAATGAAAGAACCCAGCGTAGATCAAAATATGGTGCAAAAAAACCAAAAAAGAAATAGTAAATTTATTTTAGATGAGAAAAAAAAGAGCTAAAAAAAGAATTTTATTGCCGGATCCTAAGTTTGGTAAAACTACGATAACAAGATTTGTCAATAATTTAATGTTGGATGGAAAAAAATCTACTGCTTTCAAAGTATTTTATAATGCACTAGATTCTGTAGCTGAGAAAATACAGGAAGAAGAAGTATTAGAAGTTTTTCAAAAAGCTTTAGATAACGTTATGCCTCATGTAGAAGTAAGATCTCGAAGAATTGGTGGAGCAACCTTTCAAATTCCTCATCCCATCAGAGAGGATAGAAGGATATCTTTAGGTATGAAATGGATGATAGCAGCTGCAAGAAATAGAAATGAAAAAACTATGGAAGCTAAATTAGCATCTGAGCTTATTGCTGCTTATAAGGAAGAAGGTTCTGCATATAAAAAGAAGCAGGATACACATAGAATGGCTGAAGCTAACAAAGCATTTTCACATTTTAGATTTTAGATAATAATTATTATGGCAAGAGATTTAAAATACACAAGAAACATCGGAATTGCAGCTCACATTGATGCTGGAAAAACTACTACTACGGAAAGAATACTTTATTATGGTGGAGTAAATCATAAGATAGGAGAGGTTCATGACGGTGCTGCAACTATGGATTGGATGGAACAAGAACAAGAAAGAGGTATAACTATAACATCTGCTGCTACAACTCTTGACTGGAACTATAGAAATCAGAAATATCACGTCAATATTATTGATACTCCTGGTCACGTTGATTTCACAGTAGAAGTTAATAGATCATTAAGAGTACTTGATGGTTTGGTTTTTCTTTTTTCTGCTGTTGATGGTGTTGAGCCTCAATCTGAAACTAACTGGAGATTAGCCAATAATTATAATGTTCCTAGAATAGGATTTGTAAACAAAATGGATAGACAAGGTGCGAATTTCTTAGAAGTTTCTAAGCAGGTTAAAGATTTGTTAGGTAGTCATGCTTTGCCACTTCAAATTCCCATTGGAGCGGAGGATGAATTTAAAGGTGTTGTTGACTTAATAAATTTTAAAGGCATAGTTTGGAACGAAGAGGACCAGGGGATGACATTTAAAGAAGTAGAAATACCTGAAGATATAATTGATGAGGCAAGAAAATATAGGGGTCAGTTATTAGAATCTGTAGCAGAATTTGATGATACCTTATTAGAAAAGTATTTTGAAGATGAAAACTCTTTAACAGAGCGAGAAATATTAACGGCACTTAGAGCAGCAACAATTTCTGGTAAAGTTGTTCCTATGATGTGCGGTTCTGCTTTTAAAAATAAAGGTGTTCAAGCAATGCTTGATATGGTTATGGAAATATTACCATCTCCTCTTGATGTAGAAGCAATTATTGGAAAGAATCCGGATAATGATGAGGAAGAAAGTAGACAGCCAAAGTTTGATGCTCCATTTTCTGCTTTAGCTTTTAAGATAGCGACTGATCCTTATGTCGGTAGATTATGTTTTACGAGAGCGTATTCAGGTAAATTAGATCAAGGAACTTTTGTTTACAATACAAGAACAGGAAATAAAGAGAGAATTTCTAGGATTTATCAAATGCACTCAAATAAACAAAATCAAATTGATTCTCTTAACGCAGGAGATATTGCTGCACTTGTTGGATTTAAAGATATAAGAACAGGAGATACCTTGTGTGATTTAAAAAATCCAATAGTTTTAGAATCTATGGATTTTCCAGATCCTGTTATTGGTATTGCTGTTGAACCTAAAACACAGAAAGATCTTGATAAATTGGGAGTAGCTTTAGGTAAATTGGCGGAAGAAGATCCAACATTTACTGTAAAAACTGATGAGGATTCTGGACAAACAATTATTTCAGGTATGGGTGAGCTTCACTTAGACATTATTGTTGACAGATTGAGAAGAGAGTTTAGCGTAGATGTTAATCAGGGAGCTCCTCAAGTAGCCTATAAGGAAAGCATTTCTTCATCAATTGAGCATAAAGAAGTATATAAAAAGCAATCAGGTGGTAGAGGTAAATTTGCTGACATAAGATTTGAATTGTCACCAATAGATTCTGATTTTGAGGGAGATGGATTGCAATTTGTTAATGAAATTAAAGGAGGAAATATTCCAAAAGAATTTATACCCTCAGTTGAAAAGGGCTTTGAAATGGCAATGGTTAACGGTGTATTAGCAGGATACCCATTAAACTCTCTTAAAGTTAGATTGTTTGATGGTTCTTATCATGATGTAGATTCTGATGCTCTTTCTTTTGAGATTTGTGCTCAAATAGCTTTTAAAGAAGCTGCGAAACAGTGTGGTCCAAAAATTTTAGAGCCAATAATGAAACTAACTGTAATTACTCCGGAAGAAAATATGGGTGACGTTATTGGAGATTTAAATAGAAGAAGAGGACAGGTAGAAGGAATGGAAGATAAAGCAGGTGCCAAAGTAGTAAATGCTAAAGTGCCGTTATCTGAAATGTTTGGATACATAACTGATTTAAGAACAATAACATCTGGTAGAGCTACATCAACAATGGAGTTTTTTGATTTTGTAGAGGCTCCAAAAAATATTTCGGATGATGTTATCAAACAAGTAAAAGGAGAATAATTAATATTTAAAAATGGCACAAAGAGTAAGAATAAAATTAAAGTCTTTTGATCACACCTTGGTTGATCAGTCTGCTGAAAAAATAGTTAAAACTGTTAAAAATTCTGGTGCGATTATCAGTGGACCGATTCCACTACCTACGCACAAAAGAATTTTTACAGTTTTGAGATCTCCTCATGTAAATAAAAAAGCTAGAGAACAGTTTCAATTAACAAATCATAAGAGGTTAATGGATATTTATAGCTCATCGTCTAAAACAATAGATGCATTAATGAAGTTAGAGCTGCCAAGCGGTGTTCATGTAGAAATAAAGGTAATATAAAAAGAAAGAAAATGCCAGGTTTAATAGGAAAGAAAATAGGAATGACATCACTTTTTAACAGTGAGGGGAAAAATATTGCTTGTACAATATTGCAAGTAGGTCCCTGCAAAGTGACTCAAATTAAAACTCTAGAAACTGATGGCTATGAAGCAGTTCAACTTGGTTATTCTGATAAGAAGAAAAGTAAGACAAATAGATCTGAATTAGGTCATTTTAGTAAGTCTGGAGTTGATCCGCTCAAAAAATTAGTTGAATTTAATGCAGATTTTAGTGACATATCTCTAGGTGACATTGTAACTGCCGATATTTTTGATGAAGGTGATTATGTTACTGTGGTTGGTAATTCAAAAGGAAAAGGGTTTCAGGGAGTTGTAAAACGCCATAACTTTAGAGGAGTTGGAGATGCAACACATGGTCAACATAATAGATTAAGAGCACCTGGATCGATTGGTGCTGCTTCTTATCCTGCACGTGTTTTTAAAGGCATGAGAATGGCGGGACAGATGGGTGATAAAAGAGTAAAAATTGATAATTTACAAGTTTTAAAAATTCTTTTGGATAAGAACATGATAGTAGTGAAAGGAGCTGTTCCTGGTCCAAAAAATTCTTACATAACAATAGAAAAATAATGAAATTAGCTGTACATAACATAAAAGGTAAGGACACTAAAAAAGAGATTAATCTAAATAATGATATATTTGGAATTGAACCAAATAATCACGCAATTTATTTAGATGTAAAACAGTACCTAGCAGCTCAAAGAAGCGGTACTCATAAAACAAAAGGTAGATCTGAGGTTAAAGGAAGTAGAAGAAAGTTAAGAAAACAAAAAGGAAGTGGAGCTGCTAGAGTTGGAGATATTAAAAATCCATTATTTAGAGGTGGAGGTAGAGTATTTGGACCACAGCCAAGAAACTATGCATTCAAAATCAACAAAAAAGTAAAAAGAATTGCTCGTAAATCTGCACTTTCTTACAAAGCAAAAGATAATGATATTTTAATATTAGAAGATTTTAATTTTGATAAACCAAGTACACGTTCTTACAATAATCTATTGTCTAATTTTAATTTAGTGGACAACAAAACTGTACTTGTAATGTCGAAGTCAAATAAAAATATTCTGTTGTCATCAAGAAATCTAAAAAACTCTCGCGTGGTTTTAGCATCAGAGCTGAATACTTATGATGTTATGAGTGCGAACAAATTGATGTTTACAGAGTCTTCTTTTAGTGAAATAGAAAAAATTTATAATAGTTAGTATAATGAGTATTATTAAGAAACCAATAGTTACGGAGAAAATGACAACACAAGGTGAAGTGTATAATCGTTATGCTTTTGTTGTTGATAAAAGAGCAAATAAAATCGAAATTAAAAAAGCTGTTTCCGATATGTATGATGTGGATGTTGAAAATGTTAGAACCATGATCTGTATAGGTAAAAAAAGAGTTAGGGGAACTAAGTCTGGCATGATTCAAGGTAGAACTTCAACGTACAAAAAAGCTATAGTAACTTTAGTAGAAGGAGATTCAATTGATTTTTATAGTAATATTTAAAGTAAGATAATATGGCATTAAAGAAATTTAGACCTATAACACCAGGACAAAGACACAAAGTAGCACTTACTTTTGATTCTATTACAAGATCAAAACCTGAAAAATCTTTGCTTGTTAAAAAGAAAAGAACTGGAGGTAGAAATGATACTGGTAAAATGACTATTGAAAATATTGGAGGGGGTCATAAACAAAGATATCGACTTATAGACTTTAAAAGAAATAAATTTGATGTAGCAGCTAAAGTAGCGAGTATTGAATATGATCCAAATAGAACAGCAAATATTGCTTTGTTACATTATGTAGACGGAGAAAAGCGATATATTTTAGCACCAAATGGATTAGAGGTTGGTAATGAAGTTATATCTTCAAAAAATGCACCTATTGCAACAGGAAATACTTTGCCGTTGTCTGAACTACCACTAGGAACAGCTATACATAACATAGAGCTAAGACCTGGTCAAGGAGCTATTATGGTGCGTAGTGCAGGTGCAAGTGCGCAATTAATGGCAAAAGATGGGAAGTATGCTGTTATTAAGTTGTCGTCTGGTGAAATCAGGAAGATATTAAGTACATGTTTAGCTACAATAGGAACTGTTTCAAATCCACAACATCAACTAACTGTTCATGGTAAGGCGGGCAGAAGAAGATGGCTTGGAAGAAGACCTAATGTAAGAGCAACAGTCAAGAATCCTGTAGATCATCCTATGGGAGGAGGAGAAGCAAAATCTTCAGGAGGTCACCCAAGAAATAAAAATGGTGTGCCAGCTAAGGGATATAAGACAAGAGATAAGAAAAAAGCTTCTAGTAAGTATATAATTGAGAGAAGAAAAAAATAAATAATTTATGGCTAGATCATTAAAAAAAGGACCGTATATTCATTACAAGTTACAAAGAAAAGTGGATGCAATGAATGAATCTGGGAAAAATAGTGTAATTAAAACTTGGTCAAGATCATCTATGATATCACCTGATTTTGTGGGAAAAACATTTGCAGTACATAATGGCAAACAGTTTATTCCTGTTTTTGTCACTGATAATATGGTAGGTCATAAACTCGGAGAATTTTCTCCTACAAGAAATTTTAGAGGTCACGGAAATAATAGAAAAAAATAAAATATGGGGGCTAGAAAAAGATTAAGAGCTAATGAAATGAAGGAAGCGAGAAAAAATATCGCTTTTGCCAAATTAAATAATTGTCCTACATCACCAAGAAAGATGAGGTTAATTGCTGATTTAATTAGAGGTATGGATGTCGAAAAAGCATTGGCTGAGTTAGAACATAATCCTAAGGAGGCTTCTGCTAGAATGCAAAAGTTATTATTATCTGCCCTTGCAAATTGGGAAACAAAAAATGAAGGAAAAAGAATGGATGATAATGATTTATATATTTCAGAGGTTAAAGTTGATTCTGGAAGAATGCTTAAAAGAATACAGCCTGCTCCGCAAGGAAGAGCACATAGAATAAGAAAAAGGTCAAATCACGTTACTTTAGTAGTAGATAGTAGAATAAAAAAAGAAGCATAATAATATGGGACAAAAAGCAAACCCAATTGGGAATAGATTAGGTATTATTAGAGGTTGGGAATCCAACTGGTATGGAGGCAACAGTTTTGGTGATAAACTCGCTGAAGATACTAAAATTAGAAAATATCTTATGGCCAGACTTTCTAAAGCAAGTGTATCTAAGATTGCTATTGAAAGAACACTAAGATTAGTAACGATTACAATTCATACTGCTCGCCCAGGAATTATTATTGGTAAAGGTGGTCAGGAGGTTGAAACTCTAAAAGAGGAGGTAAAAAAGATTACAAACAAGGAAATTCAAATTAATATATTTGAAGTTAAACGTCCAGAACTTGAAGCTACATTAGTTGCTGACAGTATTGCTAGACAGATTGAAGGTAGAGTATCTTATAAAAGAGCTACTAAAATGGCAATTGCTTCTACTATGCGAATGGGAGCTGAAGGAATAAAAATACAAGTTTCTGGAAGACTTAATGGAGCAGAAATGGCTAGATCTGAAATGATGAAAGAAGGGAGAACTCCTTTACATACATTTCGTGCTGATATTGATTATGCTCTTTCTGAAGCTCTAACACAGTATGGTTTGATTGGAATTAAGGTTTGGATTTGTAGAGGAGAAGTATATGGGAAAAGAGATTTAATGTTGCATTTTAAATCATCCAAGAAAAAAGATTTTCAGGCAAAAAATAGAAGAAGAAAATAAAAAAGATATAAATGTTACAACCAAAGAAAACAAAATTCAGAAAGATGCAAAAGGGCAAGATGAAAGGTAATGCCCAAAGAGGAAATCAATTAGCTTTTGGATCTTATGGTATCAAAGCTTTGGAAGAAACTTGGATGACTGCTCGTCAAATTGAAGCTGCGCGTATCGCTGTAACTCGTTTTATGAAGAGACAAGGTCAAGTTTGGATTAGGATATTTCCTGACAAACCAATAACAAAAAAACCAGCCGAAGTTAGAATGGGAAAAGGTAAAGGAGGAGTTGAAGGTTGGGTTTCAATGGTTACTCCTGGCAGGATGCTGTTTGAGTGTGACGGTGTTGATTTGGATACAGCTAGAGAAGCTTTAAGATTAGCTGCTCAAAAGTTACCAATTAAGACAAAGTTTGTTATAAGAAGAGATTTACAAAATAATTAATTAAATGAAAGCGCAAGTATACACAGAAATGCCATTAAATGAACTTAATGATCTTTTAAATTCTGAAAGAGCTAAGTTAATTAAAATGAAGATGAGTCATTCAGTTTCTCCTCTGGAGAATCCGATGCAAATTAAGTATTTAAAAAAAACTGTTGCACGAATTATGACAGAAGTCAATAGAAGAAATAGATTAAATAGTGTTAAAAATGGATAGAAATTTTAGAAAAGAAAGAATTGGAGTTGTTTCAAGCACAAAAATGGATAAGTCTATAGTTGTAACTATACAAAGAAAAGTGAAACATCCTCTTTATGGTAAATTTGTTAATCAGAGTAAAAGATTTATTGCTCACGATGAGAAAAATACATGCGGAGAAGGTGATTTAGTGAAAATCATGGAAACAAGACCACTCAGTAAAAATAAAAATTGGAGGTTAGTAGAAATAATAGAAAGAGCTAAATAATATGATACAGCAAGAATCAAGATTAAAAGTTGCAGACAATAGTGGAGCAAAAGAAATCCTTTGTATAAGAGTTTTAGGAGGTACAAAAATGCGATATGCATCTATTGGAGATAAGATTGTAGGAACTGTAAAAAATGCTATGCCCTCTGGAAATATCAAAAAAGGTCAAGTAGTTAAAGCTGTAGTAGTAAGAACAAAAAAAGAGGTAAGGAGACCTGATGGTTCATATATTCGCTTTGGAGATAATGCGTGTGTGATTATTGATGAAAATAGTCAAATGAAAGGATCTCGTGTATTTGGTCCAGTTGCTAGAGAGTTACGAGATAATAATTTTATGAAAATTGTTTCACTAGCACCTGAAGTATTATAAAATTTAAATATGGCAAAGATAAAAATAAGAAAAAACGACATAGTTTTAGTTACTTCCGGAAATTCAAAAGGAGAAAAAGGTAAAGTAATTAGGGTTTATCCTAAAGAAAATAAAGCTATGGTAGAGGGTGTTAATATGATATCTAAACACACAAAACCAAATGCTGCAAATCCTCAAGGTGGAATAATTAAGCAAGAGTCAAAAATTCATATTTCAAATCTAGTGTTGGTTGATCCAAAATCTGGAAACCCAACTAAGATTGGAAGAAGAAAAGATGAAAAAACAGGTAAGTTAATAAGATTTGCAAAAATAACAGGAGAAGTAATTAAGTGATGGAATATATACCAAGATTAAAGAAAAAATATAAAAATGAGGTTGTAAATAACCTTAAAGCTAATTATAAATCGGTTATGCAGGTTCCAAAGTTGATTAAGATTTGTCTTAATCAAGGTATAGGAAGCGCATTGTCTGATAAAAAACAAATTGAAGCTGCTCAACAAGAAATGACATTAATTACAGGTCAGCATGCAATGTTGACTTTATCTACAAAGGATATTTCTAACTTCAAGCTAAGAAAAGGAATGCCTGTAGGGGTTAAGGTTACACTTAGAGGAGATAGAATGTATGAGTTTTTAGATAGACTTATTACATCAACTTTACCTAGAGTTAGGGACTTTAATGGAATTTCTGAAAAAGGTTTTGATGGAAGAGGTAATTATACAATGGGAATAAAGGAGCAAATTGCATTTCCTGAAATTAGTATTGATAAAATATCTAAAATTACTGGAATGGATATTACATTCGTTACAAATACAAATTCAGATGAAGATGCAATGATATTGTTAAAAGAGCTTGGTATGCCTTTTAAAATGAATGATAGTTCTAAGAAAAAAGTATCTGAAAATTTGAATAAAAATGAGGAAGAACAAGTTGTTGAAAGTATTGAGGAGAATAAAAACGATGAGTTTGAAAAAAATAAAAATATAGAAAGTTAGAATTATGGCAAAAGAATCAATGAAGGCTCGTGAAGTTAAAAGAGCAAAAATTGTAGCAAAGTATGCTAAGAAAAGAGCTGCTTTAAAAGCTGCTGGAGACTACGAAGGCTTGCAAAAGCTTCCTAAAGATGCATCACCTATTAGAATGCACAACAGATGTAAATTAACTGGAAGGCCTAAAGGGTACATGCGACAATTTGGAATTTCTCGTGTTAAATTTAGAGAAATGGCAAACTTTGGTTTAATTCCAGGAGTAAAAAAAGCAAGTTGGTAATATAATAAGATGGTAATATAATAATATAAAAGATATGTTAACAGACCCTATAGCAGATTACTTAACTAGAGTTAGAAATGCACAAATGGCAGGTCATAAGGTAGTAGATATACCTGCATCCAAAATGAAAAAATCTATAACCCAGATTCTTCTAGATAAGGGATATATATTAGATTTTAAATTTGAAGATACTGCAGATAAGCAAGGCAATATTAAAATTGCTTTAAAGTATAACGACAAAACTAAACTGCCTACAATAAAAAAACTAATTAGGATCTCTAAGCCTGGTTTAAGAAAATATGCTGATGCAAATAACCTTCCTAGAGTAATTAATGGCTTAGGTATTGCGATCTTATCGACTTCTAAAGGAGTTGTTTCTGATAAAGAAGCTCGAGACATGAATGTTGGTGGGGAAGTTATTTGTCATGTTTATTAAGATAAAAGAATAATTAATAATGTCTAGAATAGGAAATAACCCAATAATAATTACTGAAGGAGTTTCAGTAAGTATAGATGAACAAATAGTTAAAGTAAAAGGTAAACTTGGTGAACTTTCTCAAAATATTGATTCTGAAATTTCTGTCTCAATATCTAATGATGTAATAACCCTAACTAGGTCATCTGAAGATAAAGAAATAAGATCCAAGCATGGTCTGTACAGAGCATTGATTGCGAATATGATTGAGGGTGTTACAGTTGGCCATTCTAAGAAGTTAGAATTTAGAGGTGTTGGTTACAGAGCAGCAACACAAGGTAACACGCTTGATATTTCAGTAGGCTATTCACACAATATAATTTTTGAAATTCCTGATGAGCTCAAGGTTACGGCTGAAACGGAAAAAGGAAAAGCTCCAATAGTTACTGTATCTGGGTGCGACAAACAATTAGTTGGCGCTATGGCTGCCAGAATAAGATCTGAGAGAAAACCTGAGCCATACAAAGGAAAAGGAATTAGATACGTTGATGAATATGTAAGAAAGAAAGCTGGTAAAACAGCTGCAGCAAAATAAAAATTATGATACAATGAATTCAAAGAAAATTGCACGACAAAGATCGAGATACTCTATTAGAAAAAAAGTTTTTGGGACTGCTGAAAGACCAAGGCTTGCTGTATTCAGATCTAATAAACAAATTTATGCACAAATTATTGATGACAACACTGGCCATACAATAACATCAGCATCTTCTTCAACGTTTGAAGGTACTAAAATTCAACAGGCAAATGAGGTTGGAAAAAAGATAGCTGAAAACGCTAAAAAATCCGGAGTTGAAAATGTAGTATTTGATAGAGGTGGATTTCTGTATCATGGTAGAGTTAAACAATTAGCTGAGTCAGCAAGAGAAGCAGGATTAAAATTTTAAAATATGTTAAAATTAGCACAAAATAAAAGAATAAATGTAACTGCAGATATTGAATTAAAAGATAGATTGGTTGCAGTTCAAAGAGTTGTTAAAGTAACTAAAGGAGGTAGAGCGTTTCGATTTTCTGCTATTGTAGTAGTTGGCGACGAAAAAAGTATCGTTGGTATAGGTTTAGGAAAATCAAAAGATGTCGCTACTTCAATACAGAAGGCAATCGAAGCTGCAAAGAAAAATTTAGTAAGATTGCCTATTATTAAAGGAACTATTCCCCATGATCAAACTGCTAAATATAAGGGTGCAATAGTTTTAATGAAACCTGCTTCAAGTGGTACAGGTGTAAAAGCTGGAGGTGCGATGCGTGCAGTTTTAGAAAGTGCAGGTGTTAAAGACGTACTTGCAAAATCCAAAGGATCTGCAAACCCTCATAATTTAGTTAAGGCAACTCTAAAAGCACTTCTTGAACTAAGAGATGCAAGAACCGTAGCTATGCAAAGAGGTGTTAAAATGGAGAAAGTGTTTAATGGATAAGTATTTATTATGAAAAAAATTAAAATTAAACAAGTAAAAAGTAGAATTGGAAGACCAAAAGATCAACGTAGAACTCTAGATGCTCTTGGTCTACGCAAAATGAATGCAGTTGTTGAGCACAATGCTACTCCCCAAATATTAGGCATGGTTAAAAAAGTATCACATTTAATAACGATATTATAATTTACATATGGAATTACACAATTTGAAGCCAGCAAAAGGATCTATCAAAGCAAGTAAAAGAGCGATTGGTAGAGGAGAAGGGTCCAAAAAAGGAGGAACTTCTACTAGAGGACATAAGGGAGCAAAGTCTCGTTCAGGATATTCAAAAAAAATAGGTTTTGAAGGTGGTCAGCAACCTCTACAAAGAAGATTACCTAAATTTGGTTTTAATTCACCAAATAGAGTAGAATACAATGTAGTAAATCTCGATACAATAGAATCGTTAGTTAAATCAAAGAAACTAAAATCAAAGATTAATAAAATTGATCTTATTAACAACGGTCTTGTTCAAAAAAATGATCTTGTTAAAATACTTTCAAGAGGTGAGATTACCGTCAAAATAGATATTACAGCGAATGCTTTTTCTAATAATGCTAAATTAGCCATAGAAAAGGTAGGAGGTTCTACCAATTTAGAAAAATAGAATGAAAAAAATAGTTGAAACAATTAAAAATATTTGGAGCATTGAAGATTTAAGAAGTCGAATCTTATTCACTCTCTTTATTTTGGCTGTATATAGATTAGGATCATTTGTTGTTATTCCTGGCGTAGACCCTAGCCAGTTAGCAGCTTTGAAAGCAAATACTGACGATGGGTTATTAGGTCTATTGAACATGTTCACAGGTGGAGCTTTCGCTAATGCATCTATTTTTGCATTAGGAATTATGCCTTACATATCTGCATCAATTGTTATTCAACTTTTAGGAATGGCGATCCCATACTTTCAGAAATTACAAAAAGAGGGTGAAAGTGGCAGACGAAAAATAAATAGTATTACAAGATATTTGACAATATTAATATGCGCAGGCCAGGCTCCTGGTTATATTGCGACTCAAATTACTAGTAATGCAGGAGTTGTACCTGATGCTTCTGGCTTATGGTGGTTTACTGCTGTTTTAGTATTAATTACTGGTACAATATTTGTTATGTGGTTAGGAGAAAGAATTACTGACAGAGGTATAGGTAATGGTATTTCTTTGTTAATAATGATTGGTATTATTGCTGGATTGCCTCAATCTTTAATTACCGAATTTACGCTAGCCTTAGGAACAAAAGTTGGAGGTTTGGTAATGTTTATGGTAGAAATGGCAACCTTACTAATAGTGATTATGGTATCTATCTTATTAGTTCAGGGAACTAGACGAATTCCTGTTCAATATGCTAAAAGAGTTATCGGAAACAAGCAATATGGAGGTGTTCGACAATTTATTCCTTTAAAAGTAAATGCTGCAGGAGTTATGCCAATTATTTTTGCTCAAGCCATAATGTTTGTTCCTCTTACTTTAGCTGGGTTTGCAGATTCATCAGATATTTCAAATTGGTTTTTGCGTGAATTTTCGCAATTTGATGGATTTTGGTATAATTTAACCTTTTTTATTATGGTTGTTTTGTTTACGTATTTTTATACTGCCATTACTGTGAATCCAAATCAAATGGCTGACGATATGAAAAAAAATGGAGGTTTTATACCTGGCATCAAGCCCGGTAGAGCTACATCAGAGTATTTAGACGCTGTTATGTCAAGAATAACTTTTCCTGGTTCTTTGTTCTTAGGTTTTGTAGCTATTCTTCCAGCGTTTGCTATGATTTTATTTAAAATGGATATGGGGTTTGCCCAGTTTTATGGTGGGACATCATTATTAATTTTAGTAGCAGTTGTTCTTGATACATTACAACAAATAGAAAGTCATCTGTTAATGCGACATTATGATGGATTAATGGATTCAGGGAGAATAAAAGGAAAGTCATCCGGTAATAATATGATGTAATTATTTATGATTTACTACAAGACAGAAAAAGAAATTAATTTGATAAGAGAAAGTTCTTTGCTTGTTGCAAGAACTCACGCTGAATTGGCATGCTACATTAAGCCTGGTGTAACTTCTTTATCTTTGGATAAGATAGCTGAAGAGTTTATAAGAGATAATGGAGGAATTCCTGCTTTTAAAGGATATAATGGATTTCCTAATACTTTATGTGTATCACCAAACTCTCAAGTAGTTCATGGTATACCTAACAATAATGTATTAATAGATGGGGATATTTTATCAGTAGATTGTGGAGTATTAATGAACGGATATTACGGAGACTCTGCTTTTACTTATCAAGTAGGAGAAGTTAAATCTAATGTTAAAAAATTACTTGATGTAACAAAAGACGCTTTGTATAAAGGTATTGAAGTAGCTGTTGAAGGTAATTATATTGGAGATATTGGTTCAGCTATTCAAGAATATGCTGAAGGTTTTGGTTATTCTGTGGTTAGAGAATTAGTTGGTCATGGTATTGGTAAATCTCTTCATGAATCACCTGAAGTTCCAAATTATGGATTTGAGGGTAAGGGTCAAATTTTAAAAGAAGGTCTTGTAATCGCAATTGAACCGATGATTAACATGGGGAAGAAAGAAATAACATACCATAAAGATGGATGGACCATAACAACTATCGATAATAAACCATCTGCCCATTTTGAGCATACAATTGTAGTAAGAAAAAAAAAAGCAGAAATATTATCAAGTTTTGAAGAAATAGAAAAAAAAATTAATGGCTAAGCAAGAAAATATAGAACTAGACGGTACAATAACCCAAGCATTATCAAATGCAATGTTTCGTGTTGAATTAGAAAATGGACATGAAATTATTGCGCATATTTCTGGTAAAATGAGAAAATTTTATATTAAACTTTTAACTGGAGATAAAGTTAAGATTGAAATGTCTCCTTATGATTTAACAAAAGGAAGAATAACTTATAGATATTAAAATATAATTAAAATGAAAGTTAGAGCATCAGTAAAAAAAAGAAGTGAAGATTGCATCATCGTTAAAAGAAAGGGTCGCGTATATGTAATTAATAAAAAGAACCCAAGATATAAACAAAGACAAGGATAATGGCAAGAATTCAAGGTATCGATTTACCAAAAAATAAGAGAGGTGTTATAGGTTTAACTTATATTTACGGAATAGGCTTATCATTTGCCAAGTCGATTTTAAATGAGGCAAATGTTGCATTAGATAAGAAAGTACAGGACTGGTCTGACGATGAAGCGAATCAAATTAGATCAATCATCTCTGAAAAATATACTGTAGAGGGCGAATTAAGAGCTGAAACAAAAATGAACATAAAGAGATTGATGGATATTGGATGTTACAGAGGTATTCGTCATAGAATGGGTTTACCTTTAAGAGGACAGAAAACAAAAAATAACTCAAGAACACGAAAAGGAAAAAGAAAAACAGTTGCTAATAAAAAAATAGCTACTAAATAAATTTTATATATGGCAAAAACAACTAAAAAGAATAAGGTTAGAGTTGAAGTTGAAGGTCAGGCACATATTCAGGCAACCTTTAATAATATCATTATTTCACTAACCAATAATAACGGTCAAGTAATTTCTTGGTCTTCCGCAGGAAAAATGGGTTTTAGAGGATCTAAAAAAAACACACCATACGCTGCGCAACTGGCCGCAGAAGATTGTGCAAAAGTAGCACTTGAACAAGGTTTAAAACGAGTAAAAGTATTTGTAAAAGGTCCTGGGCAAGGTAGAGAGTCCGCTATTAGATCTATTCATAATACTGGAATAAGTGTTACTGAAATTGTTGATGTTACCCCTCTACCACACAATGGATGTCGCCCACCCAAGAAAAGAAGAGTTTAAAAATTTAGTTAAATTATAAAAAAAAAAAAATGGCAAGATATACAGGTCCAACATCAAGAATAGCAAGAAGATTCGGAGAACCAATTTTTGGTCCAGATAAAGCTTTGCAGAAAAAAGCATATGCCCCAGGTCAGCATGGTAATCAAAGAAGAAGAGGAAAACAGTCTGATTATGGAATGCAATTGATGGAAAAACAAAAAGCAAAATTTACTTATGGTATTTTAGAAAAACAATTTTCTAATTTATTTAGAGAAGCTTTAAGAAGAAAAGGAGTTACTGGAGAAAATTTATTGCAAATGTGTGAGATGCGTTTGGATAATGTTGTTTACAGATTAGGAATAGCTCCAACAAGAAGAGCTGCTCGTCAATTAGTAACCCATAACCATATAACAGTAAATGGAAAGAATATAAATATTCCTTCTTATGCTCTTAAAGTTGGAGATATTGTTTCTGTTCGAGAAAGATCAAAATCTTTAGAGGTAATATCAAACTCAATTGCATCTAATCAATCAAAAATGGAATGGTTAGAGTTTAATTCTGAAACTAAATTAGGAAAAGTTCTTTCAGTTCCTGAAAGAATTCAAATACCTGAAAATATTAAGGAACAAGTAATAGTAGAATTATATTCAAAATAAAATAATTAAAAAATAAAAATATGTCAATTTTAGATTTTCAAAAACCAGATGAGGTTATTATGATAAATGAAGAAGGCAATAAAGGGAATTTTGAGTTTCGTCCTTTAGAACCTGGATACGGATTAACTGTAGGTAATGCATTAAGAAGAGTTTTATTATCTTCATTAGAAGGATATGCCATAACATCTGTAAAAATTACTGGTGTTGATCATGAGTTTTCAACTATCAAAGGAGTTGTTCAAGACGTGGCTGAAATTATTTTAAATATAAAACAAGTTAGATTTAAACAGCAGATTGATACTATTGATCAGGAAACAGCAACTTTAAAAGTTAGCAAGAGTGAAAGAGTCACTGCTAACGATATTGCAAGTAGTCTATCAAATTTTCAAGTTTTAAATACTGATTTGTTAATTTGTGAAATGGATAAAGATGTAACATTTGAAATGGAATTTACAGTCAAAAAAGGAAGAGGATATGTTCCAGCGGAAGAAAATATTGAAGAAGAATCTGAAATTTCAACTATCGCAGTTGATTCTATTTTCACTCCAATAGTAAATGTAAACTATAATGTTGAAAATTATAGAGTTGGTCAAAAAACAGATTATGAAAAATTAAATTTCAATATAACAACTGATGGATCATTAGAACCAAAACAAGCTTTAACAGAAGCTTCTAAAATATTAATCCAACACTTTATGTTGTTTTCGGATGAAAAAATAAATTTAGAAGAAGAAATTACTGATGAATTTGATGAAGATACTTTACACATGCGTCAATTATTAAAAACTGAATTAACAGAGTTCGGTCTGTCTGTTCGTGCTTTAAATTGCTTAAAAACTGCGGAGGTATATACTCTAGGAGAGTTAGTGTCTTTCAAAAAATCAGACATGTTAAAATTTAGAAATTTTGGTAAAAAATCATTAACTGAATTAGAAGAATTAGTTGAGGCTAAAGGTTTAACGTTTGGCTATGATACTTCTAGATATAACTAAAACATTACAAAATAATGAGACACGGTAAAAGATTTAATCATTTAAGTAGAAAGTCGGCGCATAGAAAAGCTATGCTTGCTAATATGGCCAGTTCATTAATTGAGCATAAAAGAATCAAAACCACTTTAGCTAAAGCTAAGGCTTTAAGATCATATATTGAACCATTAATAACAAAGTCAAAAAATGATACAACTCATTCTAGAAGAGTAGTGTTTTCATATTTAAAACAAAAGGAAGCTATTACTGAGTTATTTACAGAAATTTCAACAAAGATTGCTGATAGACCTGGAGGATATACAAGGATTATAAAATTAAGTAATAGATTAGGTGATAATGCTCAAATGGCATTCATAGAATTAGTTGATTATAATGATGATTATGTAACAGACAAACCAAAAAGAAAAAAATCTAGAAGAACAAGAAGAAAATCATCATCTGAATCGAGCACAACTAGTTCAAGTATATCTAATAATGATGATGATCAAGCTTCTGTAAAAAATACTACTAACAATGATCAACAAATTAAAGATGAAGAATCAATAGATGAAGTTAAATCAAAAGAGGAAAATAAAGAATCTGTTGTGCAAGAAGCAGAAGTAGTTGATGAAAGTAAAGAGTCTCTTGCAGAAGAAGTAGAAGTAGTTGAAAAAAGTGAAGAATCTGTTGTAGAAGAAGCAGAGGTAGTTGATGAAACTAAAGAATCTGTCGTTAAGGAATCTAATGATGATGTAAAGACTGATGAAAATGATAATAAAAACCCTGAAAATCAAGAAGGTAAAGGAGAGTAAGGTTACTTTTTTTTAATAAATAAATGATATTTAAGGGTAAGGCTTTTATGTTTTACCCTTTTTTTATAAATATAGTATATGAAATATAATAAAAAAGATAGTGCATTATTACTGTTACAAGACGGAACAATATTTTATGGTAAATCTTGTGGTTTAAAGGGAATTGCAACTGGTGAGCTGTGTTTCAATACCGGTATGACAGGATATCAAGAAGTTTTTACAGATCCATCGTATTATGGACAGCTAATGATTACTACCAATGCTCATATAGGAAATTATGGTGTAAAGTCTGACGAGATTGAATCAGAAAATATGAAAATTTCAGGATTAATATGTAAAAATTTTAATAATGGGTTTTCTAGAGTTGGGGGAGATTCTGATTTAAACACATATTTTATCGAACAAAATAAGGTAGTTATTTCAGATGTTGATACTAGAGCAGTTGTACGCCACATTAGAGATAAAGGAGCTATGAATGCTATTATTTCTACAAATAATTTGAGTATTACTGAATTAGAAAAAATTTTATCTAAAGTTCCATCTATGGAAGGGTTAGAACTTTCTTCATCTGTAACTACTAAAGAACCATATTTTTTTGGAGATCCACAATCTCAAATTAAAGTTGCTGTTCTAGATCTTGGTGTGAAGAGAAACATATTAAAATGTTTGTCAGATAGAGGATGTTATTTAAAAGTATTTCCTATGAATACAAAATATGAAGAAATGACTGATTGGAATCCAAATGGTTTCTTTTTATCAAATGGACCAGGAGATCCCGCAGCAATGCCAAAAGTCATAGAACAAGTAAATAAAATAACTAACGACGGAAGAGCTGTTTTTGGAATTTGCTTAGGTCACCAAGCAATTGCTCTTTCTGAAGGAATTTCAACATATAAAATGCATAATGGTCATAGAGGTATCAATCACCCTGTTAAGAATCTAATTACTGGAAAAGCAGAGGTTACCTCTCAAAATCATGGTTTTGGAATTTCATCACAAGACATTAATAATCATCCAAATGTTGAGATAACTCATATAAATTTAAATGATAATACCATAGAAGGAATTAAATTAAAAAATAAAAATTGTTTTTCTGTTCAATATCATCCAGAATCATCTCCTGGTCCTCATGATTCAAGATATTTGTTTGATGATTTTATTAAAAATATTAAAAATAAATGAGTAAAATAAAAAAAATATTAGCAAGACAAATTCTCGACTCTAGAGGTAATCCTACAGTTGAAGCAGAGGTACATACAGACTCTGGATTCGTAGGTAGAGCTTCGGTTCCATCTGGAGCTTCTACTGGAAAACATGAGGCAGTTGAGCTTAGAGATAATGATAATGATATTTATTTAGGTAAAGGAGTTTTAAGGGCCGTTAATAATATAAATACTTTAATAAATGATAATTTAAGAGGTTTGGATGTTTCAAATCAAATGTTAATTGATACAACTATGATTGATTTAGATGGGACTCCAAATAAATCAAATTTAGGTGCTAATGCACTATTAGCTGTTTCATTGGCATGTGCTAAGTCTGCTGCTAATGAATCAAATCAATCTTTATTTCAGTATATTGGAGGTAATGATGCGATTCAATTACCTATACCAATGATGAATATTCTAAATGGAGGAGCTCACGCTGATAATCACATTGACTTTCAGGAATTTATGGTCATGCCGTTAGGAGCAAATTCCTTTTCTGAGGCTCTTAGAATGGGAACAGAGATTTTTCATCACTTAAAAGTTCAATTAAAAAAAAATGGTTATTCTACTAACGTTGGTGATGAAGGTGGGTTTGCACCAAATTTAAGTTCTAATGAAGAGGCTATTGAAATTTTGTTGAGAGCAATTGAGTCTTCTGGTTACATAGCTGGTAGCGATATATATATAGCTATTGACGCGGCTGCTTCGGAATTTTATGATGAAAAACAAAATACTTATATAATTAATAAATTAGGTGAAAAAAAAATGACATCTTTAGAAATGGTTGATCTATGGGAGGATTTGGTTAATAAGTATCCTTTAATTTCAATTGAGGATGGATTGCATGAAGATGACTGGGAAGGATGGAAAGAATTAACTAAAAGAATTGGAAATAAAGTTCAATTGGTTGGAGATGATTTATTTGTTACTAACGTGGATAGGCTATCCAAAGGTATTAAGTCAAGTACTGCAAATTCTATTTTAATTAAAGTTAATCAAATAGGAACACTTAGTGAAACTATTTCAGCTGTTAACATGGCACACAGTAATGGATATACTTCTGTTATGAGTCATAGATCTGGAGAAACAGAAGATACTGTAATAGCTGATTTAGCTGTAGCATTAAATTGTGGTCAGATAAAGACAGGCTCTTTGTCAAGATCTGATAGAATTGCTAAGTATAATCAATTAATAAGAATTGAGGAACAACTTTCAGTTAATGCTATTTATGAAGGTAAAAAATTTAAGTTTTTAAAAAAATAATAATATAAAAATATAATGACAAAAAAAGCTGAATTACACTATAATGGGAAAATATATGAATTACCGATAATTACAGGTACAGAAAATGAAAATGCCATAGACATTAGTAGACTTAGGGCAGATACAGGATTAATTACTTTAGATAAAGGCTTTAAAAATACTGGCTCTACACAGAGTTCTATAACATTTTTAAATGGAGAAGAAGGTATTTTAAGATACAGAGGATACTCTATTGAAGATTTGGCAGAAAAGTCAAGTTTTTTAGAAGTTGCATTTTTATTAATTTATGGTGATTTACCAAGTAAATCAGAGTTAGATTTTTTTGTAGAAGAAATTACTCAGCATTCTTTAGTGCATGAAGATGTAAGATCTATTTTAGATGGTTTCCCATCCAAGGCTCATCCCATGGGAGTACTTTCCTCTTTAGTATCATCTTTAACTGCTTTTTATCCTAAATCTTTAGATCCAAATAGATCAAAAGAAGAAATAAACGCTACAATTATCAGAGCAATTGCAAAATTACCTACTCTTGCAGCTTGGAGTTATAAAAATAGGATGAGACAGCCAATTATGTATCCAAAAAATGAATTAAGTTATACTTCTAACTTTATGCATATGATGTTTGGTTTGCCTACAACTGAAAAAAAAATAAGTCCAGTGGTATCAAAAGCAATCGACAAATTACTGATTCTTCATGCTGATCATGAACAAAACTGTTCCGCATCAACAGTCCGAATCGTTGGTTCATCGCATGCTAGTTTATATGCGTCTGTTTCTGCAGGTGTCGCAGCCTTATGGGGCCCTTTGCACGGTGGAGCTAATCAAGCTGTTATTGAAATGTTAGAAAAAATAAAGCAAGATGGGGGTGATGTAGATAAATATGTAGATAAAGCAAAAGATAAAAATGATGCCTTTAGATTAATGGGTTTTGGTCATAGAGTTTACAAAAATTTTGATCCAAGAGCTACAATAATTAAAAAAGCTGCTGATGATGTGTTGAATGAATTAGGAATCAATGATCCTGTTTTAGATATAGCTAAAAAATTAGAAAAAGTCGCTTTAAATGATGACTATTTTAAGTCTAGAGGCTTATATCCTAATGTAGATTTTTATTCTGGCATTATTTACAGAGCATTAGGCATTCCAACTGATATGTTTACAGTTATGTTTGCTTTAGGAAGATTACCAGGTTGGATTGCTCAATGGAAAGAAATGAGAGAAAATAAGGAGCCAATAGGTAGACCAAGACAAGTTTATACAGGATCTAATGAGAGAAAATATATTTCAATAGATCGCAGATAATCACACAATTGTTTTTTAATACAAGCTATATTTAATCAATCAAATTCTATATACGATATTTTTGAAATAAAATTCTAAATTTTAAAAATATTTATCATATTTTAATGTTAAAAATGCTACAGTGAAATTATTTTATTCTCTTGTTCTAAAGAGATAATTAAATTTTAGATTTTTTTTTAATAACAACATATTTTGGCCCACTTTTAAATCCTTGGGGTAAATCTAATTTAGGAATAACTTTGTCTATTAACTTTTCAATTTTCATAAATTTTTTTATTTGTTTGGGATTTATGAATGTAATAGCTTCACCTTTTTCTGAAGCTCTGGCTGTCCTTCCAATTCTATGAATATAATCCTCTGCATCATTAGGTACTTCAAAATTAATTACCAATTTGATTTCTTTAATATCAATTCCTCTCGATAAAATATCTGTAGCAATTAGTATTTTGTTCTTTTTATGTTTAAAATCTCTTATTGTTTTTTCTCTTACTTCTTGTTTTAGACCAGAGTGCATTTCAGAGGCATAAATTTTTTCTTTTTTAAGAGCTTTATGTATTTCTTTAACCATTTTAATACTAGAAGCAAAAATTAATATAGTGTTTAAATTTTTAAACTTTCCTTTCAGTATAGTGGTGATTAATTTAATTTTTTGATAATCGTGTACTAAAAACGCTTTTTGTATTAGTCCTTCAGCGGGCTTAGATAATGCAATATTTATTGTTGTAGGATTTTTTAAAATATTATTTGCAAGCTGGCGAATCTTTGTTGGCATTGTGGCTGAAAATAATAAGTTTTGTCTTTTTAACGGAAGATTTTTAACTATTTTCATTATATCATCATAAAAACCCATGTCTAGCATTCTATCCGCTTCATCTAAAACTAAATGTTTTACATTTGATGTATCAAAATAATTAAAGTCTAAATGTGCAAGTAGTCTTCCTGGAGTACAAATTATAATGTCAACACCTTTTATTAAAGCTTTTTTTTGATTGTCAAATTCTATACCGTCTCCACCACCATAAATTGGATAAGATGTTGAATTAGTAAAATAAGCAAATCCTTCAATTTGATTATCAATTTGTTTTGCGAGCTCTCTAGTAGGTGCAATTATTATTGTATTAACTTTATTTTTAATTTTTGATTTATTTATCTTATCTAATATTGGTAATACAAATGCAGCTGTTTTTCCTGTACCTGTTTGAGCGCAAGCAATTAAATCTAAGTTCTTTTGTATTGTAGGAATCGCTTTTTGTTGAATTGGTGTAGGATCAGAAAAACCCATAATATTTAGACCTTCTTGTAAATCTGCACCGAATTTAAAATTTTTAAATTTCATTTTTTTAGATTTAAAAAATCTTTATCTTATATTATTAATTAGTTTATTGATTTTATTTAGAACTGTAAAAAATATTTCCTTTTCTTGTTCGTTTATTTCTGAGAAAATTTTGTTGTTAAAATTTAATACAGTTTTTTTTGCTATTTCTCTTCTATTTAGACCTAACTTCGTTAACTTTATTATGACTTTTCTTTTATCAATTTTATCATTAACTCTTTTAATAACTCCAAGTTTTTCTAATTTTTTTAGTGATCTTGAAAGTGATGTGGCTTCCATGCCCATATTTGGACCTAATTGAGTTGATGGAGTTCCATCATACATGTCAATATTTAATACTATCATTGCTAATGCCATACTACCCATGTATTCAATTGCTGTGCGATTATACATCTTAGTTATGTTATACCAAGTTTTTCTAATGTTGTAGTCAATTGTTTCTTCTTGTTCCATATGTCATATTTTTTATAAATGTACAAATAAAAACTATGCTTGCATAGTTTTTATTTGAATATTTGATTTTTTTTATCATTTAATTTATAATTTTATGAATTAAATAACAATTAATTATGAAATATTTGTCTCCTTTAGAAATGCTATATAAATGGGAAAAAGAAAAGCCAAATGAGATTTTTTTATCTCAACCAATTAATGGAGTGTGGCATAATTGGACATGGCAAGAATTTGGAGATGAAGTTAGAAAAATGGCAACATATTTGAAGCAATTAAATCTTCCTAGTGAAAGTAAAATAGGTTTATTGTCTAAGAATTGTGCCCATTGGTTAATGACTGATTTGGCAATTATGATGAGTGGTCATGTGTCTGTTCCACTATATCCTAATTTAAATGCTGAAACACTTTCGAAAATATTATCACACTCAGAAACAAAATTACTTTTTGTTGGTAAATTAGATAATTATAATGAAATGAAGGAAGGAGTTCCGCATGAAATACCTTGTATAACTTTCCCATTTTATTCTGAAAATTATCCTAAATGGGATGACTTACTTAAAAATATTTCTCCGCTAAAAGAAGACATTATAAGAAAGCCTAATGAACTTGCAACTATTATATATACTTCAGGTACAACAGGAGTTCCAAAAGGAGTTATGCATAAATTTTTTAACTTTTCATTTGCCACTACAAATGCTGTAAACATCATTCCTTTAAAGGAGGAATCTTTTTTTTCATATTTACCATTATGTCATATTGCAGAAAGATTATTAGTGCAAATGGGCAGTTTATATTGTGGAGGTAGAGTTTCTTTTGCAGAAAACTTAGATACCTTTTCTAAAAACTTATCTGATGTGTCTCCAACTATTTTTTTAGGTGTTCCTAGAATCTGGACTAAATTTCAGCAGGGAATTCTTTCAAAAATTCCTCAGAAAAAGTTAACTCTGCTATTAAAAATTCCAATTATTTCTACAATTATTAAAAATAAAATAAAGAAAAATATCGGATTGGCTAATGCAAATAACGTATTTACTGGAGCAGCTCCAACACCTGTGTCTTTAATAAAATGGTTTGCTCATTTAGGTATTAATATTCAGGAAGCATATGCTATGACAGAAAATACTTGCTATTCTCATGTTACTCTAAAAAATAATATAAAAATTGGTTATGTAGGAAAGCCTCTCCCTTTATGTCAAGTTAAGCTATCTAGTAGAAAAGAAATTCTAATAAAACATGATGCTTTAATGGATGGTTATTATAAAATGGAAAATGAAACAAGTCAAACAATTGTTAATGGTTGGCTTCATACTGGAGATGAGGGATATATTGACGATGAAGGATTTTTGAAAATTACTGGAAGAGTAAAAGATTTATTTAAAACAACTAAAGGAAAATACGTTGCGCCATCACCAATAGAAATGAAGATTTCTGCAAATAAAAATATTGAACAAGTTTGTGTTGTTGGTGACGAGTTGCCTCAACCTATTGCACTTCTGGTTTTATCAGAAAGAGGTAAAAGTACGTTGCGTGAGGATTTAAAAATAAGCTTAAATAGGACTTTAGATAATATGAACAGCATGTTAGAGAACCATGAAAAGATTCATAATTTTATTGTTTTAGATCAGCCATGGACAGTAGAAAACAAGCTACTAACACCTACAATGAAAATAAAAAGAAATTTGATTGAAAAAAAGTATAGTATTTTTTACAAAGATTGGTACGATAAAGAATCTATTTTTTTTATTTAAGTTTTTAATTTTTTCTTTTTAGCTGCTGGAAAAAGAATATTGTTTAATATCAATCTATATCCAGGTGAGTTTGGATGTAAAGAAAGATCAGTTTTTGGATCACCAACTCTATGTTGATAGTCTTCTGGATCATGTCCCCCATAAAATGTCCATGTACCATTACCAAGTTTTCCGTGTATATATCTTGATTCATTAAGTGATTTTGTTTCACCCAAGATGACGACATTAGACTTAATAAACTCATTTTTGAATGAAGTAGTTTGTCCCATAAAGCCAGCAATAACTTTTGTATGATTTTGACATAGCATTGTAGGTACAGGGTCCCACTTTGCTGAGAAATCAAAAAGAGTAAAAAAGTCCATCTTTGGATTTATTTTTCTTTGTTGTGTAGCATCGATTGAAGAAAATTCATATCTATTTGGATTTTTTTCTAGTGTGAAATCTTTGAATGCCAATGTATTTGAAAAATCAAGTTTTTTATCAACATCACTGTCCATTGGATCGCCATCAAACATGTGCGAACAAATATCAATGTCTTCTGAAGCAAGCGCTATATCATAGCTATCCGTGGCAGAACACATAGCAAATAAAAAACCTCCTGAAAAAACATATTCTTTAATTTTTTTTGCTACTGCTAGCTTAGAATCAGACACTTTGCTATAGCCTAATTTATTAGCTAATTGCTCAGCTTTCTTTTTTCCTTCTTTATACCATGCTGCATTTTGAAAAGATGCGTAAAATTTCCCGTACTGACCTGTAAAATCTTCATGGTGTAGATGGAGCCAATCATACATTGGAAGTAAATTATTAAGTACTTCTTCATCATAAATTACATCATAAGGAATTTCTGCATAAGAAAGAGCCATTGTGACGGCATCATCCCAAGGTTGATTTGTTTTTGGAGAGTATATAGCAATTTTTGGACTTTTTTCTAATCTTATAACATCCATATTTACTGAAGGACTAGAAATTTCTTGAACAATTTTATTAGCTTGAATGTTGGCAATTACTGTAAATGAAACTCCTCTTACTGTACATTCATTTTGAAGAACTGTATTTTCTTTAATTAAAAAACTACCACCACGATAATTTAATAGCCAATCAACAGTTATATTTTGATTTATAGCAAAGTATGCAATACCATATGATTTGAGATGATTTTTTTGAGTATCATCCATAGGTATGAGTATATATGCAGCATGGCTTATTTTTACAATAAATAGAAGCTGAAAAACAAAAAAATATATTAAAAATTTAGAATGGTTCATCTTTATCTTCATTCATTTTTGATGAAAGTGAAATCATTGATTCATTATTAATTAATTCTTGAGATTCTTCGAAATAATCAAGATCTGAGAATTTTGCAAATTCATCTATAAACTTTAGTCTTACATTTTTAAGTTCTCCATTTCTATGCTTTGCAACTATAAGTTCTCCTTGTCCTCTTGAGTCATCGCCATTATCCCATTCATAGATTTTATAATATTCTGGACGATAAATAAATGTAACAATATCAGCATCTTGTTCTATTGCTCCTGATTCTCTCAGGTCTGATAGCATAGGTCTTTTGCTTCCAATACCGCTTCTGTTTTCGACTCCTCTATTAACTTGAGATAATGCAATTACAGGAATTTTAAGTTCTTTTGCTATACCTTTAAGTGATCTTGATATTGTTGAAATTTCTTGTTCTCTGTTACCAGCATTATTACCAGCATTCATTAGTTGTAGATAGTCAATTATTATAATTTTAACTGAATGATTTTTTACAAGTCTTCTTGCTTTTGCTCTAAGCTCAAAAATTGTTAAAGCAGGTGTGTCGTCAATAAATATTGGTGCTTCAGATAAATATTTTATCTTTTCATGAAGTTGAACCATTTCATGATCTGCTAAGTTTCCTTTTCTAAGCTTAGCTCCAGCAAGTTCAGCTTCACTTGCAATTAGTCGATTAACTAATTGTTCAGAAGACATTTCCAAAGAAAAAAGGCCGATTGGAACACTATGGTCTATAGCAATATTTCTAGCCATTGATAATGCAAATGCTGTTTTACCCATTCCTGGCCTAGCTGCACAAATAATAAGATCTGATTTTTGCCATCCAGATGTGACTCTATCTAAATTTTTAAAACCTGAGGGAATACCACTTAAAGAATCCTCCTTATTTCTTAAAACTTCAATATTTTCAAGAGCATTCTTAATTAGTGAACTCATCTTATCGTAACTTTTTCTAAGTGTACCTTCTGTGACAGTAAATAATTCTGCTTCAGCATTATTAAGTAAATCAAATATATCCACAGAATCATCAAAGGCATCAGTACTTATTTTTCTAGCAATATTAATTAATGATCTTTTAATAAATTTTTCTGCGATTATTCTTGCATGAAATTCAGTGTTTGATGCTGTTGAAACATTATTTGTTAGCTCTGAAACATAGGACAGTCCACCAACATCATTAAAATATTTTAATCTTTTGAGTTCTTCAGAAACAGTTAAAATATCAATCGGCTCAGTGTTATTAAATAAATTAACAATTGCTTCAAAAATTTTCTGATGTTTAGGATTATAAAAATATTCAATTTTTAAAGCATCAATTGCATCAGATAGTGATTCATTATCAATCATTAGAGCCCCAAGAACTGCTTGTTCAAGTTCAACTGCTTGAGGCTGTAATTTTCCATCTATTTTATTAGTTGGAGTCGCTTTTAATTTTTTTGTACCTATTTTCTTACTCATTTTATTCATTCACAACACCCATGCTTGAAAATTTTTCAATTCTTTTTTCTACAAGATTATTTGGTTTTATATTTGAAAATTCAAGTATTGATCTCTTAATTGATTTTTTAACTATTTTAAAAGTTTCTTCTGGAAATGTATGTGCTCCTCCTAAAGGTTCATTTATAATTTCATCAACTAAACCTAGTTTTTTCATATCCTTTGCTGTTAGTTTAAGAGCATCAGCTGCTTTGGCTTTAAAGTCCCAGTTTCCCCATAGAATAGTTGAACAGTTTTCTGGAGAAATTACAGAATACCACGCATTATTTAACATAATTATTTTATCACCTACTCCAATTCCAAGTGCACCACCTGAAGCGCCCTCTCCAATAATTATAATTATAATTGGAACTTTTAATTTTGTCATTTCTAAAATGTTCCTTGCAATTGCTTCTCCTTGACCACGCTCTTCAGCTTCTAGTCCAGGAAATGCTCCTGGTGTATCGATGAAACATACTATAGGTTTTTTAAATTTTTCAGCCATTTTCATTAGTCTTAGGGCTTTACGATACCCCTCAGGGTTTGCCATCCCAAAATTTCTGAATTGTCTTTCTTTTGTGGTTCTTCCTTTTTGTTGACCTATTAGCATTACTGATTGATCTTCTATTAATCCCCAACCTCCTACCATTGCTTTATCATCTCTTACTCCTCTGTCACCATGTAGCTCTAAAAATTGATTTTCTGTTATTGCTTTAATATAATCTAAAGTATAAGGTCTTTGGGGGTGTCTAGATAACTGAACTTTTTGCCAAGAACTAAGATTGTTGTATATTTTCTTTCTTGTATTTTTAATTTTTTCTTCAATATCATTAATAGTTTTTGTTACATCAATAGATTCTTCATTTCCCAGTTCTTTAGCTTTTTGTAATTTATCTATTAATTGTTCAATAGGCTTTTCAAATTCTAAATATTCCATAAACTTTATTATAGTAGCAAATTTAAATAAAATGATTTATGCAAAACTAAAAAAAACATATCTATTATTTTTATTGTTAAAAACTTAAAAATCCATTTAATTGTCCAATATTTGTAGAAACATATTTGTATATGATTTGTTATCCTAATGCAAAAATAAACTTAGGTCTAAATATTATAAAAAAAAGATCAGATGGTTTTCATAATATTAGTTCTGTTATCTATCCAATACAAGATCTATATGATGTTTTAGAAATCGTTGAGTCTAATTCATTTTCTTTTACAGTTTCCGGTACTTTATTTAATAATGATATTCAATCTGATAAAAATATTTGTGTTAAAGCTTATAATTTATTAAAAGCTGATTTTAATTTACCTTGTGTTAAAATTCATCTGCATAAACGTATAAAAATTGGTGCTGGATTAGGTGGTGGTTCGTCTGATGGAGTTTTTACTTTAATTTTATTAAACGATATTTTTAATTTAAAATTATCTAAAGATGATTTAAAACGTTATGCTATTATTTTGGGATCAGACTGTCCATTTTTTGTTGAAAATACACCTCACATTGTTTCTGGAAAGGGGGAATTGATGAAGAAAATAGATATAAATCTTAAAAACTATGAATTTAAATTTTTTTTCCCAGATATTTTTATTTCTACTAAAGAAGCATATTCAAATATTGAGCCAAAAAATCCTGAAGTAAATTTATTAGATGTTATTTCAAGTCCCTTACAAGAATGGAAAGAAAAATTAAAAAATGATTTTGAGTCTTATGTTTTTCAAAAATATCCTCAATTGCAAAAGATTAAAAATGAATTTTACGAAAGAGGTGCTGTTTATTCTTCAATGACTGGCTCAGGAAGTGTTATATATGCAATTTTTAAAAAATAATTTATTAGAACTTATTCATTCATTGTAATGAAGAATTCATTATTATCTTTTGTTTTTTGTAATCTATCTTTCATGAATTCAATTGCTTCAATCGGATTCATGTCAGCTAAATAATTTCTGAGAACCCAAATTCTTTGAATATGTTCTTTGTCAAGTAACAAGTCCTCTCTCCTTGTTGATGATGATACTAAATCGACTGCAGGGTATATTCTTCTATTAGAGATTTTTCTATCAAGTTGTAACTCCATATTTCCAGTACCCTTAAATTCTTCAAAAATAACTTCATCCATTTTACTTCCAGTTTCTGTTAGAGCAGTAGCAAGTATTGTTAATGAACCTCCTTTTTCAATTTTTCTAGCTGCACCAAAAAAGCGTTTAGGTTTGTGAAGTGCATTTGCATCGACCCCACCACTTAATATTTTTCCTGATGCTGGCTGTACAGTGTTATATGCTCTAGCCAGTCGTGTTATCGAATCTAATAATACAACTACATCATGACCACATTCAACCATACGCTTTGCTTTTTCAAGAACAATATCAGCAACCTTTACGTGTCTGCTGGCAGGTTCATCAAAAGTAGATGCTATAACTTCAGCATTTACACTTCTTTCCATATCAGTAACTTCTTCTGGTCTTTCATCAATTAACAAAATAATCATGTATACTTCTGGATGATTATCTGCAATTGCATTGGCAATATCTTTTAATAAAACTGTTTTTCCTGTTTTTGGTTGAGCAACAATTAGTCCTCTTTGCCCTTTACCTATTGGTGTGAACATATCTAACATTCTTGTTGAGATGTTGTTATGTCCATTACCTAAAAGATTAAACTTCTCGTTAGGAAAAAGTGGTTTAAGATGATGAAATGGAATTCTGTCTCTTACAATTTCTGGTTCACGCCCATTAATAGCTTCAACTTCTATTAAAGGATAATATTTTTCACCAGTTTTTGGTGGACGAACTTTGCCATTAATTGTATCACCCGTTTTTAAACCAAATAACTTAATTTGAGAATGTGATACGTATACGTCATCAGGAGATGTTAAATAATGATAGTCACTTGATCTAATGAATCCATACCCATCTGGCATTATTTCAATTACTCCTTCTGCTGTAATAATACCATCAAAATTATAATCGTATTTTGAATTTTGATGATTGTTTTGCTGACTTGACTGTTCTTTGTCTTTTAAACTAGCTTTTATTGGCTCAGCTTTTTTTTCCTTCTGCATAGCTGGTTTTATGATTTTTTGTTTTTTAATTGCTTTGTCTTTATTGTTTTTTTCTAATGATAAACTTTCTGCTTGTTTATCAAGAATTGCATAAGTTAATTGTTCTTTATTTACTTTAATTTTTTTTAAATCTAGCTTTTTTGCAATTTCTTGAAGTTCAACAATTTTTTTCTTGTTTAATTCGTCTAGTTTATACATAATTTTTTAATAGTTTGTAAATAATGTTATACTAATTTTTAATAGTGAAATAAAAATTATAGATATTGAGATTTTTTGTATATCAGATAAGTTATGCAATAATACAATTTTTTTTAAAGATGGACAAAATTGTACAATTTTATTAATTTTGTCAAAAAAAATATGATACAAAGATTACAAACTCTTCTTTTATTTTTTTCAACCTTATGCATAATTATAATAGCATATTCTGATTATTTTCCAATTTATATTAATAAAATGGAACCAATCTATTTAAATGAAGATGAATTGTTATCAGTTAGGTTATGTCTTATTTTTTCAGCACTACTATCTGTTTTAGCCATTTTTCAATTTAAAAATAGAAAAAGACAGTTACTTTTATCTAGTTTTGCTAGATTCCTAATTACTATTAGTTTCGCATTAATTGTATTTTTATATGGTAATGTTGATAACAGAGATTTTTCTATAGGAACATTATTGTTAATTATTCCTTTTATTTCTTTAGTTGCTGCTAACTTTTTCATTAAAAAAGATGAAAAATTAGTTAAATCTGCTGATAGAATACGTTAGTTTTTTTTTGTCTTTCAATTACCTTAAGATCTTTTATATTCTTTTTTTCTACAGTAAATTGAATTAAAGTTTTTACTTGGTGAATTCCATATTCCCCAAGTGCGCCAGGATTAATATGTAGCAAATTATAATTTTTATCATACATCACTTTTAATATATGTGTGTGTCCACTTATAAATAAATCTACTTTTTTTTCTTTAATAAAATTTAAAATCTTTTTGTTGTAACAACCTGGATAACCTCCAATATGAGTCATAAGTACATTTATATCTTCACATTTGTAATAAATCATTTCTGGAAATTCTGATCTGATAATTGAATTATCAATATTACCATAAACAGCTTTTAATTTTGCAAATTCTTTTAACTTATCTACCACATCAAGACTTCCAATATCTCCAGCGTGCCATATTTCGTCTGCTTCAACAAAATATTTAAAAAAATTATGGTCAAGAATACTATGAGTATCAGAAATCAATACTATTTTTTTCACTTTATCTTAGTAGCTTTACTGTTCCTGGATATATAAATAATCGTTGATTAAAATCTTTAACACTTATCGAGTATGGATAAACACCTGAAGGTACAGGTTTACCGTTTGCAAATCCATCCCACGAACTATTTTCCTCGCTAAAAATAATCGATCCCCATCTGTCATAAATTGTAATTACGTAAGAATCTTCTCCATTTAAAATAGGCTTAAAAATATCATTATTTCCATCATTGTTAGGAGTAAATGCATCCGCTATAAATACTGAGAAAGTTGGATTAATTTTTAAAAAATTAAATACAGAATCAGTACAATTATATTCATTGGTAATGTAGTATTTGATTGAATAAGTTCCAGTATCAGAATAAGTGTGCCAAAAATTTCGTTTATCATAAATTACAGTACCGTCCCCCAAATGCCATTCTGACGAGATTATATTTTCATCGCTATTGTCCCTAAAAAATATATTTGGATCGTTTATATCTGTAGGTTGAGGACTGAAAAACATTTTAGCTTCAGGTGAATCACTTATAGTAATAATTTCTTCAATTTCATTATAGCATGAAGTTGTTGGGTCTGTGTATTCATACCTTATTAAATAGTCTCCAAAATCTAAATTTTCTACGTCAAAATAATTATTTAGATTATTATTTATGTAGTATGTACCTCCTGAAGGTGTCGCGCTGTTAAGAAAATAAGATGATTCACCAAAGCAAATATCATCTTCGTTTAATGACAATTGAGGTAATTGTTTTACTTCTATATGAACAAAATCATTAAACATCTGTTTGCAACCTTCATCATCAGTTAAAGATAAAATATAAACTTGTCCACTGTAATTAGGTGTCAATGTAATTGGTATTCCTTGTGGTATCAACAATCCATTTGTATCTATTATAAATGATTTTATGATTGAATCCTGTAACTCTAAAGTGTAAATATTATTGGAAGCATTAGAAATATTTATGCTGAGAGTAGACTGTTCATATCTACAAATAGGACTTGTGGCTATGAAATCTAAAAATAATTCGTTAGCTTCATTTATAATTATTGAACTATCATATGTACAACCATTAATATCAGTTATTGTAAATGGGTATGTTCCAGCTTCTAGAGCATACTGATTAAAAGTACCAAAATCTGTATTAAATGGTGATGTTCCTCCGCTAATAATTAGGTTTACTGACCCATTGTCTTCTCCATAACAATCAACATCTGTAGTTGAAGCTAAAACAGAAATTGTATCAGGTTCAAATATTGTAATATTACTGTCTTTAATACAATTGTTTGCATCAACAATTTGATATGAGTAGTTGCCTGGAGCAAGATGAGAGGAGTCTACACCAAACCATGTTTCTGTGTATGGAGGAATACCTCCAGAAATTTGTAGATCGACATTTCCATCTTCATATCCAAAACAACTTACATGTGCAATGACAGGACTTGTAAAAAGTTGAGGGGGTTGAGTTATGAAAACAGTGTCAGTTAGAGAACAATTATTGCTATCGGCAACTGTTACAATATGATTTCCTGCTGGCAGTGCATTTGGATTAAGTCCTCCCCAAAAAGTGTTATATGGCGAACCAGCGCCTCCAGAAATGTTTAGTATGGCTGAGCCATCATTTCCACCAAAACAACTTACACTAAATGTGTCTATTGATAGTTGCATTCCAAAAGGCTCATTGATTATTACTAAACCTTGGGCTACACATCCATTTTCATCAGTTACAACATAATTATGTGTTCCAGCATTTAAAGCATTTGGATCACTTCCGTTCCAGTTTGTATAATAAGGTATTGTTCCACCAAAAATATTTAAGTAAGCCGCTCCATCAAAATAGCCAGCGCAAGTAGCATCTGTACTACTAGCTATTGCAAATAGGGAGTCAGGTTGATTAATTGAAAAAGTATCAGAACTCAAACAGTTATTACTATCTGTAACTGTATATGTGTAAATACCAGCACTAAGCTGTAAAGGATTGAATCCACCAAAATCTTCAATGTAAGGTAATGTTCCTCCAGAGGTGTTTAATATAATACTACCGCTATTTTCATTGTTGCATAAAACATCAGCAATTATCGGATTTGTAATAAGTTGAGATGGTTCATCAATTAAAATTGTATCAGATTTCATACACATATTGGAATCAGATATATAATATACATACGTTCCTGGCTGTAATGCCTGAGTTGTGTAGGTTGTTACTCCATTTAATAGTGTTTGGTTAAAGGGAGGTATCTCAATAATATAATTTGGAATACCACCTGAAATATTGATTGTGATATTTCCATCATTTGCTCCGAAGCAACTTATATCATTATAGTATGAAGAAACAACTATATCTGTTGGCTCACTAATATTAAAAGATTCACTAAGAACACATCCGCTACTATCAGTTACATCAACGGAATAATTTCCAGAAACTAGGTTTGTAATACTATTTGATGTTGAAAAATTAGACCAAAAATAAGTAGTTGTCTGTGGTTCATTTACTACTTCTATATATCCGTCATTTGCCCCAAAACAACTGATATTATAAGCATTTATTGTTGGATTAAATGCTGGAGGCTCATTTAAAACATATGTTTCATCTAGATAACAACCCAAACTATCTGTAACTGTCAAAGTATAGGTTCCAGAAGAAATATTATTGATGTTTTGTGTGTTTTGTCCACCTGACCAATTATATAAAAACGGAGGGTAAGATCCGTTAGATGTAATATTAATTGACCCATTACTTAACCCATTACATGAAGGATCTATTATTGTTGGATTAATATCTATATTTGATTCATTTAGAATAATTTGATATTGAAACGAAAAATTACCTGGAACAGGGCAAGCATCATTTGCAACATCAACAGTAAAAAAATATGGACTATTAGCAATGTCAGCTGCTGTTGGAGTCCAATTAAAAGTTCCAACTGGATTCATTGTGTTATTGTTTGAAACATTAAAGCTTGCACCATTTATACCTCCATTCCAGCTCATATTCACAAAAGCTCCCCCAATAGAACAGGCATTTCCTCCAGAAATGTTAAATGAATTTACTCCGCTTGTTCCAAAATTTAGTGTCCCACTTATTTGCCCACTTATTGTGTTGTTACCGCTTATAGTGTAGGTATTTCCATTCCAGCCATCACCCCAAGAATCATACATTAGTAGTTGTAAGTTTCCAAGGTTCGTTGAAGGTATGCAAACTGTTCCAGAAAAAGGCGCACCACCAGAGGCTAAAATTGTACCTGCACCAGATCCAGAAGGATCGTAAATTTCCCAAGAAACTTCACTTTGCCAGCTGCCTCCTCCGACATTTATTGTAATTTCATAGCCCGGGGGTGGAGGGGGATTATTATTAATAGTATTTATGTCAAAGTTTATATTTTGATTACCATTAGGACAATCAAGTGTTATGGTGTATGTGTTTATATCAGCAATATCCACAACATTATTACTATTTATTCCTGTTAGGCCTGGGGGATTTGTTGCAGTACAAGAAAATGCATTTATTTGAATATCTCTTATTATGCTGCCAATTAATACTCCGTTTCTATATTCTGATACTTTTATCGCAAGTACACCAGTAATAATATTTGGAGGGGTTACGCATAAATTTCCAGTTATTGGATCGAATGTTGATCCACCACCAACAGGATTATTAACTGAATATGGTGCAATATAATTTACAGTTCCTCCATTTGCAGTGTTTAGTGGAGTTACTAATTCATATAACAATGAATCGCCATCAGTTTCAATTGCTCCGTTGTTATAGCAATAATAATTTCCAGCGCATATAAACGGAGTAGGGTATTGACTAAATGTTGGTGAATTGTTACAGAAATTTAAATTATTTAGTGTTGCTTGAACACAAAGATCTTGTCCTCCCGGATTTACTATCGTGTTTATAGCATTGTTTCTTGCTGGTTCACAGACCGAAAGTGTCCAGTTTGAACATTTTGACAATGTTATTGTTGTTTCGTAAGTATATTGTTCTATTCCTAATGAACTCCCTCCATTACAATATGACAAACATTGAGGATTGATATTGATTGCCCCTCCAACAGTTTGTAGCGTAGAAGATCCTGAACCGCAAGAAGACGTATATTGCAATTGTAATAAAGGATTGGATCCATATCCAGGTGCAGTAATTCCTTCACAATCTCTATAGAACTTTAAGGTAACTCTGTATACATCAGAAGTATTTCCTTGTGATATACATTCATATGAGATATCCATTCCCGCAGCGTGGGTAGCATGTGAGTTATAACTAAAAAAAATAGATGCTATTAGAATAAATATTAATCTCATTTTACAAAAATAGTAATAATCAGATAATTAATCATTTAGGTAGGCTGGAAGTTAAACTATTTTAAAAGCATAACAGTACCCTCATAAGTCTTTATTTTTCCCTTAATATCTTTTAAAATTATAGAGTATATATAAGCACCTTTGCTAGCGTACGCACCATTATTTATTTTACCATCCCAAGCAGCAAGGCAATTGTTATTTACACAAGACAAATAATCATTTGAAAATTCATTAGACTTAAAAATTCTTTGACCTTCTCTGTTATATATGCTTAACTCATACTCTAAAACTCCATTAACAATTGGAAGAAAGTAATCATTATATAGATCATTATTAGGAGTAAAAGCGCTAGGAACATATATAGAAAAAACAGGAGAAATAATCACGGTTTGTGTTGCGATATTTATACATCCACTATCTGATTCAACAGTTAGTGAGACTTGAAACGTTCCCGTATCTGTATATAAGTGAGTAATTTTATCAAAATTAGTAACGGAATAATTTCCATCATCAAAATTCCATATTCCACTAGCATGATTGTTGGATAAATCTGTAAATGTAATTTGTGGATTAAGTATATCAGCTGGTTGAGGATACAAGCTGAAATTTGCTTCTGGAATTGGATTAACATTAACAAATGCACTTCCAGAAATTGATATTGCTTCACACCCATTAATATCTGTCACATTTTGCACAGTATATGCACCAGTTTGATCTGTCGTAACTGAGTATGTGCTTCCAATATTAGACACAGAATTTTGTATTAATCCAGCTGAATAAGTTAAGTTGTATGGAGGTGTTCCAGAATTTATTGAAAACATTATTTCAGCTGTACTTCCATCATCACATATTGAGCCACCACCACTTATATTAATTTCAGGTAAAGGATTAGTATTGATGTTAAGTGCCTGCGTAATATTATTTGTGCAACTATTGTTATCAGTTATAGAATTAATAACGTATACCGTTTGAGTTGCAGGACTTATTGCTATTGAATCAACGCTATTGTTAAATGGAATTGAAGTTTGAGATCCGTTTACAGAGTAGTTAACAATCCAAGGAGCAGCTCCTGCAGTAAAATTGAATTTTAGTTGAATGATATCTCCATCACATGTTTCGTTTGGGCTTGTAAATGTAAGTTGGGGAATTTCATTAACTGTAAGTATTGTATTGTTGCCGGTTAAGTCAGAAACACAACCTTTAGAGTCCGTAACATATGTTAGTTCATAATTTGTAGTTTGGTTAGGAGATATAACTAAATTAAGACCAGCTGCCGGAACATTTTCTTGTTTTAATACACCTCCTTCAAGGTAATCCACAATGTAAGGCGGTGTTCCGTCAGGTGTAGAAAAAATTAGGCTAGAATTATCGCCAACACAAATAGGATTTGGAGCTACTGCAATATTAATATCGGGTAGTGGATTAACATATATGTCTTGTGAAGTTATGCTGTTTTGATTTGAACAACCATTTGCATCAGTTATATCGGTAATGATATAAGTGTTATTTCCGCTTGAGGGATTTATATCAATACTATTTTGACCTCCATTATTTATTGGACCAGCAACTTGCGGATTTCCATTTACAGTATAATTGACTGTATATGGTGCAATTCCTCCTTGATTAAAATCAAAATCTAATGTGATTGGATCGTTAAGACAAATTTCTGAACTAAGTATGCTAAAATCAACACTAAAATATTCTGGTTCTGAAATAATTATTGTTGTGTCATTTTCACATGCATTGGGATTAGTAGTAGTTATTGTGCTCAAGTCATTAGCTGAAATGGTGTATGTTCCTACTGCTACATTATTTGGATCAATAATTCCTCCCCAGTCTGTTATATTATAAGGTCCTCCATTTCCACCAGATATATTGTTAAAGTTAATTATTGCATCATCAAATCCGTTACAAGTAATGTCACTGATGTTAGGATTAAAAATAATTTCTTCCGGTTCTGTTATAGTTGCAAAATCTTGAACAGGACATCCTCCAACTGTAATAATTACAGAGTATGTCCCTGGACCTAAATTTGAGATACTATCAGACGTTGAGCCATCAAACCACTGATATGTAGCTGAGGAAGCAGGTGCATTTAATACAATTGAATAGTCTTCTGTTGCTCCAAACCATGGGATTCCAAATAAACCAGCATCTTCACATGGTCCCATAATTATAGCTGGATTTCCATTTGTCCCCCCTCCTCCGTTGCTCATACATACAACACGCATTCTAGTTGGGCCGTAAGCTCCAGTAGCGGGAACAGCAAAAGTAAAGGGGTAAACAGTTCCAGGTATCCAAGTTCCAACAGGTATATTTATTACACCGAGGTCTTCTCCGGCGTCTAAAAAATCCCCATCAATATTAAAATCTATGTATACATTAATTGCTTCAGGAGCATATGATCCAGGAACTGCGAATTCATCATGAGGTGTAACATTAACTGTGAATACTTGTCCTTCTGTAAGATCAGCAAACATTGTTGTAGTATAATCTTCATAGAAATCATTTGTTCCAAATGTACTATTGTTAATATTAAAATTATTTCCATTTAGTTGTACTTGCCCGATGCTTGTTTGAGGTTGCGCAGAAAATCCACTAGATGGATTAGATGCACAGTATGACAAAGTTGAAATATTTCCCGGTGGAGTTGTCCCCCCAAATACTGTTATACTTGCAGAACCATCATCAGTACCAAAACAACTACTATTAAATTCATTAATAATGCTTGATGTATTTAGTGGATCATATAATGAGACGCTATTGGAAAAAATACAACCATTATTGTCAGTTATTGTATAATTAAAGGTTCCTGAGGTAAGTTGCAGAGGGTCTTCACCAAACCAATCAGCAACATAAGGTGTCGTACCTAGCGTTGGAGTAACAATAGCACTTCCATCGTTAAATCCAAAGCATGAAGGATTTGTTATGGTAACATTTGATGATAAAACAGTTGGTGCTTCATTTACTGTTATAGAACTAGTATAAGGAACTGGAGCACAGCCAGTAGGGGTGTAAGTATATGTTACATTGTGATTTCCAGGGCCATAAATAGCTGGATCAAAGTCAGTGATAATTGTTCCTGAGCTATTAGTGAACACTCCTTGGCCCTGAGAAGACCATCCAGCAACAGGTATACCTGTAAGAGTAAAACCAGTTTCATTAGAACAAATAGTTGATTGTGAAGTTATTGAAATATTAGATGCGCTAAAAACATCTAAAATAACATAAGCAGTATCACTTGGGCAATTAGCTGTACCAGGAATAGTATAACTGTAAGTTCCTGTAGGGTCACTTGCAGGATCAAAGCTTCCACTAACAGTATCACCATTATAAAACCATGTTCCATATGTTAAAGGGTTTCCATTTAGTTCATCTATGAGATCTATCACCGGGTCTGAATCGCAAAACAAAATAGGAGTATTTACACCAACGGATCCTCCTGCATCACCTGGAGAAGGTCCTCCAAATGCGTCGTTAGGACCAAAAGAAGTAAATTGAATAAAGCATGGGTCTGGAGAAGATCCCACATCAGCCCAATTAGATACCATAACAACATAAATTTCTCCAGCGACCGCATTTGCAATTTGGAGAACTTCAGCTGTTGTAGCTGGAGCACTACTGCAATCCTCTTGATTTAAATTTGTTAACTGATCACACATAGTTAATAAATCATTAAATGGTCCCCAGCACTTAAAATCTAAATCAGGAGAGGTATTTACATTTGGGTAGGGAATTCCGATTACGTCAGTAGGAGTAATATTAATATTAAGGGGTCCATTGGTATTTGAAACAAAATAGTAAAATGAGGCATTTCCACTAATAGATGTAAATCCACAGTTTAAATTTGCACCAAAAGGAGCTGTAGCAGTACCTGAAGTTGCTGCTGGGTACAAAGCTCCATTACAAATTTCAGGAATGGTTGATGAGCAGTTTTGGATTGGCCCTGCACCAGCTTGACCAAAAACAGATAAATTGTAGCAAAAAAATAATATTATTAGAGAAAATTTATTCATTTAGTAACATTCTTGTAACTCACAAATATAAAAAAAAATTACCGTAAATTTTAAGTTTTTTAGTAACTTAAATCGTTAGTTTAATCTTTTAACGTCATTTTCTCTTATCCAGCCTTTTCTTCCATCATTTAGTTTTATGTATATCCAATCATTATTTGTCTTAACAACTTCAACTTTTGTTCCTAAAGATAAATTAAATAGCTTTTTATTCTTAATATTATCTGTAGGTTCACTATTTACTGGCAAAGAAGAAGAAAATATTATTGCTTCTTTTTTTATAAAGTTGTTATAAGACTGATACGAAATAAAAACTAATAATATTGAAACACATGCAAGAATATAAAATACATATTTTCTTAGCTCTATTATTTTAAAATTTGAAATTAAAATTGAAGATACAGTCATCCAAATAAATAGTATTGTAATTATTTGCCATGTCTTAACTTCAAAAAAGTTTATTATTTTTTTTCCCCATTTTTGGTAGAATGTATCGGGTAATGGGTTAATTCTATTTTTGATTTTAGATTTAACAATATTTAAATTTTCAACTGTTTTTTTATCATTTTTGATTTTTAAACTTTTCTCATAACACCATATTGCATCAGCTAAATTTTCAATTTTATAATATGAGTTGCCTAAATTATAGTATAACTCACTACTTATTTTATCTAAATTAATTAATTGCTCATATGTTTGAATAGCAATTTCATAGTTTCCTTTTTCATATTCATTATTTGCTTTTTTAAATAATGATTCATTTGCAAAAAGATTTGTTGATAGTAACAAAATACTTATTAAATATTTTTTCATTTTAATGATTTTTCTACTTCCATAATTATTTTTTTAGCCTTATCCAAAATTTCTTCCATTTTCATATTTTCATTATTAATTGAAGAAAATCTAGCATATTCGCATTCATTTAATAAGTCAATAAATCTATTTTGGATTTCATCACTTAAATTATAAATACTGAAATACTTGTAAATTGATTCCTTTGAAAGATTTGATGATTCAACTTTAAATTTGAAACCAAAATAATTCCAAAGAGACTTTTCGACCTCTTCAAAAAAACCATTAAAATCTTTCTTTTTCATGCATTTTTTTGCGTTTTTTAACCTTTTTTGTGCAATTTTCTGCATTTTTTTGTTTTTGCTGTCAAATATTTTTCTACTATTAAAATAGATATAAATTTTTATTATTAGAAAAATAAAGATTGGTAAAATTGTTAAAATATAAAAGACGTTTATTGAGAGTATGTGCAGTTTATCAAAATATTTTAATCTATTGATTTCATCTGAAAAAGATAATTTTTCAATAGAAAATTTTATTGGTTTTTTTAGTTTTGTTTTTTCTGAGATATAGTTGATTTCTTTTTCGTAGTTTCTAGATTCAGCTTCATAAGAGTTATCTCCTTCAATTACAATTAATGTTTCTTCACTTGATTTGTATGTACTGTAAGATTTTTTTTGTGAATTATAAACAATAATGCTTGATGAAGGTATATTATATTTGCCTTTAAACTTAGGAATTAGTACATAATCGAGTCTTTTGACACTTCTTTCCATACCACCTTTAAAAATTTTATTTTCATCAATTTGTGATTTAATTACTTCAAAATCTTTTGGAAATAATGTTAAAATATCATCCCATGTTAATAATGCGATGTTTCCTGTACCTGTGATTGTTATACTATAGTTTACTGCTTCATTTGCTTTTACTGTATCATTACTTATTTCTGATTCAATTTTCATTTTACCAACTAAACCAGAGTAATTTTTCGGCATATTTTCAGGATTAGTAACAGTTATTTCTTTTGGTAGAGATTTTACAATTTTCTGATCAAAGAAGTACTGACATATTATCTCCATTGGGTCAATAATTAAATTTCCACTTTTTTGAGGAATAAGAGTATATTTTGCGATAGTATAAACTTCATAAACTTTATTATTAATTTCCTCTATTTTTCTTTGATTATCTGATGGTATTTCCTCTATCCAAAAACCATTAAATTTTGGTAATGACTTTGCAATTAAATTTGATAATCCATTAAGCCGATTATAAAGTTTAAATTCAACTGAAACAGGTTCTCCTAAAATGATTTTTTTCTTACTTAATTCAATATCGATAAATAAATTTTTATTTTTTTTATTACTTATCTTATCACTTTTTTTTGATTTAGTTTGTGATGAATTAACTTCAATTGTAGCTATTTTGCTTTTTATTTTTTTACCATTTACACTTGCATATGCAGGAGGTATTTTAAAGCTTCCCTTATTGTATGCCCTTAAGTAAAATGAATAAGTTGTTGTGATACTGCTTTGTGTTTTTCCATTAACAAAAGAATAACTACTTTGAGAAGAAGCGTTTGGGCCACTTATTATAACTAAATCGTTAATTTCAGGTGCAATAAAATTAGTTGCTTTTTCATTAATCGTGTATTGTAATAATATATTTTCTCCAACTTGTGCTGGGTTTGGAGATATTTTTATACTAAGTTCCTGAGCATATAAACTTATGTTAACTAAAATGAAAATAAAATTCAGAATTATTTTGTTCATGCTTACCAGTCTTTTTTATTCTTTTTATTTTTTACTTTTTTAAGTTTTTTTAATGTCTCTTTTTCTTCTTCATTAATTACATCAAGTATTTTTTCGTTATTTTTTTGCTGTAAACTTTTTTGTTCCTTTTGTTCTTTTTGATCTTTCTGATTTTTTTGATCCTTTTGATCCTGTTTTTCCTGTTCCTTTTGATCCTGTTTTTCCTGTTCCTTTTGTTCTTTTTGTTCTTTTTGTTCTTTCTGATCTTTCTGATCTTTCTGATCTTTCTGATCTTTCTGATCCTGTTTTTCCTTTTCCTTTTGTTCTTTTTGATCTTTCTGATTTTTTTGATCCTTTTGATCCTGTTTTTCC
>MDTC01086222.1_pt1 | contig 43640 bp, 38 predicted proteins | sample 811181 | NCBI WGS metagenome assembly MDTC01 (sample SAMN05326644, study PRJNA326480) | marine metagenome | isolation source: seawater | place: Pacific Ocean: North | collected 2011 | reverse complement strand
TTCAACTCCGGCGAAATTTCAAGTGAGGAAGCCCTTGGTCGAGCTGTCGACCCCGCCACCCTAAAATCCAATCTTGGTCTATAATTAGATCCTAACTGAAACTTTTCCATCTTTTAGATATGGCCGTCATTGACCAATACTTTAAACACCTCGTCAGTACTGGCGCATCCGATCTTCACCTCAGTGAGGGACAGCCGCCCAAGATGCGAACCCACGGTGCTATCACCTCAATTTCTGAAGGCGTTCTTGAGCACGACACACTCAACCACATGCTTAAGGAGATCTGCGATGATGCTGCCTACGAGCGCTTCCTCGAAAGGGGCGACCTCGACTTCGCTTACGAAATGGACGCGAAGTCCCGTTTCCGCTGTAACTACTTCAAGCAGAACAATGGACTTGGTGCAGTCTTCCGTCTCATTCCTACCGAGATTAAGACGATTCAGGATCTCAATGTTCCAGAAACCATCGAACGCTTTGGCGACCTGCGTAGTGGACTCGTTCTTGTCACCGGTCCGACTGGCTCCGGCAAGTCCACCACTCTTGCCGCATTGATTGACTACGTTAACCGAACCTACGCCCGCCATATCATCACTGTAGAGGAACCAATCGAGTTCGTTCACAACAATAAAAAGTCTACCATCTCCCAGCGAGAGGTGCCAATTCACTGCCCGTCCTTTGCCGACGGTCTCCGGGCTTCTCTCCGCGAGGACGCTGACATCGTGCTCGTGGGTGAGATGCGAGACCTTGAAACTATCTCACTCGCCCTGACTGCTGCCGAAACTGGCCTGCTCGTCTTCGGTACTCTACACACAAATAACGCACGCAAAACTGTCGACCGTCTTGTCGATGTGTTTCCGTCAGATCAGCAATCACAGGTCCGCACAATGCTGGCCGGTTCGTTGCGCGGGGTCGTGGCGCAGCTACTACTGAGACGCGATGACCAACCCGGTCGAGTGGCGGTAAACGAAATCTTAGTTTCCACCCCGGCAGTCAGCTCCGTGATCCGTGAAGGTGCCACCCAGAAACTCTATGACATCATCACTGGTGGCAAGGAACATGGGATGCAGTTCATGGACGACGCAATTTGGGAAAAGATGCTCGCCGGACAAGTCTCTGCTCTTGAGGCCTACATGAAGGCCATCAACAAATCCCGTTTCAAGGCCGCACTTCCCCCTGAATACACTGACGTCGGTAACTCCGGTGGCAGCGTCACAGAGGATTAATTCCCTACCGCCTAACGATTTCCCCCGAAGGCGGGTCGGTTCTATCCGGCCCACCTTTTTTATTGTCATGCAGGGGCTTCAATCGCCACAAACCCGCGGCTAAACTGCCGAGGATGCAGTGATACAGCGCACTCACTGCACACGGAACTGGAGCAACTGTTACGGGAAAGTGCTTATTAGCCAACGCTGCTCCGAGGCCGGAATTCTGCATGCCCACCTCAATTGATATGGTGCGACAATTTTCCTCCCGGAGACCAACTAGCCGGGCGATGAAATAGCCAAGGCCGAAGCCTCCGATGTGAAGCAGCGCAGGAGCCAGCAAAAGGCGCCAGCCAGCTTCGAAAATTACCTCACGCTGCGCACCAATAATGCTGGCGACGATCAGGACGATAGCAATCACTGACACCAGCGGCGACACAGGTCGAATCTTAAGGCTGAGCTTCGGGAAATACTGATTCGCGAGCAAGCCAATCGTGATCGGAAGCAAAACGATCTTGGCCATGTTCCAGCACATCGCCACGGCATCAACCTCAACCAGCGCCCCGGCCAGGCCCTTCGTCAGAAATGGGGTCATGAGGATAGCAGCAAAGGTTGAAACAATTGTCATGAGAACCGAGAGTGCCACGTTGGCCCTTGCTAGAAATACCACCACGTTCGACGCAGTCCCCCCGGGGCAGCAGGAGACTAAAATCAGGCCGACCGCCAGCATCGGATCAATTTCGTCCAGTTTGAGCAATTTAGCGATACTCCAACCCAGCAGTGGCATAATGACAAACTGACAGATCACGCCGATAAGACCGGCCCGTGGCATTTTGAATACTTCTCTGAAATCATTGAATGTCAGCGTCAACCCCATACCGAGCATAATGACGCCAAGACCCCAGATAATCCAAGGCCCTGAGAACCAGGTGAAGAGCTCAGGTTGAACGAGTGCGCAGCCACTGAAGACGACCGCCCAAAGGGGAAATAGATTGGTAAGCCAAGCAAGAATACGCTGCATCACCCTTTAGAAAACAGACTCTTTCCCGTCGGACAAGCGAAAAGCCTAATCTGCGGCAGTTCCCCCTTGCGTCAGCGGCCTGTACCCCTACGTTCCCGCCTCTTTTAACACAGAAATCATGAGTACACGCAGAGTTCTCGTCGCTGATCCTATCGCTGAACGTGGGATCGAATTGCTCACCGAAGCTGAAGGAATCGAAGTTGATATCCGTCCGGACATTGGCGCCATTGCCGACAAAGCAGAGCAGGAAAAAGTATTAGTTGAACTGATACCTAATTACGAGGGACTCATCGTCCGCTCAGGAGCCAAGGCCACCGCCGCTGTCATCGAAGCAGGCTCAGGAACTCTGCGCGCGATTGGCCGCGCTGGCGTTGGTGTCGACAATATCGACATCCCAACAGCGACCAAGCATGGCGTAGTGGTCATGAATACCCCGGCCGGAAATACAATATCCACCGCCGAGCACGCATTCACACTAATGATGTCCCTCGCCCGTCACATTCCGCAAGGTCATCAATCCGTTGTGGAGGGCCGTTTCAAAGAAGGCCGCAAAGCTTACAAGGGAGTTGAACTTTATAACAAGACCCTCGCGATCTGTGGTATGGGCCGCATCGGTGGTGAGTTTGCCCGACGCGCCATGGGCTTTGGTATGCGTGTCGTCGCCTACGACCCATACCTCTCCGCTAGTAAGGCCAAGAATATGAGAGTCGAACTCTGCGAAACCGTCGACGAAGCCGTGGAACAGGCTGATTTCATCACCCTGCACATGCCGAAGACACCAGAGACAACTCACCTAATTAACGCCGAGCGCATCAATAAGATGAAGCCTGGGGTCCGCATTATTAATTGTGCTCGAGGTGGTCTCATCGATGAAGCAGCACTACTCGATGCGATCAAAGAAGGTAAGGTTGCTGGAGCTGCGCTCGACGTGTTTGAAGATGAGCCACCCTCGGCAGACTATGAACTCCTCAGCCGTGAAGAGATGGTTTTCACTCCCCATCTCGGTGCTTCAACTGAAGAAGCCCAAGAAAACGTGGGGATCCAAGTGGCCGAATCTATCCGCGACCGCCTCCTTCACGGTTCAGTGGTCAACGCGATCAACATGCCAAATTTGGATGAGGATACCCTCAAAGAAATCGGCCCTTACCTCAGCCTTGCAGAGACGATGGGTAAGCTGGCCAACCAACTGGCACCCCAACAGCCTGATTTTTTCCGTATCGAATATAACGGTAAAGTCAGCGAAATTGATACAACACTGATCACCCGTTCTTCTCTGAAAGGTTATCTGGAGGCAGGCACCACTGAAGGTTCCGCTAACTACCTCAATGCTCCTTCTATGGCTGAAGATCGGGGCATCCAAGTTGTCGAGTCAAGGCCCGCTGAAGTCTGCGAGTTCACCGACTTGATCACCGTGGCTGTCGGCAACGAAAAGGAACAAGTAGCTGTATCTGGCACATTCTTCGGAGCCCAAGCCCGAATCGTTCGCGTCAATGAACACAATATTGATGTCACCCCGGAAGGTTCCCTACTCATCTTTGAGAACACGGATGCCCCCGGCGTCGTCGGTGCGATCGGACAAGTGCTTGGTGCCAATGGTATCAACATTGCTAACATGTCCCTGAGCCGGAATCAGGTCGGCGGCAGAGCTCTAAGTATCCTTAACGTCGATTCCAAGGTCGACCAGAACGCACTCGACGGCATCCTCGGCATCGAAGGCATCCAGAGTGCCTCCACCGTGGAACTGTAGTCCCGATCCGTAGGACTCTACGCTGCGATTTTATGCGATTTTCAGATAGTCTTCGCATCTCTTTCAAATTCAGAAGCCATTCTTTTGGAAGAAGCCATTTTTTTGGACGTAGTACTAGGCTACTCAAATGGCTTCGCTGTATTCACAGACCACCCGATCGTGGCACGAACTTCTCGTTCGCGGTGACGAAACCGCGTTGCTTTGGGTTCGCCGACCCGACCGGAAAGCCATTCCACTCTGCCTTTTCACAATCTTTGCCGGGGTAGGCGTCTATGGAGCCTCCATTGGCATCTGGCAGGGCCCGAAAATGGCGCTCTACACAGCGATTAAATTACCACTCATCATCCTGATCACCTTGACGGTGAACGGCATGATCAACGGGATGCTGGCCCAACTGCTCGGCAGTCGACTCTCCTTCGCACAAACGGCTTTTGCCATCCTCACCGCATTCACCGTTTTCTCGCTGATCGTCTTGTCCCTTTCTCCGATCACCTTTGGCATGGCTTTCGACCTACCTGCCCCCGACTCCAGGGACGCCGAAGTGACCCACCGCCGCCTTCTTCTCATTCATACCGCTATCATTGCACTAGCAGGTCTGACATCGACCGGGCGACTGTTCCGGTTACTGACCCACTTCACCGAAACCGTCGCCGCTGCTCGCTGTTGCTTTACCGTCCTCGTCTTCGGAAACCTCTTCGTGGGCGCCCAGATCAGTTATCTGCTACGTCCCATCTTCGGACAGCCTGGACTCAAAATTGAGTTCCTCCGTCCCGACATGTTCCGAGGTAACTTTTACGAATCCGTCTGGTGGGCTCTCACCAATTCTTTCTAACTAAACCATAACCCAAGCAACCGATGAGTGAAGGAAATGATATCCCTAAAAAGCCGACTGCACCTCCGGATTTGCCACCGGCAAGCATCGATGAAGCAGAAGCGCCCATCGACAAAATGGCACTCGAACCTCTCGGCAGAACCATCAATTTCGCCAATGTAGTCGATGCTCTACTCAAGACGCCCGGTCGTCTCTTCTTTGAAATGCAGGAAGGTGAGACAAAAAAGGTTGTCATCAATCTCGGAATCATTGCGATCGGTTCCCTCGCGCTCTTTGGCCTCATCCTCGGGCTCTTTTCCGGTGGCACTCAACTTTGGGCCGTTCCTTTGAAGATTGCCGCAGGTGGCCTCTTCGCCGCCGTCATTACTTTACCAAGCCTCTACGTATTCAGTTGTCTCAACGGAATGGACATGACGCTGCGAAAGGCAGCCACCATGCTACTGGCCGGCTTAGCCTTGATCGGACTGATCCTTACCGCTCTCGTCCCAGTCGCATGGATTTTTTCCCAGTCAACGGAATCAGCAAGTTTCATGGGGTTGCTCGCTCTCGCCTTCTGGATGATCGCCATCTGCTTCGGCGGGTCTCTCGTTTTCAGGGGTGCCAGCGTTTCCGGCGTCAATAATCCTATCTACATCGTCGTCTGGGCCGCCGTCTTCGCTCTGGTAACAATCCAACTCTCAACATCACTTCGCCCGTTGATTGGAGCGGCCGAAGAGACCCTCCTTCCCGCAGAGAAACGTTTCTTCCTCGAGCACTGGGTGAAGTCCCTTGAGGTCGTGGAAAAACGGTAGACTGATGCAAAAATGCTATCTCTTCTCTGTCTCCGGACCGATTGACCGACTCCAAAGCAGGTCTACCTTTTGCTGATGGTCCGTATCGCAATAATCTGTTTTCTGGCTGCGTTTGCCTGCGCAACAGTATCTGCTGGTCAGCTTCGGGTGATGACCTACAATATTTGGGTAGGGTTTAACAATAAACAGAATCTGACAGATACCGCTAAGTGGATCTCAGAACAAAACGCGGATGTTTTGGCCTTGCAGGAATTGAGAGGCATTTCGCTTGAGAAATTGAAGTCAGCCGCCAAAACCTGGGGTCACCCCTATGCAGTTATTTACAACCGAAAGGGTGGCTACCCTCAAGGGCTCACTTCGAAAGCTCCGATCGAGAATGTCGTTCAATTTGAGCCTGATGACCCTCGCAATCTCCGCGGCACTCTCCACGCACAAACATCAGGCATTCATTTCTTCGTTGTTCACTTCGACCCTCACAACTACCTCAAACGTCAAATTGAAGCCGACACAGTTGCCTCCAGAGTGCGGCCACTTATCAACGCTAACGAGACTGTAATTGTCCTTGGCGACTTCAACGCGCACGCTCCAACAGATTTGGCTCAACTTCTCAAGCAAGCGCCCCTACTAGAAAAGTGGAAAAAGAAAGAAACCGAAAAGCGGGGCTTCCGTATCTTTGAGGAACCAGGGGTCCCGGATACATCCGTCCTCGCCAACTTGCTTGGCACCGGGCTCACAGATCGCGCCGAAATGCCCATGGGGACTTTCCCTACCAGGATACTGGCACCAAGTGAACCGCTACAAGTTCATGCCCAAAAACTCGAACGAATCGACTTCATTCTTTCTCATCTTGGAAAGCAATGGACAGCCGCAGCAATGAACTTCCCAAGAGATTCTATCCTCGACACGTTGTCCGATCACTACCCGGTGATAATGGAGTTACATGGTAAGAGCGATAATCCAAGCGACTAAAACGGAATGTCGTCATCGTCGTCAGATGGCGGGATGGGGTCGTAGTTCTGCTGGGCAGGTGCCTGTTGCTGAGACTGCTGAGACTGCTGAGACTGCTGAGACTGCTGTTGAGGAGCCACCTGCTGGGAGCTTTGCTGGCCTTGGCCACCGCCACGCTGACCGCCCTCATCACGACCGCCGAGGAATTGAAAATTGTCACCAATCACCTTGAGGCGCGAACGCTGCTGGCCCGAGTTTTTGTCCTCCCACTGATCCAACTGAAGTCGACCTTCAACGTAAAGAGGGCGGCCTTTCTTCATGTATTCACCGATAACTTCCGCCTGGCGGCCCCAGAAGGTGATATCGACAAAGGTCGTTTCCTCCCGTCGATCACCGTCGTCGGTCGAGTAGTTGCGGTTAATTGCCAGGCCAATGTCAGTCACGGCAGTCCCTTTCGGAGTATAACGCACCTCGGGATCCCGGGTGATATTTCCCATCAATTGAACTTTGTTAAGATTCGGCATAAATAAAACCTATAGGGAACTGGGGTTAAAGATCCAGCGTTTTTCAAGCTTGTAACGCGGTTTCGCTTCATTCGGATTCCTTTCGTCCTTCAATGCTTAGATTTTTGACAATCACCAGAGCCACGATGACCAGAGTAGCACTGAAGGAGGCCAATACAGGAATGCTGGCCCATTGCACGATAAAGAACCCGAAAAAAGGTGTGAGCAAAGTTCGCACTCCAGCAAGGAACGTGTGCACCGACATGTAGTCCGCCACGCGTTCAGGCTTGGCCAACTTAGTCACAAACAGATTAAAGAAAATCTCTCCACCTCCACGGCCAAGTCCAAATAAGGCACTACCGATTATGATTAGGCTTTTTTCCGGGAAAATATAGTAGAGAAGGATGCTGATCAGAAACACGACGTTCACCGCAATACGCAGCTTAAGAAAGTTGATTCGATCGAACAACCACCCCCAGAAGAAAGTAGATCCTAACCGGACCACCGAAGGTATTACTCCGGTGATAAGACTGACAGTCTTCACATCAAACTGTAGCCCGTGCTCAGGATTCACTAGGTAATCGACACGGAGGGCCATCGCCGAAAGGACTCCTATTCCGAGAATCATGGATGAGACCAGTAGCCAGAAGAAGACTCGATCGTCCCAAGCCATTCTCAAGGCAGCGAATAACCCGTGCCCTTTCTGTGGTTCCGATCGCAACGGATCAGAGGGAATCAGCCACTGACAGACAGCTGTTAGCAGCGCGGCAACGACAAAAGCCCACAGCAAAACCTGATAGTTCTCAAGGTTTCGATCAAGGTAATCTCCAAAGCCCCAACTCGCGATCATGGTCGTCGCCGCACGAATGAAGATGGTAATTGAAAATAGACGCCCTCGACGCTTTCCTGGATAGTTTCTCCTCAGGTAGTGGGTTTGAAGGGGCATTCCCATTGTGATAATCCCGATCCCCAGCGTCATTCCGGTCAGGAAAAGTCGTTCATCGGCATATCCGATCGCCGCCACCGCGAAACCTGCGGCACTGGTGAGGCTAAACAGTGCTGAAGCCTGACTCGCACTGAGTCGAGTTCGCGCCACCATCGGCACAGCAACCAAACTACCTAATAAACCGATCGCCGGAGACGCCAGAAGAATAGACTTAACGACAGGACCCGATTCAAAAACTGTCACCGCAATAAAAACGGCAAAGGTCGCCAGCGCAGTTTCTAGTATGCCTGCGCATACGGCTCGAAAGGATTCTGCTGCAAACGTCCGCTGAACGAGAGGCAACTCTGGGTGTCGATCCGATCTCACGGAGCTTCTTCTCCTGCCGCACCTTCACTAGTAGTGGTATCGCTCTCTATACCACCTGCCTCTTCAGCTTCTTCCACTACCCTAACTTCATCCACCTTCTTCTTGGCGATAAGGTCTTCCCATTGATGTAACTCAAAGCCTCCACCGATCCCACCGATCCCATCGAGCAACTCGCTGCACTTCCTATGCCAAGCCCCAAGGTCCGGTTGTGACTTTTTTGGGTCGGCAGATCCGGGGAAAACCAAGTAAGTGATCTTCAGGTCACTGACCGGACGATTGTAAGGCGAAGCTTTTTCATCGAGCTGCCGGGCAACCCGCAAAGAGGCTTCACCGAATTTCCAACTTGGGCCTGCGTCACCGGCGAGTGCCGGATAAAGTTTATCGCCATAAATAATTACGGCGTAATCCCCAATTGCGGGACCAAATCCATTCTCATCCTGCCGACCGATAAATGATAGTGGCAACACAATGAACGGATCTGCTTCTGCGATGAGAAAGCTGCGACCCTTCAGGTCATCCACTCCCTTCTTGTAGTAGGCGATCTGTTCACGGAGGTAACGGTTGCGCTCGACGCTTAACCCCGGAATGGCGAATTCATCCTGATACCCCTTGAGCTTCCTCTCCCATCGTTTCAGCAACGGATTAGGAGTCGATGTTAGTTTTGGCCAGCCATAACTTGTGAACGGTTGGTAAAACTCCGACATTGAAATATAGTCATCCAGTTCCGGCCAACGATCGCCGTCAGAACCATCTGTCACCACATCCATTTCCCCCTGAATTAAGAGTACTTTTTCTCCTGTTTCAGGGTGCTTCATCTGGAGCACAGTTTCGAGGTCGTAGAAATTGTGACGCGAAAGCAGCTGATCAATACGTGTCACCTTCTGCTGCACGCGCTCAGTTTTCAGCTCATACAAATAATAATAAAATGGCGACACCTCAGCGCCGTCCACAAGGGCACTGAAGTCATTGAGCATCTCGGGCAGGTTAGGATTGATGGCAGCCAACTTTTCAGGCGATTTATTTGGCTTCGGAAGCGTGACTTTTACCTTCATCTCAATCCGGTAACTCTGATCGCGTTCACGCTCTTCAACAGCCGTGTCACCCTGCTCGGTAACGAGCTCAGTCGTGACTGGAATTTCGCTCCATAATTCCGCGGTATCGACTTTCTTCCATGAAACGTAGCCAGATGGCATGGGGGGCTTTACTTCCACCTCTACGATTTTCTCGACCACTTTTTCTACCGGCACTTCGACCACTTTTTCTACCACCCGCTCCACGACCTGCGGCTCTCGTGGAGCTGGAGCTTCGGGCTCACCACCGAGCATTTCGATAGTTCGCCTCTTAATTTTCCCACCGGAATTAGTGACATCGACCAATACCAAACAGATAATGGCAAAGCCACAACCCAACAGCATCATAACGAAGAAGTGAGTCAAGAATCCACGGTGCTTTCTCGAGATATCAGCACGAGAAGGAGCATCGTCCTTGGGGTTTTTATAGAAATCGTCTTTTTCACTCATGTCTGAACCCGCCACATCCGTCCGGTTTCACGAGAGGCAATGGAGTTGCCTGGGATTCAACTTGCCCTAAATTGCCGCTGAAATCAAAGGTAGAGAAGCCAAAACCCACTCGACATGACTATTAACCAGATCGACGAGCAGGAGCCCTTCATCACTGCCGACGGCTCAACCATTAGAAGCATTCTTGATCTCTCCAACGCTCCTGTCGAAAAACAGAGCCTTGCCGAGGCTATTCTACCACCCGGAGGAGCCACTGAACGCCACTGGCACAAAACCAGTGAGGAATTTTACTTTATTCTTCAGGGCACCGGAACTGTGGAAATCGACGGGTCAAAGCAAGAGATTAGGGTGGGTGACGCCGTTCTCATTCCCAACGGACAGTGGCACCAGATCATCGCAGACTCTCATACCGAATTACGATTCCTATGCTGCTGTGCCCCGCCCTACTCTCACGAGGATACATTTTTTGATTAGAAATCCGGTAGAGTTGCCCTAGTTTCCTCTACTCGAATCATTCAGACCCCAGCTAGCGATGGACCGACTTTTCCTCCTCAGTTTTCTAGCCACTATCGCCCTTTCTACTAGTGCCTGCACTAACAACAGCATAGAAATGGGCGGCGTTCCCGAATGGATGATAAATGGTTCCAAGATTGATTCTGAACCCGCTGTGTTAGCGCCGGACCCCGGCTTACTTGACTTCGAGAATGAGTCTGGCCCGGTAGAATTTTTCATGATCACTGACGCTCGCGATTACCCTCTCACCCCTTTAAAGAAAGGCGAAAAGGCTGAAGAGGTCGAATACGAACGCGGTCGTGATTACCGCGTCAAGAGCCTCTTTCGCTAATCTTCTAGCGTTGTGGGCCACAGGATTTACACACAGTTGGTCGACAGTCCATCTACTCGGCTGCGGTTGATCATCAGTCACCAAAACTTCTGCCCTCACGGATTGAGATTTGGATCTCGGTAATCACGCTCAAGTCGGAGGGTGAAAAATGTGAGTGGCTCCAAGCACCAGGGAAACTTAGGGAAGATAAACTTAAGTATTACAATGCCCTCGAAAAAAACTGACGCCCAGTTGATTACGATTCGATTTTTCCGTTGTTTCCCGGAAAGTCAGACTATCCTGTCCCACTTTTCTTCCCATGTCAGACTACACCCAGTTTGAGACACTCATCCCGGTGCGCCCCGACGACATCGACATGAATCAGCACGTTCACAACTCGCGCTATTACGACTATGTCCTAGCAGCCCGATACGATCAGATGGAACGCTGCTACGGCATGTCGATGAAAGCCTTGATTGAGCGAGGATTTAGTTGGTTTGTGAGGTCTGCCTACATCGAGCACAAGCGACCACTTCATCTCGATGACGTTGCCGTGGTGAATACCTGCATCGAGGAAATACAATCGCGGGGCGCAAAGGTTTGGTTCGAAATCCACAAGCAATCCGACAACAAAATCGCGGCTAAAGGCTGGATTGACTACTCCATGGTCTCGGTTGAAACAGGAAGACCACAACTCATTCCTGATGATATTGTCGAGAAGTATTCTATCTAACTAATCCCCCTTATGACCCAGGAAGAAGCTATCCAAAAAATAGAAGGCGCTTGCAAAGTGATCTCCCTTGAAATGATGAAACTTACCCCAAACGCCCGCTATATCAGAGAAGAAGAAATAGCCGGTGATATTATGAAGGCTTCCTACCAACTCACCATAGAGCTCGAGGTGATCAAAAAGAAGCTGATCAAACTTAAGGGACGGGACGACTCGAGTTTACTGTGAATAACGTCGGAAACCGCCACCGGAACATGGTGACAGTCCCAAACACCCCACTTTACGGCCGCAACTTCGAAAGAATCATCTCGGTAACCTGCCTAGGGTTGGCCTTACCTCGTGAAAGCTTCATGACCTGGCCGGTGAGAAAATTAGCGGCCTTATCATTGCCCTCAGCCACCTCAACGGCAGGTCCGGGATTGGCCGAAATGGCTTCGTCGATGAAACCTTCGACCGCACCGGAATCGGCAGGTTCGAATCCTTTTTCCTTAACAAGGGCGACAGGATCATTGTCAGGATTATCAAAAAGATGAGCAAAAACTTCCTTGGCCTGACTGTTGGAGATTTGACCAGATTCAATCAAGCCAACCAGCTTACCGATCTTGCCCGCTTCAACAGGACACTCCCCAATCGAAATTTCCCTACCATTCAACTCAGCAAGCAGGTTGTTAATCACCCAGTTAGCCACTTTCTTTGGAGATGATGCCTCTTGGGTGGCTTTTTCGTAAAAGTCAGCGAGAACCTGCTCAGAAGCGAGCACGGAAGCGTCGTAGTGAGTGATCTGGTAGTCGTTTTCGAAGCGCTCGACTTTCTGGTGGGGAAGTTCGGGTAAGTTCTTCTCTACTTTGGCGAGAATCTCACAGGTTCTAATGGGGAGTAAGTCAGGGTCGGGAAAGTAACGATAGTCATGCGCATCTTCCTTAGTTCGCATGATTTCAGTCTGGCTTAATTCATCATTCCAACGCCAAGTAGCTTGGATTATCGTATTACCAGCCTCAAGTTCCTCGATCTGACGATCAACCTCATAGTGCAGTGAGCGACGCACGGCGGAGACGGAATTGAGGTTCTTTAACTCGATCTTAGTGCCAAGCTCCTCCTCATCTTTCGGGCGAACAGAAATGTTCACATCGCAGCGCATCTGGCCTTTTTCCATATCAGCGTCTGAGACACCACTGTAGACAAGAATCTGGCGAAGAGAGTTGAGGTAGGCGACAGCCTCCTCAGCTGAATCAATGTCAGGCTCTGACACGATCTCCATGAGCGGCGTCCCGGCGCGATTGAAATCGATCGTTGTGTAAGTGGAATGGTGAGTCGACTTGGCCACATCCTCCTCAAGATGAATACGTGTTAATTCGACCACTTTCCCTGGATTCTCAATGTTCTTCTGATGGTCCTTTGGATAGGCTAATTCGTAGAGTGGAACTCCACCTCCGAGGCAGAGCGGCAAATCAAACTGGGAAATCTGGTAGTTCTTCGGCATGTCCGGATAGAAGTAATTCTTACGATCCCACTTCACGATCTCGGGAGTAATACAACCAAGCAGTTGGCCAGTTAAAACAGTGCTCTCAATCGCACCTCTATTCAGCACTGGAAGGGCACCGGGCAGACCAAGGCAGGTCGGACAAGTCAGAGTATTGGGAGGTTCACCAAACTTTACAGGGCAGGAACAGAACATCTTACTCTCTGTCTTGAGTTGCACGTGGACTTCAAGTCCGATCGTCACGATGTAGTTTGGGTTCCCCATATATTACAAATTCGGTTCTTCGACGCCGATAGAAGCCGGAATCAACGAATCGACAAATCCTTCCAGATATCCGCGCAATTGCAACTCTCTCAACTGCTCACCAACACCGCCTCTATGCGCAGACTGCCGAACCTTTCGATGGAAGACGAGACCGAACCGATCCTGCATTCTCAGCATTTCTGCCACGGAAGGATCCTGCGAGACGTCCCAGAATTTTCCCGCACGAGCCAGGGTAATGATATTTTGGTCTTGAATGAAGTAACCGCGAAGACTCGGTGCAGGTGCCACCATCACCATGGCAGCTGCATTCCGATACTCGCGGTTGCTAAACGGATCAATCCGATCCAGTAGGCCCGCAACAAAGGGGATTGCTTCGATCTTGTCACGCCAATCCACAGATCGTGGATACGCCGGAATATTTCCTCCCATCTCCACGACTTGCTCTCGAGCTAGGGAAGCTGTGTAATTCAACTCCTCAACTGTCGCGGTGATGCGAAATCCGCTAAAAAGAAAAATGGCACCAATCGCTACTGGAAACTGGGACAAACAGCCACCCGTAAAACCTCCCAACCACTTTCTCTTACTCTCTTTGTCTCCCAAGAGTCGGAGTATAAGCAACTTGGCGATCAATCGAGTAAAGAACAACACAGGGATAAGCCCTGCGGCGAAAAACGCGAGAGTCTTTGGCCAACTTATCCCAACCACTTCGGAATTACCTTTGATCGTGATCAACAGATTGAGACAAAAAACACCTGTCACCAAAGTTGCTAGCAAGCCCAGTCCTGAGGCCAAGATTGGAAAGGCCCCTCGCGTCATGGCGAAGATAAATGATGTTACCGCGAACAACGCGACCAGAAGGATGGGCAGGTAGTCGGTCATTCATCCCCAGAGGAACCGCCGCACAATGCTCGCTGCCGCAACATGTGATCTACCAGCACTAGCGCCGCCATGGCCTCGACCATGGGGACCGCCCGGGGCAAGACGCAGGCATCGTGGCGTCCACGCCCTTTTAGCTCAGTTTCCTCAAGGCCGGTCGAAATAGTCTCCTGTTCCGTCATGATAGTCGCAGTTGGCTTAAAAGCGACGCGGAAAACGATATCTTCACCATTAGAAATCCCCCCCTGTACGCCGCCAGATCGATTACTCGTCGTGCGAACTTTACCATCTACCATTCGAAAGGGATCATTGTGCTCTCGACCAGTCATCGCAGTGCCGGCAAAACCGGAGCCAACTTCAAATCCTTTCGTGGCCGGAAGACTTAGCATACCCTTGGCAAGGTCGGCTTCGAGACGATCAAACACCGGCATTCCAAGGCCGACCGGGACATTTCGAATCACACATCCGACCGTCCCTCCAATGGAGTTACCGTCAGAACGAACTTCTTTGATCAAGTCGATCATGCGATCGACTGAATCCGGATCACCGGTGCGAACAATATTGGACTCGATTATCTCACGAGTTACCGCGGAAGTATCAACCTCCGCCTTGATGCTACCAATGGATTCGACAAAGGGCAGAATTTCAAGGTCTGGCGCAAAACACTCGTTGATGACCTTTTTGGCGATAGCTGCTGCCGCCACTCGACCGATTGTTTCCCGCGCGCTGGAGCGCCCACCACCCTGCCAATTACGTACTCCATACTTGGCTTGATAAGTGTAATCGGCGTGAGACGGGCGAAATTTTTCGCTCATCTCAGAGTAAGCTTCTGGACGGTGATCCTTGTTCCTCACGAGAATGCCGATGGGCGTGCCAAGCGTCAGCCCTTCAAAGGTTCCCGAGAGGATCTCGGCCCGGTCGGCTTCATTGCGAGGTGTTGTTACCTCGCTTTGGCCGGGACGACGCCGATCGAGGTCGATCTGGATATCTCCTTCTGTCAACGGAACCTGCGGAGGACATCCGTCCACTACCACGCCGACACCACCACCGTGGGATTCTCCCCACGTGGATATCTTAAAAAGTTGGCCAAAATTCGATCCCATTAGACTGATAAATTAGGTTTCACAAAATGAACGGGTTTAAGAGTGACAGTCAACTGACTTCCGACTCTCTGTCCATCCGGTTCGGGAGCGATAAGGATGGTCCCGCATCACTTATGTATGCGTGCCAACTCCCTTTCTACCTCACGGTTGTGTGCCGCCATCTTGAGGTCTTCACGCTTGTCCCTCTGATCTTTTCCTTTACCGATCCCGATCTCGACTTTGACACGACCATTTTTCCAATAGAGGCGAAGCGGCACAAGGGTCGCCCCCTTTTGATCAGTTAGCATCGCCATGCGGCGTATCTCCCTCTTGTGGAGTAACAAGCGACGATGACGTAGCGGAACGTGAAATTCATGGCTAGCCCGCTCATAAGGCCGAATATCGCATTGGTGAAGCCAAGCCTGCCCTTTATCGATGCGGGCAAAGGACTCAGCAATATTCACCTTTCCGGCACGAATTGACTTCACTTCACTACCTTGCAATTCGATACCGGCTTCATACTTTTCAGAAATATGGAAATCCCGTCGGGCTTTCCGATTGGTCGCAATATCACTCATGCTTGTGGACCGGCCGGCGCGCTAGCCACCCGCTGGGAGAAAGTTAATGTCGCTGATTCAGGCCTATAGGCAAGAGCCAGCCCCAAAAAGAAGATCATCCAAATTTGTTAACGTTACTGTAAAAAAGCCAAAATCACAGCAACGAACTGATGGGGACCATCCATCGAAATTAAAAAAATACCCCGGTGCCGCTTTCGCGGCACCGGGGCCCTCCTCCTTATAAGATTGAGCGGAATTCCAAAGACGATCTCAAAACACCGCTCTCACTTGCTTCATTTATTAACGGAAAAGCGACAGAAGCGGCAAGGAAAAACCGGCCTTTATTTGCTCTCTTTTCCCAAAGCGTTAGTCCAATTCCTTAATACGAATGTTTCTCCACGAGACATCAAAGGGTCCTGTGTTCTTCTTTACGCCGTGTACCTGAAGACCGATATGGCCCTTTGGATGGGTCTTGTAAATTGCCGCATCTGAAAGATCTGCCACTGCATTTCCGTTCACAAAAGTCTGAATTCTTATGCCGTCAGCAACGATTCGGATTTTGTTCCACTGGCCATTTTTTATAAAATCGTGGGCAGCACCGTCACCAGGCTCCGTCGAAATCCAACCGCGCCCAGTAGCCTCGCCATAAATGTAGGCCGACTGACCAGGTGACGCCTCAAGTTCTACTTGGGGGCCGTGAAAACGGTTCAGGTCCCTAGCAGGCTTATCACCTTTGCCAGTGTTTTTGAGATCCTCCTCAGTCTTTTCACGAGAGCGAATTTGACAACCGGAATTTAGCTTGTCGTGAACCTTTACCTCAAATTCGAGCTCGAAATTGCCATATTCTTGCTCGCTGATTAGAAACGTGTTGGGGCTGCCTTCAACCGTCTCGCCAAGAATAGCACCATCTACAACCGTATAATTAGCAGAACCCAGCGTGGATTTTTTCCATCCCTTGAGAGTCTTGCCGTCGAAGAGATCGACCCATTCGCCGGCTGCAGTGGTTTGAGCCGCCAGCAGTGAGAAACCGGCAGCAATGATAGTCAGATAGGAAATCGGATTTTTCATAAATTCGTTCTCATACTATCGGAAGCCTCTCAGCTGTCGACGCCCTGATCACGCCGTAATTTCAACCGTGCCGTTTCCAAGTACTGGTCTGCGAAGTGCTGAGTTGGAGCTTCCGCTTGTGCTCTCGAATCAGAAAGGGCACTTCACAAACACGCTGAAATTCAAAATTTTCTGAAAGATGCTTCTTTAAGTAGTCAAGCGTCGCCCCTTGAGGCAGGTTTTCCCGAGTGGTGTACTCCTCCATCCAAGTCGCCGGAGTTGCAATAACCAAGGTACCTCCTTCTGCAACCAAATCAGGCAACCTATTAAGGAATTTTTGTGGCTCAGTTAGTCTACAAAGAAGGTTTGCTGCATGGACTAGGTTAAACTTCCCGAGATCTTCACGGAGATTCATCGCATCGCCCTGCTCGAACGATACGTGGTCAAGCTTCACCCCGTCCGGCAAATTCACCCGAAGAGGCTCTGGTTGATGCATCTCATTGTAGCGTCTATAGACAATCTCTTTGCCGTGGCGGATTTCTTCGGCGACATCGATAAATGATTGTGAGAAGTCGATCCCGATAACTTCCGAGGCTAGTTTTGTTAACTCAAAGGAGGAACGGCCCACGGCACAACCAATATCCAGAGCCCGTCCAATAGGCTCCGCAATTCCAGCAGCTTTTACCGTCGCCACCGGGAATTCGAGGCAGCCCGGTGGTAATCCTGAAGGATCAAAGGCAACGTCGTCGAGGACCTCGTCCGCCGTACCAAAGTGAAATAGCAGATACCAATCGCGCAAAATGTTGCTCTCGTAACTCATAACAGTGCAGCCGAAACGAACGTTCAGCCCTTTCAATACGTCAGTATGGCCTCGACACGAACATCAGAATCAAAATTCTTTCTTCCTCCAAGAAACTCAAGCTCGATCAAAAAACTGACGCAGACAATTTGGCCTCCGAGATCTTTGATTAGCTTTACCGCCGCGCCCGCTGTACCCCCGGTCGCAAGTAAATCATCCACGAGGATTACCCTCTCACCTTCGCGAATGGCGTCCTTGTGGATCTCCACATGAGCTTCGCCATACTCAAGCGAATAAGCCACTCCCGAAGTCTCTCCAGGAAGTTTGCCTTTCTTTCTTATCGGAATAAAACCTGCCCCAATTCGATCAGCTAGGGCTGCCCCAAAGATAAATCCCCGAGCATCAATCCCAATCACCTTGTCTACCTCAGAGCCTTCCAGTGTCTCCTGGAACATTTGGGTCGTAAGCCGCAGCAACTCACCATCAGCCAACAACGGGGTGATATCTTTAAAAACAATTCCCGGCTTAGGGAAGTCATGGACTTCGCGAATAGCCCCTTCGATTCGGTCGATAGATTTCTTGTTCACAGAAGCACACTCCACAGGCAGCCGGCTTAGGTCAAGAACAGGAACGTCAAGATGACCTAATGAATTGAGACGGCAGGCAGCCCATCTCTATCTGGAACGCCTTCGTGAAGTGACTGAGGCTCTCATAACCGACACGGGATGCGACTTCACTGACACTCCGCTCCCCGCTCTCAAAAAGGCTGGCGGCGAGATTGACGCGGGAACGACGAAGATACTGGTTAATAGTTACTCCGGTTATACGGCTGAAGGAACGACTAAGGTAACTGGCACTGCAGCCTACCTCACCTGCGAGGTCAGAAAGGTCTAGCGAGTCATCGGGGCGCGCTCTCAAAATCCGCTTAACGTGATTGATGCGTTTTAGCGATTTGCCTGACTGCTGTAGGCTGCCATCTTTCTCCACCAATCCTCCCTGCCGAAAACAGGTTTGCGAGAGCAAAAGTCGAATTTGCCCTTCAAACCAGAACGAACCTGATGCCATTGCGGTAGGCACCTCCCGGAGTTCGGGAACAATGCGGCTAAAAAGGACAAACGGAGCCATAAGAGAGCAACCTCTGGTTTGCTCGCTTACATTTGCCAAAGATGCAGCTAAATTAGGAATAAGCTCAGAAGCAAATGGGTGAATAAGACTCTTAAAAACTTCGCGGGAAAAAGCTACGATGGTAGCATCACCTCCTCCTTCCATTGCCACTGAGACCTTTTGGTTTCCGGTTATTATCGCGCTAGCCGAAAGTTCAGAGATTTCATCAACTCCCCAAGAGACAGAGCCCTCAGTTACGACAAAGATCGATACCATTTCAGCTGGTAGCTCAATTGAGGTCCTCAATTTTTCCGCAGCCATTACAACTGCCCAGATCGGAGACCGGGCAGGATCTCCAAAAAGAACCTTACAACTCATAGTGGCCTAATTGGATTGCTACCGAATAACGTAAGCATCAATAATGGTGGTGATTTCCTCGTAGGAGGGTGTTTCTCTTTCTTTCTCTCCAATCGCTTTCGCAACTTCACCGAGAGCCATCATCATCGGCTTATTGTCGACAACCTTTGCCGTCGAGTAGTTGTCGCTTTTTTTCTCAAGTTCATCCCAAAACGTGGAGACAAGAGCCCAAAAATCTTTGGTGTTTTTCCAATATTCAGAGACCCGTTTGTAGGTTGGCTCATCCATACGATCGTAGAAGTTGAGTCCCTTTTCCCATGCCAGGTACTTCTTCACCTTTCCATCATCACCGAGGACAAGTTTGAGATTATCCTGATCGTGAACCCAACCATGGGGGGTCAAGGCGTGCACGTTGACAGCCCGCAAAATGTTATAGTCGTCTCGTTTGGTGTGCTCCCGCCGCGGCAGCGGACGATTGGTGGCTCCTGATTCCCAGCGAGCAAAATCCCCGTCGTGGTTCCAAACTCCGAAACTCTCGTATCGGGGACTGTCATCCACCTGCGTCACCAACTGGCTCCAAGTTCCGGAGGCTTCTTCCTCTGAAATTTTACGGACTTTCCAAGAATTGTTCCCCTGGAACTCAATGATGCGGGTGTCTTCCCAGGTCCAAATCTGCTTCCAGTGTTTAATCACGCTATTTCCTACCCGCAGAATATGCTGGAGCGCGATGCGATCCCCAGTGTCCTCAACCACTAGGACCGATTCAAAGGCTTCCTCATAATAGGCCTTTTTGATTTTGTAATCGTCCTGAAGGGAGACCTTCTCTTCAAATTGGAAAATTACCTCGAACTCACCCGCCATGCTTAAAATCGCTCCGCGATCCGCTTCAGGTGGTTCAGCAGAATTACCAATTGATGTAAAATAAATGAGAAAAGCTGATACCAAGTATGTGTAAACTTTCAAGGGCATAGGAGAAGTGTGTATTATCATTGCTGAGGGGGACTACGGCGCGTGTTTACAAGCTTTAGCGGCCATTTGTCAGAGAAATCGAATCTACCTATTTGATACTGAATCTCAATTGCATCAATGATGCAGCATGAAGAGCTTCATGCAAATGAAAACGTGGCGAGGTCTCCTCACCTATCCATTCCTCGCCACCCTAACTTCCCTTTCACTAGCTCAGGACCAAGCTGGGGAAACCAACCAAGACGACCCCACAGGCGTCCCTTCCATGGGAGAACTTGACACGTCCGTCGTCGAGGGTGGTTTGAATCCCTTCGCTGTTGACCCGGTGCCGCTGCCGGATCCCGTGATCGTTAACCAAACTGTCGAAACTGCGACTCGTGTTGAGACGGCAATTAAAGACACTTCGGTTGCAATTGGAGTCATTACTCAGGACGAGATTTCGCGATTAGCTCCCCTTTCTTTCGATGATCTCACTCGTTCCCAACCTAACGTCGAATTCCTCGGAGGTCCCCGCTATCTTGGCGAGCAGCTTGTTATTCGTGGCGAAAGTGGCAGCTCAGTGACCGTTCGCATCGATGATGCCCGACAGAACTACGTCTCAGGACACGCCGGTCAGCGCTTCTTCGTGGAGACCGACTTTCTTGACACGGTCGAAATTATGCGTGGAGCTGGTAGTTTTCTCTACGGAAGTGGGTCCGCTGGGGTCGTAAATATTTCCACCTTGGACCCCACGGACATCGCACTGGAAGAAAGCGGTGTAGGTCTGCGAATGCGAAACACCTTTCACACGAATTCTGATGAATGGGCCAACAATATCATTGGTGCAGGCGTAGGAGAACAAGTCCAGTTCCTCGCCGGCTACTCCGACCGCTCCGGAAATGACATCCGACTTGGCGATGGAACGGACCTTGCCTCATCCTCTATCGATCGTGAAAGCGCTCTCGGAAAGTTTGTTATCACCCCAAACGATGAGCACCGTTTTGAATTTGCGGTCAACGACTATGCCTCCGTCGATCGAGGCGGGGCCAACCCTCAGGCACTGGCTGTGGGCACGACTTCAAACGCGCTGGTGGATCGCACCATCAACTACACCCAGTGGACGGGTGACTGGAACTGGAATCCGATTGATAACGACGCTATCGATCTCAAAGCCACTTTCTACTACAACACCACCAAGCAGACGCGGAACTATGCCGCCACAACGGGTAGCAACGTGGGACGCTCCAATATTCACGAGCTCGATGTTTACGGTCTTGATATTTCGAATCGCAACATAGTCTACCTCGGCAACCGCGAACACGAACTCATTTACGGTCTCGACTTTTACCACGAAAAACAGGATGGCACCGAAACCAGAGCCACCTTTTTCGTGCCTGGTGCGCCCGGTAATTCCTCGGGCCGACCCGATGCTGAAGCGGATAATGTCGGTATCTACGCGACTGATCGGGTTGAGTTGAGTGATTCGCTGACTCTATCCGCCGGACTTCGATACGATACTTACAGCAATGAAAAGATCGTCGGAAATATAACGAATCAAAGCGACGGAGCTCTTTCACCACAGATAAGCTTTGACTACGATATAAATGAAAATCTCACCATATTTGGTCAATATTCTAAAGGATTCACCGCTCCAACCCTGAATGATCTCTACCAGGACGGGAGTCACTTTGGGGTTGTTCCAAGCGGCACCCTTCCCTTTTTTCAATCGATTCGTGATCCACTACCAGCAACGGGAGGTCCACCCATTTTTACTCCGATTGGAAGCCCTCTCCCCGAGTCAGGACTAACCAACGTTAACTATTTTGAGGAGGTATTCATTACAAACCCCAATCTAAAACCTGAAGAGAGTGATAATTTCGAACTGGGAATTCATTTCGAAGAGGAGGATTTCTACGGAGGGCAACTTTCGGCCCGCTTTACCGGCTTCTACAAACGCGGAAAAAATACCTTTGACAGTGAAGTCGTCAGTTCTACGACCACAGGAGGATTCGCAGGGTTTGCTAATCCGCCGAATGTCGCTGCGGTTAATATCCCGCAGTTTAGTCCAGGACCTGGCCCACCCATTCCGACCGGCTTCCTCACGCCTTTCAGCGGCTTAATTTTCGACGGTCAGCTCGAGCAGGCCTTCCGCCAAACTGTCAATCGCAGTGAAACTGAGATCTACGGCTTCGAATTCACCGTCGATTATGATCGCGACTTTTGGTTTGCTAATATGTCTCTTGGCATGCTTCGCGGCCAAGACCTCAACACCGGACTGGCCCTTAACTCCATCACCGGGGATCAATTGTCGACAACCATCGGCATCCGTCCTTTAGAGTCCCTTGAAATCGGGGTTTACGGCATCTGGAATGGAGGGCGCGGGGATCTTGTTACTGGTTCCCTCTCGCAGACGGCTGCCTACGACATTTACGGGGCTTTCCTTGGTCTTCAGATCAGCGAGAATTGGCTGCTCCGTGCCGGGATTGACAATGCTTTCGATCAGGACTACCAGCGCACGAACACCACACTCGGCGAGCCTGGCCGCAACGTATTTATTTCATCGACGTTGCACTTCTGATTCAGATAACTTCGTTAGATAAGTCTTCCCACCACTGTTTCTGGGGCTAAGCTTGCCCCATGAAACTGCAAGGTAAAACTGCAGTCGTTACCGGAGGTGCCCAAGGGATCGGTTTTGGCTGCGCTATCGAACTGGCCCGCGAAGGAGCCGAGATAGCCCTAGTAGATCGGCCAGGAAACAAAGAACTGGCCAAGGCCGTTGCGACGATCAAGGAAATCGGAGTCGGATGCGTAGGTATTGAAGCCAACGTCTTCTCCCATACGGGCTCTCAGTGTGCCATTGATCAAACGCTTTCAGAATTTGGAGAGCTTGATATCCTCATTGGAGTTCCTGCCTTCAACCGCCGCAGCAATTTTCTTGATTACCCTCCCGAAGATTTTGAAGCGATCCTCCAAAGCGCCTTACTTGGAAGCTTTCACGTAGGCCAACTTGTCGCGCGTCACTTCGTAGCTAAGGAAAAACCGGGGAAAATCGTCTTCATTTCAAGTGTGCTCGCCCGCATTCCCAACGCTCGCTGCGTCGCTTACAGCGCGGCAAAGGCAGGCCTTAATTCGATGGTAAAAACAATGGCCGTGGAGCTTGCGGGATACCGCATTAACGTCAACGCGATTGAACCGGGTTGGATCGACACTCCCGGCGAACGTCAACACTACAACGACGATACTTTGGCCGCCGAGGGCCGCAAACTGCCCTGGGGACGGCTTGGTCTTCCCGAAGAAATCGGCAAAGCAGCTACCTACTTATCGTCGCCCGATAGTGACTATGTCACTGGTACTATTTTGCCGGTTGACGGTGGCTACCGTTTTAAGCATTGCCGGGACATCCCCGAAGAAACCGCTTAAGCCGGTCGACTACAGTCTTTCGTCCGAGAGCCTAATGTAACGGTTCCAGTTGAAGGAACTCCCTGAGCGTAGTATTAAAAATTGAACGTCGTTCTTAAACGACAATCTAAAGAATCAGCCTTTTATGTTCACCAAGCTACTGCTTCTTTTCATCATCGTTCCAGTCTCGGAACTAGCGATCTTCATTGCGCTCGGTGACAAGATCGGGCTTGCCCCCACTCTGGGCATTATCGTTCTTACCGCAATTCTCGGAGCTTACCTGACCAAATCTCAGGGAATCAAAGCCCTCAATAAATATCAGCAGGCTCTCGCGCAGGGAAAACTTCCTCACGATGAAGTCATGGACGGTCTCATGATCCTTATCGCAGGAGCCGTTCTTCTCACCCCGGGATTCCTCACCGACGCAATTGGTTTTAGTTTGCTGATTCCACCGCTTAGGAGGGTCATCAAAGCGATTGTCAAAGATCGGCTTAGGGAGAGAGCCAGCGTGGTCTCCCAGAACGTTAATGCGACGACGCAGCCCTTCACTCAGGATGGGCCGGCACGATCTGACAGCCCCAAGGTGATCAATGTGGAGGCGGAAGTGGTTGATGATCACCCAGATCAGAGCTGAATCGGAACTGATCTGTCAGCGGTTGCTTGCCGACCGCTTTAGACCGCGAAAACGTCCTCGCCTCACCCCCCAAACCATGGCAGGCTTCCTCTTGCTGTGAGTTTCCTCTTCCCGCTCTATTTGCTCGGTGCCGCCGCTCTTGCGGTCCCGATATTACTTCACCTTCGCCGGCGCCCTCCGAAGGATTACATCCCTTTCAGCTCCCACATGTTTTTGGAGCAAACTCCAGAAAAGCTGACGCGTCGTACTAGGGTGGACCGTTGGCTTCTTCTCGCATTGAGGTGTCTTGCTTTACTTCTACTCGCCTTTGCTTTCGGTCGACCGTTCCTTAATACTATTCCCGTGGCCATTGCCGCTAATCCACTCGAGCGCAAAATTATCCTCATTGATCGCAGCGCCTCGATGAAACGAGAAAATCTTTGGGAGCAGGCAATTGAGAAAGCCAGAGAGCAACTCAAAGAATCCAATACCACAACAGAAGTCGCCATCGCGTTCTTCGATAACGAGTTCGAAGAAGTCGCTTCACTAGCGGCATGGGCATCGCTTTCACCCGTTGCACGTAATTCAGCTTTCAACGATTTTATCTCAGAACGACAGGCTGAGCCATCATGGCAAACCACTAATCTTGGCACCGCAATGACCCGGGCGGCTGATCTCCTTCTTGCCGCCGACATCGACGATCCCGCCATGACTATGGAGGTGGTCGTTATTAGTGATTTTCAATCGGGCGCCGAACAAACGGCTCTTCAAAACGAAGCCTGGCCCGATGATGTTAAGGTCCACTGCCTGCCAGTCACTCCTGAGAAATCGGGAAACTTCTCTCTCGCTCTAGCCTCGACGCCACCGCGTTCCAGCATTGATGAGGAAGAAGTTTACCGTGTCAGAATTCAAAACGCCAGCGACTCTGATTTCTCAACTGCCACCGTCGCGTGGAAAGATGCCCCCGATACAGCCATCGAGACTACCGTGGCTCCCGGGAACAGTCGCATCATTCGCACACCTCCCCGCCCTGCTGCGGCAGTCCGTGGTCTACTTACGGTTACGGGAGACCATCATGAATTCGACAATGAGGTCTTCCTCTCACCGGTCCAGGCCCGTCCACTCCGGATCCTCGTTAGCGGCGATACAGAGTTGGAGGAAACAGCTGGGAGTGCGCTCTTCTACCTCAAGCGCGCTCTGCAGCCGACCCCAAATCTTGAACCCATTGTCACGGTTCGCGCTCAAATGACCGACAAGGAACTCACCGAAACTGAGGTTGTTGTTATTCTTGATCAATGGAGCACTGAAGTCGGTAACCAACTGAAGCAATTTGCCGAGTCAGGTGGTCTCGTGATCGCACTGCCATCGTCAGAAGCGAGTAGCGAAGCCCTGGCAGAAATTGTTGGAGATGATTCTTGGAAACTGAGCGAGGCAGAGGGTCGCGAATTTGCCCTGCTTGGCGATCTTGATTTTGAACATCCGGTCTTGGAACCTTTCGCTCGGGCTAGAATTCGCGACTTCACTAAAATTCGTTTTTGGAAACACCGTAATTTAGTCCTCAGTGCAGAGGGAGAAGAAGAAACAAGGATTCTTGCTACCTTTGATGGTGAAAGCCCGGCGATCATCGAAAGACGCGTCGGAGAGGGGTCTGTATTTGCTTTTCTATCAGGTTGGGAACCCCGTGAAAGCCAACTGGCTCTATCATCCAAATTCGTTCCGCTACTTTTCTCTATCTTCGAACACACTGGGTTCAGCATCCGATCCGCTCCAACCTACCTCGTTGGCGAAACCTCCTCCGTGGAACCGGGGTTTAAAGAGACTGAAAGAGATGGTGAGCCTCATCTCCTCGCGATCAACCTGAATCCACGAGAAGGCAATACAACCCCTTTCGATCCAAATGTCGTGTTCTCTGGATTAGGGATTCCCCTCATCGACGAAGCCGCTAATGATTCGTTGAAAAACCTAACAGAAGACCAAATCGAAAGACTGGAGTCCGAGGCGAAGGAAGGGAAGCAGAAACTCTGGAAATGGATTGTCTTCGCTGCCCTCTTTATTTTGGTGATCGAGTCGATACTTGCCGGGCGTCGCCCTCAACCCGCTAGAACTCTTCAATCCACTGCCACGTAAACTCCTGATAACCATGATTGAGAAACTGCTCGCCAGCTGCCTCAAACCCGTTCTCGATGCGGAGGTAGAACTGCGCAAAAAAAGAGTCATCGCTTACGCATTTACCGCAGGACTGGTTTGCATGCTCACTCTCACCTCAGCAGCCCACTGGGCCGGGTGGTGGTCGTGGGGCGCTATCTTCCTTTGTTTTATCGTTCTTGCCGTGGCCGCCGCCGCAGGGCTTTCCAACGCGACCCGCCCTGTCGATATCCGCAGCATGGCCAGACAAGTTGAAGAGAAGCACCCGGATCTGGAGGCAGCACTTCTCGCAGCGATGGACCAAAAGCCCTCCGATACCGGTGAACTCAGCTTCCTGCAAAAGCGGCTCATGGTGGAAATCAGCGACCACGCGGTGAAGAACAACTGGGTGCGACAGGTCTCTAAAAAGCGGCTTTCGGGAGCAACTTGGAGCCAATTCACCACAGCGGTCGCTTTTTGCTTCAGCGTCTGGCTGCTTCTTGAGGCCAACCCTTACAGTCGACCTGCACCTGAAGAAAAGGAGATCGTAGAAATTGATCCTGAAACCAATCTACCCATAATTGAAATAGCGGTAACTCCCGGTGATATCATAATTGAAAAGGGCTCGCGCCTTGTTATTGAGGCCACTTTTACAGGCCGCGCTCCTGCATCAGCAATGGTGATGATGAAGACTGGAGAGAAGGTGCAGAAGTTTCCCATGAACGTCGGCCTCGACGAGACCGTATTTTCTGCCCTCGTCCCCAAAGTCGAAGCGGATGGAGATTATCACATCATTTTTGAAAATGAGCAGTCCGACGACTTCAAAGTGGCAGTGTTTGAATATCCCCGTCTTACCCAGGCCGATGCAACTATCAATCCGCCAGCCTACCTTAAAAAAGAACCTCGAGAGGTCATCGATACCCGAAAAATCACGGTAATGGAGGGTTCCAAAGTGGATTGGAAACTCACCCTCAACAAGCCGGTCCACCTCGCTGAACTCTACGGAGAAGATGAAGTCAGTATCTTGCTTGAGCCTTCCAAAGATAATCCCTCGGTTTATCTAGGCTCCCACACCCCCGTGGAGAGTCAGCGCTACCGTGTTCACCTGATCGACGCGGATGACCGAACCAACCAGCGACCGCCGTGGGTCACCGTCAATGTAAAGAAAAACAAACCGCCAAAACTAAAGCTCACATTTCCAGGGCGGGACTTTGACGTTACTGCCGTGCAGGAACTTCCCTTTGAAGCTGAGGTTTGGGATGATGTGAGTGTCGAGAAATCAGGTATTTCTTATCAACTTAAGGACGAAGAAGACTCGATCACCCTGACTGAGGAGCGACTTGCCGGGGGCAAGAAGCACCCCTTACTTTCCCTCGTCAGCATCGAGGATCTCAGGGCGAAACCACGCGATCTCATCTCTTATCACTTCTGGGCAGAGGACATCGATAAAAACGGCAAAGTTCGCCGCACGACCAGCGACCTCTTCTTCGCGGAGGTCCGATACTTTGAAGAGATCCTGCGCGAAGGTCAGCCACAATCCGGTGAGGGGGAGGGTGAAAGTGGTGAATCACAGGAACTTCTCAAGATTCAGAAAGATGTTATTAACGCCTCATGGAAACTCCGTCGAGATCACGATCTCGACCGCCCCTTTGAACACTACGCGAGTGACGCTGGCATTGTCCATGAGTCCCAGTTGGTCGTTCTCAGGATGATTGATCCGGTAATCGAAGAAGCCGAGGACCCTGAGTTGAAGCAGATTTTCATGGATGCCCGGACCCTCATTGAGGAGGCTGCTGAAAAATTTTCCGTCGTCGTTGCCAGAGAGGATGGAGATCTCATCGATCCGGCTCATCAGGCCGCCCTTAAGGTTTACGCCAAACTGATCGAGGCCAGCTCACGCGAAACTGAAATCGCCATGTCGAAGTCGCAAAGCCAAGGACAATCCCAGGAGAACCAGCCGCGCAATATGAACCTGGAGCTGAAACAAAAAGATCTAAAATACGAAGAAAACACGGTCGCCCAAGAACAGCAGCAGGCGGCAGAACAACAGGAAGACTTGGCCATACTTACGCGCCTAAAAGAACTCGCCCGCCGCCAGGAGGCTATCGCTGAGAAAATAAAGGAACTCGAGGAACATCTCCAAGATGCCAGCGAGGAGGAAAGGGATGAAGTCGAAAGACAGCTTAAGAGACTTCAGGAAGAACAGCGTGAGATGCTTCGCGAACTCGACGATCTCAGCGAACGCATGGATTCTGAACAGAATCGTCCCAACATGGCCGAAGAACGCGAGCAATTGGAGGACACTCGCGAAAATGTTCAGGAAACGGCGGAGAACCTCGAAGAAGGTAATCTCGCCGCTGCCTCCAATTCAGCAACGCGAGCACAGGAGGAACTGAAACAGATGGAGGAGGAATTCCGCGAAAGAACCTCGCGCCAGTTCTCCGACGAAATGCGAAACTTACGCGAACAGACTAGGACCCTCGCCGAAAACCAGGAAGTACTCAGCAACCAGTTGGAGGAACTTAGCGAAATGGATCCGAATGATCCATTCTCCATCGAAGCGCAAGAACAACGTGGTGAGATGGCTCAAAACTTGAGTAATCAATTGGAGAATCTAGAGAACGTACTCGAAAAAATCGGCAACCTCAGCGAACAGTCAGAAGTTTCAGAACCTCTCCTCTCCGATGCTCTCTACGAAGCCTTCCGCAACAGTAAGATGGATGGTATTGAAGAAGCGCTGGGGGAAGCACGAGACTACACTTATTACAACCGCACCGAACAGGCGCGCACTCCTGAGCAAGCTGCCTCCCGTGGCATTGAAAAACTCAAAGAAAGCGTTGAAGCGGCGGCGGAGAAAATCCTTGGAAACGAAGCTGATGCGCTTCGTCTTGCCCGCTCCGAGTTGGATCAATTGATCGACGAAACCCGCCAAGAAGCCGAACGTCTCGGCAAATCGGGGCAAACGAGCGAAAGCAGCGGAGAGCAAGGCATTGATGAACTGGCTCAAAACGAGAGGGACTCTAGGCAGGAGGATCCTTCTCAGGAAAACCGTCAGGGGCCGCAGCGAAGCCAAGCCGAGGATGACGGAAAGAAACCATCGAACCCAATGGCCGATGCTGGCCAGCAGGGTGAGGTGGAATCACAGGAATCTGGTGAAATTCGATCCGGTCAAGGGCAGCAACGTGGTCAAGAACCCAGCGATAGCCAAAATAACCAACCACCCGGTGAAGGCCAGGAAGGCCCGAGCAGCAATCAGAATCTCGCCCAAGGGCAGCAAGAAGGACAGCAATCTGGCCAGTCCACTCAGGAACAGCAAGCAGGCCAGTCTCAGCAGGGACAACGCAGCATGGCCGGTGCGAATTCTGATCAGCGCGGCAGCAGTCGTAATTTCGGAGACGACGATCGCAGCAACCGCATGCCGACTGGTGCCTCTATCGGTGAACAACCACTTTTCTTCGATCGCCCTGAGGAAGCTCCCCAAGAAGGACCGATCACCGGTGATGACTACGGGAATTGGGCCGACCGTCTCAGCAATATTGAAGAAATGGTTGATCAGGAAGATATCCGCAACGGTCTCGCCAAAGTTCTTGACGAAGCTCGGGCCATGCGAATTGACTTCCAACGCGATAATGAAGCGCCGCAAGCCGGCACTATCAATAAGCGTATTGCAGATCCTCTCGTCGAACTCCGTCAGCGACTCAGCGAAGAAATCGCCAAGCTGAACAAAGAAAACCCTATCGCTCCAATCGATCGTGATCCGGTCCCAAGTGAGTTCCGGGACCTCGTTCGTCGCTACTACGAAAAACTGGGTGCAGGCGAGTAAGCTGCTTATTCTTCTCCGATCACGCACGGAATGACTTCCTTCTTAACAGTCCCTAGTTATCCACTCGCTACTCTCGCCTTCGCGAACGAGAGTTGGATTTGGGTCGCCATCATTTTCGGAACGTCCTCTATCTTTATCCTGACATTAACTTATAGAAAGTCACCGTTGAGGGGGGGGCGTAAATTTCTCGCTGCTACCTTAAAACTGATAGGCCTCATCCTGCTCGCGCTCATCCTGATTGAACCGGTAGTGCTCGATGAGCTTCCAAAGAAAAATGCCAACGAAGTCGCTATTCTCGCCGATAACTCATCGGGGCTCAGAGTCGCGCTCGATCCCAGCAAACCCTCTCCTTCCAAGCAATTAAGCGACGCTCTCATTGATTCTGAAACCAACCTCTATCCTGAGTGGCTCGCTCGGATCGATGATACGTTTCGACTGCAACCATTCCTCTTCGATAGCAGCCTTCGCCGAGCAAACGAATTCAGTGAACTCAATTTCACTGAAAACCGATCTGACCTCGTCATAGCCCTCAGCCGAATCCATCAGCGATTCGATAAACGCCCGCTGGCCGCCGTCATTGCTTTTACCGACGGTAACGCTACCGATTCTGGGGATCTCGACGCCATGCTTGAATCGTGGTCTAAGGATGAAGTCAACGCAAGTGTCCCTGTATACCCTGTGATCCTTGGGGATCCCGCCCCTGAAGCTCACGACCTTTCGATCGGCCACCTCACCGCCGAGACAACTCAATTCGAAGATGCCTCGGTCACGCTCAATATCGAAGCTAAAGCACGCGGAGATTTTCCCGGTCCTGTTGAAATAGTTGCCTCGAACGAAGAAGGTAAAGTGCTGGCGGTTAAGGAAGTTGTCTTCCCTACGCCACTACCGAATGGCCCGGTCTCACGAACTCTGCCGGTGCGCCTACAGCTTTCCGCAATGCCTCCTGGGGTTTCCTTTCTCAAAGTGAACATTCGGCAATCTGCCGACAATCCCTTGGAAGAAGTCACCAAGCTCAATAACGAAAGGCAAATCTCAGTAAATCGCGGAACCGGCCCTTATCGAATTCTCTACGTGAGCGGCCGCCCCAACTGGGAATACAAGTTTCTGCGTCGCTCCCTCTCAATGGATTCTGAGATCGAACTTGTTGGTCTCATCCGCATCGCCAAACGCGAACCAAAGTTTGAGTGGCGTGGTCGCGCTGGTGAAAGCAGCAATCCCCTCTTCCGCGGGTTTCGCAGTGAAATTCCAGAAGAAACTCACCAGTATGACGAACCGGTTCTTATTCGATTGAATGTCGGCAATCCTAGCGAACTCAGGGACGGTTTCCCGAAATCTGCCGAAGACCTTTTTAGCTCTTACAAAGCTATTATTATAGACGACCTTGAAGCCGGCTTTTTTACGCAGGAGCAACTTGAACTCATCGACCAGTTCGTATCACGGCGCGGCGGCACCCTCCTTATGCTGGGCGGCCAGGAATCGTTTCAATCGGGCGGATGGAACAACACCCCTGTAGGTCGCGTTCTCCCGGTCTATCTGGACAGGCTCCGCCTCAGCACTCCTTCATTTGAGGCATCCTACAATTTAACTCGAGAGGGATGGCTCGAGCCATGGATGAGACTGCGATCCGGCAAAGAAGCTGAGACCAATCGCCTCGCCTACATGACGCCATTTTTTGCCGTTAACCAAATCTCCGCCATCAAACCTGGGTCCAGTATTCTATCCACTGTCATAGACAGTGAATCACGTACCCATCCAGCCATCGTTACACAACGCTATGGCGAAGGTAAATCAGGCGTTGTCACGATTGCAGACTTCTGGCGCTGGGGCATGAAGGATTCAGAACAGCAGGAAAACCTCGCCAGATCCTGGCGCCAGTTGGTGCGTTGGTCGGTCAATGAAGTTCCGTCCCGCATCAGGTTAGAAAAGGAAGAAGTGAATTCTGGTCCACTGCCAGTCACCAAGCTCTCAGTTCGCGTTCAGACAGAAACCTTTGAACCTCAAGATGACGCTACCGTCTTTTTGACCGTGACTCATCAGGACGGAGAAACTTCCTCCATTTCCGGAGAGCCATCCCTAAAAGAACCGGGACTCTTTACCGCTGAGTATGCATCAAAAAATCCATCCAGCTACCGCATTCATGCGTCCGTTGTTGACGGTGAGGGTAAAGAAATTGGCTCCGATGAAACTGCCCGAACCACTAATCCAGAAGCCAACGAGTTCGCCCAACTGGGACCTAATAAGATCACTCTTGACCGGATTGCCGCAGCCACTGGCGGCGAGGTACTTCAAGTCGACGAATTAACGCGACTCCCTGCACTTCTCAAAGCACTCGACCTACCCGTTTCCGAAGTCCGCCAACGACCACTCTGGCACACTCCTTGGCTGTTCTTAATCGCCCTTGCCTGCTTCCTCGGAGAATGGGGACTCCGTCGTCGAGAGGGAATCCTTTAATTTTGATTTCATGATTCAATTCTTCACAGGACTTCTCATTTTTGGCGCCATCGCAATAACTGCGGCGAAAGCGGATGATAGTGAACTAGAGATCATCGCCATTGTCAGCACACCCGGCATCGATACCTACAAAACCATCTTTGATGAAGCAGCGAACAAGTGGCGCAAGGCGGCAGCGCTGGGGCATGTATCCATCACCGTAATCGGTCAAGATCCCATCCCGGAGGGTGAGCAAGCCAACGATACCAAACTCCTCCAACAGGCGATCAAAAACTCCGCCGCTCCTGAGCTCTGGATCGTTCTCATCGGACATGGATCATTCGACGGTCGGGACGCGAAGTTCAATGCACGTGGCCCCGACTTTACCGACAACGAGTTTGCCGCATGGCTGGCCAATCGTAAGGGCGATACCACGGTGATCAATACCACCTCAGCAAGTGGTTCGTTTCTCTCGGAACTCTCGGGCCCAAACCGGATCATCATTACCGCCACCCAGAATGAGGGTGAGCTCGATTATGCCCGCTTCGGCAACTACTTCCCCGATGCCATCGCAGGAGCTTCTGGAGCCGATCTCGATAATGATGGTCAAGTCTCACTGCTCGAGAGCTTTATTTTTGCATCCAAGGAAGTCGCTCGGTTTTACGAGAACGAAGGCCGCATCGCCACCGAGCATGCCCTCATCGACGACAATGGAGACGGTAAAGGATCGCGAGCTGAATGGTATGAAGGCACCACGGCAACCAGGGTCGTTGCTGATAGTGCAGAGCCTGACGGTGAACTCGCCGGTCAGAGGGTACTTGTAAAAAATGATTTCGAACGCCGCCTCACTGTTGAGCAGCGAAAGGAACGTGACGCCCTCGAGCGACGAGTCAAACAGTTACGCCGACAACGCGATTCCCTGGAAGAAGAGGCCTACTACACCGAGTTGGAGTCACTGCTTCTCCGCCTAGCGAAAATCTACGAGGACGTGGGCGACAGCTAGAATTCCCTCTGCCATAATTGGCTCGACGGATGAAATTTACAGAACAACTCAGGCAGCAGTCGCGCCTATCCTTGGGCGGGCGATACCTTGCCGTTATCCTGTTTGCTCTGCTGATCGCAGGGATTCTCTTCGCCAAGTTTGATCCCGCCTGGCTGAGTTGGCTAATGGCCTCGTTCGCTGCTATCGGGTTCGCCGTTACACTCTCCTGGAATAAAAAGGAGAAACCGAAAGAGTCCGGGGAAGAAGACCTCACCGAGATTGCCCGCCAAGCCATTCGCAACGAAGCAACGCGCCTTGAGAAAAAACGTCATGAACTGGAGAAGGTGCTTATAGCCTACGGCGAGTGGATGGAACTCCCCGACTACAAGATGCTCCAAACCATCAACTGGCAGAACGAGGCCCATCAACAGATGGATCACCGCGTGGCCAACCTGATCGACGATGAAGCCGATCGCATGCTTCAGGTCTACTCATCGGGCGAGTATTGGAAAGACGGCAAGTTTGAGGGAAAACAAGCCCTGCTTGACTTGATCGAGTTCGCCGAATCGATTGCCCGCCTTTATCAGCCTGAGTCGGACCGACCCTTGCTGGAGCTCAATATGGAAAGCCTGTTGCGCTCTATCAATCGCGCCTCTCTTCAGATCATTCTTCTGCTCGAGGAACTCCCCATCGTTGAGGTCAAGGAGATGAACCTTCGTAAGGTGACCGACAACGTGCGCAAGGCGAGTAAGGTCTACAAAAAATACGAAGAGCTTCAACCCATCCTCAAACCGGTTCGCTACCTCTGGCAGGGCAGCAAACTCTTCCTCGCTTCCAACCCGCTGCTCGCTGCCGGATGGATTGCCGGATCCGAGGTTCTCTGGAAAGGTGGCAAGGCCATCGGAAAGAAAGCGATGGATACTTACCTGCTCAGCTTTGTTCGCCAGACGCTGGGTATCATTGCGTGGGAAACCGCTAGTCTTTACGACTCGACCCACCGCTACCGGAATCCTGACTGGCTTTATGGCGTTGAAATCGCCCATCTCCTGAGCCGTTTCGATGCGACTCAGGATGTCCTCCGTGAAGCTTTCCAAGAAATTGGACGACTCCCTCTCCAAAGCAGCTACGATCGCCTTTTCCTTTATCGCTGTATCGCTCAGAACGTGAGCCCGAAACCCAAGTACTTTGCGCAGCCGGAGCTACTGACAGACGAGCTAAAGCAGCAACTCTGCGATCAACTCAATAACTTCTACGAGAAAATGATCTCCGATAATGTCGCGGTCGAAAACGAAGAGACGAGGAAATGGCGCGGAGGTCTCAAGGAACGGTTGGGACTCTAATCCAACATGGCCTCCAAATTCTGAGCAAGCTCTGGGTGATCAGCAACAATATTGACCGTTTCCAGCGGATCACTTTGCAGGTCGTAGAGTTCTTGTTCGACCACCTTTCCCTGCCGATTCGTCCACCTCACGTAACGAAAGCGATCGGCCCTCACTGCATGTCCCATAAAAGCTCCGTTGTATCGGGCGTAGAGATGAAGCACCACCTCTCTGACTGAAGCACCTTCATTTTCTAAAACTGGCACCAGGCTTAACCCTTCTAGGTGCTCAGGCGCTTCGACCCCTGTCAGATCACAGAGCGTTGGATAAACGTCTATCAGCGCCGCCAGCGACGATGTCCGGCCCGACTTCAATCCCGGCACCGACACCATAAAGGGAATTCGTGTACTGATCTCGTAATTCGTCATCTTACCCCAAGTGCTCATTTCACCCAGGTGCCAACCGTGATCTGACCACAGCATGATAATCGTGTTTTCTCTCAGTTCCAATTCGTCGATTTGATCGAGAATTTTGCCAATCTGCGCATCAACATAGGAAACGCAGGCAGCGTAACCGTGCAGCAAATCAAGCTGCTTTGCCGTCGGAATCTCCCCGTGCACCGGGGCTCCCACGTAGCTACGCATTTCAAATCCGTTCAAAGCTATCGCATCATCTCGCGTCAGTGGATTCGGCATCGGATCTCCCACTTTCTTCATCATGCCGCCGTAGCCATCCGAATTGAACCAGGCCAACACAGGGGCTCCTTTTGGGGGATTGGTATTGGAAGCAAGCCACGACTCTTCCGGTTGGTGAAGATCGTAGTAGCGCTTTGGCGCGACGAACGGCAGGTGCGGGCGGCGAAATCCCACCGCGAAGAAAAAAGGCTTCTCACGCGGCTCTGCCAAGAGGCGATTCACTTCGTTCACCATTCTTCCTGCGAAGAGAAAGTCGTCATCAACGTCCGGTGACTGTGCGACAGGACAATTGGCCCGGTCAGCAATGATTGTTTTCGTTGGAATACTTAAAGCTTCAACCACCTCCAGCATCTCGCCGTCTCGACCTGCAAAAGGTGGTTTACTCCAATCGCTCGAAATAGCCCAGCCGTCGTGATCAATCTTCCCGAAGCTTCGCACCTCGAAACCGGCCTCCCGAAACCACCGCGACATCGGCACGGCATCGGTTCGACTCTCACGAAACTTCTCGATATCATTGTCCCGGTGAGTGTAAACCCCAATGGTGTCTGGCATCAGACCAGTCATGAGGGACATGCGTGAAGCTCCACACTTTGCATAGTTACAGTAGGCGCGCTCAAACAGCATTGCGCTATCAGCTAGTCGGTCAAAATTCGGTGTCGAAATTCTTTTATCACCATAACAGCTCAACATCGGCCGCAGATCGTCCACGGCGATCATGAGGATGTTCTTCTTATCATCAGCAAGTATAAAACCCTGACAAAACAATAAAACGAGACCTAATAATAACCCTTTCATTAACCCTTTTTCACTCAAAAAGCACCGCTTTGGACGCAATCCTCCAGAAATGGTAGAACCAAAGATGCCCTGGGCCTCAGGTGAGGTCCCGGACTCTATAGATTTGTTTGAACCGCGCACGGCGGCCCGCTGATCGGCTTATCACCCGCCAATACCGGCGCTGACAATCTCAGTAAAACTCTGAGGGTCGAGGCTGGCACCACCGACGAGAAATCCATCGATGTCTTCGCGACCGATCAGGTCAGCTGCGTTGCCGGGTTTCACCGAACCACCGTACTGGATACGAGTCGCAGCAGCGACTTCCTCACCAAAAATCTTGGCAAGAATAGAACGAACGAACGCCTGCGTGTCCTGGGCCTGCTCAGGCGAGGCGGTGACTCCGGTCCCAATGGCCCAGACGGGCTCATAGGCGATGACAACGTCGCCCATCTGCTCAGCCGTCACGTCGGCAAGGCTGCCCTCAAGTTGAGACGTGAGAACACTCTCGAGCTGGCCGCCTTCGCGCTCTTCAAGAGATTCACCAATGCAGAGAATCGGCTTCAACTCAGCCGCAAGGGTCGCGTGTACTTTCTTGTTGATAACGGCGTCGTCCTCACCGTAAAGAGAGCGGCGCTCGCTGTGACCAAGAATGACGTATTCGGTGTTGATGTCCTTCAGCATGGCGGCACTGGTCTCACCGGTGAAAGCACCGGAAGCCTCGTGTGACATGTTCTGGGCGGAAAGAGCAACAGCCGGGTTCGGTGTGATCAGTTCGGAAGCTTTCGACATCGCGATGAAAGAGGGGGCAATCACGATATCGACAGCAGTAGCTTCGCTGAAGATGTTCAGGAAAGGATCGAGAAACGCTGCCGCCTCGCTAGGCGTCACGTTCATCTTCCAATTAGCGGCAATGATGTTTTTACGGCTCATATTTGTAGCTTTTATGCAGTTTAGCGTTTTGAGAGACTAAGCAGGGTTAAGTGTTTGACCTAATCCGGTCCAATGTTGATTACTTATCGTCGAGGGCAGCAATTCCGGGCAGTTCTTTGCCTTCGAGAAGTTCGAGAGAAGCGCCACCTCCAGTAGACATGTGGTCCATCTTTTCTCCGAATCCGAACTGGTTAGCCGCCGTTACGGAGTCTCCCCCGCCGACGATGGTGATGGCATCTTCGTTGGCCGCGATCGCAGCACCGACAGCCTTAGTTCCAATGTCGAAGCCACGCTTCTCGAACACACCCATGGGTCCGTTCCAGATCACAGTACCCGCCTTGGCAATTGCAGCGGAGAATTCTTCAACCGCTTTGTCACCAATATCGATACCCTCACGGTCGGCAGGAATCGATCCACCCTCTTCCCAAGGAGCGGTCACCTCGGTCGGCATATCATCGCCGAAGTCTTCAGCATAACGAGTATCGGCTGGAAGCAGAAACTCGGTATTATTCGTCTTGGCGGTCTCAATGATGTTGAGAGCCATCTGACGGGCTTCCGGAGTGTTCTCCACGAAACTCTTACCGACTTCGTATCCCTGAGCCAGACGGAAAGTGGTTCCCATGGCGCCGCCGATGATGAAAGCATCTGCCTTGTCCATAAGGCGCTCGAGGATCTTGATCTTATCTGAGACTTTGGCGCCGCCCATGATCACGACGAAGGGACGCTGAGGCTCTTCGAGTTTAGTCACGAGAAACTCGAGCTCTTTCTCGATGAGGAAACCCATCACGCAGGTGTCGATGAACTCAGTCACACCAGCAGTTGAAGCGTGGGCGCGGTGAGCCGTACCGAAGGCATCATTCACGTAGATGTCGCCGTGGGCGGCAAGTTGCTTGGAGAACTCGGCGTCGTTGTCCGTCTCACCTGCGTAGAAACGCACATTCTCGAGCAATAGAACTTCTCCGTCCTTGAGATCAGCAACTGCAGATTCAGCATCATCACCAACGCAGTCAGCGACGAATTTCACATTGGCGGAGATCAGTTCACCAAGGCGGTCAGCAGCCGGTTTCAACGAGAAAGCCGGATTCTTTTCACCCTTCGGACGCCCTAGGTGAGACATTAGAATTACACGGCCGCCTGCGGTAGTGAGGTGCTCAATCGACGGGATCGCCGCCTTGATGCGGGTGTCGTCGGTGATGTTGCCGTCGTCGTCGAGAGGCACGTTAAAATCAACACGCATGAGGGCGCGTTTACCGGCAGGATCGATGTCGCTGATAGAAAGTTTCATTGAGAAGGCTGTGTTGCTGTTTAGCATTCAAAAAAAACGCCCGCCAACTGTGCAGTCGGGGGCGCTTCTTTCGAAAAATTCGTTGTGAAAGACAACCTTAGAGGCTGCCACCAACGAGTTCCATGGCGTCGACCGCACGGTTGGAGTAACCCCACTCGTTATCGTACCAGCCGACAACCTTGACGAAGTTACCCTGAGCCATGGTCGTGTCCGCATCGAGGATACAAGAGTGAGGATCACCCACGATGTCTTTAAGGACGAGAGGATCCTCGCTGTAGTGGAAAATAGCTTTAAGAGGGCCCTCAGCCGCTTCTTTGTAAGCAGCGTTAATTTCTTCAACAGTCGTTTCATTCTTAAGAATGGCGCTGAAGTCAGTCACGGAACCGGTGGGAGTAGGAACGCGGAATGCACCGCCTTGCAGCTTGCCGTTCAGCTCAGGAATCACGAGGCCGATGGCCTTAGCCGCACCCGTGCTCGAAGGGATGATATTCTCAGCAGCAGTGCGAGCGCGGCGGAGATCACTGTGGGGAGAATCGAGAACACTCTGGTCACCGGTGTAGGAGTGAATTGTGCTCATGAAGCCCTTCTCAACACCGAAAGTATCGTTGAGAACTTTCACCATTGGCGCTAGGCAGTTGGTGGTGCAGGAAGCGTTGGAAATAATGTGGTGCTCAGCTGGGTCGTAAAGCTCGTGGTTAATACCGATGCAGAAAGTGAGATCGGGCTCCTTCGCAGGAGCAGAAATGATTACTTTCTTAGCACCAGCTTCGATGTGCTTGCCAGCACCAGCACGATCCACGAAAAAACCGGTGGATTCGAGAACAACATCCACTCCTTTGTCGCCCCAACCGAGAGCAGCAGGATCTCGCTCTGCAGTTGTGATGATGCGGTGGCCGTTCACCGTTATAGACTCTTCGTCGTAGTCGACAGTGCCGTCGAAACGACCTTGGGTAGAGTCATACTTGAGCAAGTGCGCAAGAGTCTTGTTGTCAGTGAGGTCGTTGATCGCAACGACTTTTTTGAGTTGTTCGTCGGACATGGCGCGCAAAACATTACGCCCAATCCGTCCAAATCCGTTAATTCCGTAGGTTGCCATATGGTAATACAAACGTGTTTCGTTCAAACGAAGGTCGTCCGGGCATTACTACCTGGACTGGAGACTCCACCCATAGGCGGCAGTCGCGGCTACCCTAGTGAGGAATATGCGCCCGTCAAAGGAAAAGCCTATGCCGAAACCGATACATTATGTGAGCAGGCCGCTCCATCGCATAGTTGCAGCGGTTAACCTGAAGGCTCTATCAGACCGCTTACTCGCCATTTTGAAGCCTTATTGGGAGTTTTTTCGCAAGTTTTCTGAACATTTTCTACCCGGCGGTCGTCTACGAAAGAGGGTCGGTAGCGGCCTGAAGTCGGTCATTAGCCCGATAGCACTCCAAAACTCGAAAGCCCCATAATGAGAAGATCTTTTATGAAAGGTTTCTTAGAAGTTAATTATTATTAAGTTTTGCCTTGCCAGAGAAATTCTCATATTTATAGTCAACCTATCTAATTTGACCCACCATGAAAAAATTGATCGTCGTTGTGAATGACCTTGAGCGTTCCGGCAAATCTGCTCTAACACGCGCTATCTCCTATCACCTCAAGGAGCTCGACCTGCGCCATCTTCTGGTTACCTCCAATGAAATGGATATGACGGAAATCTTTGAAGGTGAATTTTGGGACCTGGAAGACCAATTTGATGTTTCCCAACTCATTTCAGCGGTAGATCGGCACGAGGCAGTCATTGTTGACGTTCACACCGGTGCCGCGCGGAACTGGGGCGAATTCTGCGAAGAAGAGGAGTTGGAGGCTCTTCTCGCAGAGCTTGACGCCGAGATGACTCTCATCATCCCTAATACTCAAAGCGAACGCTGCAACGAGGAGATCACGGATCTTACCGAGATTTTTGCTGATCAGGCTGACTACGTCATTGCGCACCTGCCTGGCGACGGACGCAACGATGTGAAATGGAAAGGCAGCCCAGCTGAGAAAGCGACTCGATATCTTGGTGCCACTCAGATCACCCTTCCCGCCCTTTCCGAAGATCTAAAAACAGCGATCGAGAATACGGAAGTCGATTTTGCCAAGGGCCTCCGCAACCCTGCGGCACTTCCGCGCTTTGCTGAAGTCCAAGTCACTCAGTGGCTGGAATCCATGGCCGACACACTCTCCTTAGCCCAGGAACACCTGACGCCTGAAGATATCGCTTCAGTTGCCCTCGATTACTGATCGTCTTCCCAAAAGACACCGATTGAACTGAAAAATTAAGAGAAAGGGCTCCCCGGGCAACTGGTGAGCTTTTTTGTTCTGGGGGTCCGATCCCGATCTTATTTAAAAATAGCGTCGATGCCCATCGCGCTTTTCCTCGCAATTTTGGAGACCCTCTTCAAACGCGAACGTTACGCCGCAAAATAGGCGAACAAAAGCAGTCGCAATCCAATGATTTTCTCGGCATGCCGAATGTTTGGCTGGTAGCGAACGAGATGATTAAGAAAACAAAGCTACCCAGCGGAACCGAGGGCCCGATCACGTCAATCAAATAGAGGTGAGACTTGAAAGTCGGAAGGTCCACGGATTGCCTCTTACCTGACCTATTGCCTCCCACCATAGAGTATAACACGCCGGCCCTTAAAAATAAGACTCCGTAACGATTTTGAAAGATTAGCGCTCGCCAAACGTTATCTCCGATGACACCAATAGAAAAACCGGCTCAACCGAGTGACCGATAACACTACATTAACGCCGATGAAGATCGGGATTCTAGATTCCGGAGTAGGTGGCCTTTCCGTACTCCGGGAGATTCGTAAACTCCTGCCGAATATCCCAATTCACTACGTTGGCGATTCCTCTTGGTGCCCTTATGGAAATAAATCGGCGGAAGTGATCAATCGACGGGTATTCCAAATCACCGATCATCTGATTGAATGCGGAGCCACTCTCATCGTCATCGCCTGCAATTCGGCAACAATTCACTCCGTCGGACCCCTTCGCGATGCTTACCTTCTGCCTATCGTTGGCATGGAACCCGGGATCAAACCAGCTGCTCAAAAAACGGAATCGGGTGTAGTCGGGGTCCTAGCTACCGAAGCGTCGATTCTGGGCGAGAAATTTCATCAATTGGTCAATGACCACGCTAAAGACGTCAAAGTCATTACCCGCCCGTGCCCCTACTTTGTGGAACTGGTTGAAGCCGGAACTCTCAACGGAGCGGAGGCAGAAAGTGCTGTCAAAGAGGCGATCGATCCACTGCTCGATTCGGGTGCTGATGTTCTTGTTCTTGGATGCACACACTACCCGTTTCTTGGTGAGGCCATTCAGTCGCGATTGCCAAGCGGTGTTTCCATAATTGACACGGGAATCGCTGTGGCAAAACGAGTGCAAAGCCTTGTCCCCCGCAATTCCAACTCAGACGTCGAAGCCACCATCGATATCGAGACGACAGGCTCTCTGGATCAATTGAATCGAATCCTTCCATCCCTTCTGCCCGATCTCGCCGTGAACACGGCTTCGTGTTCACTTTAATCATTCTTGGCGAATCGATACAAAATCAAACTAGCCCCGACAAGACGTGCCCCCTTTCGAGCATTACTCTGATCCATGATGAAAACCCTCATTCTTTCCCTTGCCATTCTGCTCACTCAGATAGGCATATCAGCTGAACGACCTAACTTTCTCATCATCGTTGGCGACGACTGCACCTACAACGATCTACCCCTCTACGGAGGTAAAAATGCGATAACACCCCATATTGATGCCCTTGCCAGTCGCGGCCTCACCTTCAATCAGGCCTACCTCGCCGAGGCCATGTGCCAGCCGTGTCGCGCTGAACTCTATTCCGGCCAATACCCGTTGAGTAACGGCTGCGCGTGGAATCATTCTTCTAGTCGCCCCGAAACTCGAAGTCTTCCTCACTACTTACGCCCACTCGGCTATCGAGTCGGCCTCGCCGGAAAGGTTCATGTAAAGCCGGCCGAAGCCTTCCCTTTTGATGTGGTCGAAGGATTCGACCCCAGTTGCGTACGAAATCCCACCGATCCTCATGAGGTTTCCCTTATCGGCGAATACATGAGCCGAGAAAATCCTTTCTGCCTCGTGGTTGCGCTGGTCGAGCCTCATGTCCCCTGGGTCATGGGTGATGCATCGCGATACCCATCTCAAGATCTCAAGCTTCCACCGAACCTAGCTAACACCCCGGTAACTCGAGAACATTTCGCCGACTACCTTGCCGAGATCACCTACATGGACCAACAGATCGGAGAGATTCTCGAGGCGCTCGATGCCACCGGTAAACGAGACGATACCCTTGTTCTTTTCACCTCAGAACAAGGCTCACAGTTTCCAGGCTGCAAATGGACTAACTGGAACACCGGCCTGCACACCGCACTGGTCGCCGAATGGCCCGGCGTCGTTCCGGCAGGAAAACGGACTGACGCTCTCGTTCAGTATGCCGATATCGCTCCCACACTAATTTCGATCGCTGGTGGAAAAATCGAATCTCACATCGACGGCACCAGTTTCTCCGAAGTGCTCATGGGAAATACCGAAAAGCACCGGGATTTTGCCTACGGCCTCCACCATAACCTTCCAGAAGGTCCCCGCTACCCCATCCGCTCTATCACCGACGGACGTTTCCGCTACATTCGAAACCTGCTTCCCGAAGAGCTCTACATTGAGAAGCACCTCATGGGTGGCGGTAAGCTCAACAACCCTTACTGGGCGACCTGGTTGGGTGATGATCCAATCAAAAAACCTCGTAGTTACCAGCGCGTAAAGCGTTACATGCTGCGGCCAAATGAACAGCTTTACCATACCGCTGAAGACTCTCACGAAATGCAGGACCTTGCTCAGGACAACGGCTACGAAGAAATCAAAGCAAAGCTGAGCGCTGCGCTCGACGCTTGGCTTGATTCGGAAAATGATCCAGGGGCAGCCGTCGATACTGTGAAGGCTCTTCAAGCGGCTCGACAGGGTAAACACCTTCACGGAAAGCACGCGAATTAGCGTCCCAGCAAGCAGCCACATCGAAATCCCAAAGTGAGGACACGGTGTCAGGATTTCTTACTTGATCGGGATTCCCAAGCCACGCAAAGTGGCATCCCATGAATCCCGAAAACACCGTCAGTATTCACCCCTATTTTAAGCCCCATGAAGGAAAGTGGGACGAATTCGTCGGCAGTCTCCAGGCGTTTGTCGATCAAACCGCTAGCGAAGATCACGCCCTCTGCTACGACTTCACCATTTGCGACGATACCGTCTTCTGTCGCGAGGCCTATATTGGCGGCGAGGG
>MDTC01170079.1_pt1 | contig 43652 bp, 53 predicted proteins | sample 811181 | NCBI WGS metagenome assembly MDTC01 (sample SAMN05326644, study PRJNA326480) | marine metagenome | isolation source: seawater | place: Pacific Ocean: North | collected 2011 | reverse complement strand
GGGAGGGCGCTGGAGCACACCCGATCCGCATCATTTTGAAAGGGTGCGCCGATGAATACCCCAATCAAGCCCACCAGCATGACACTTCAGATTGGGCAGATCATTGCGCTGGTCACAGCCGTGGCAGCTGGTGCCACCAAGATGACCACCCTTGAGGCTGATGCCAAAGAGGCACGCGATACAGCCGCAGAAACTAAGGCTGAGATCAAAGATGTGCGCTCCGAACTCAGAAGACAGAGGGAGCTTCTGGCAAGGCTTGAGGGTGACAGCAGGGCAATCTTGCAAATCCTAAGAATGAGAGGCGGTAACAATGGCCCGTGAGTGCTTCGAAGCCATGGCCCTGGCCATTGCTGTGATCTTCCTCATCTTTGGCCTTTTTCGGCCTGGTGCTTGCGATGGGTTTGCACAGTCAAAAAAACAGACCCCAGGGCAGGCGGCCAAGCAGAACACTGGTCAGATCGTTGAGGTCTGCAACACCGTGGGGCTCATACGCCTGATCCTTGAGGCCGAAGATCGCAAGAAAACCAAACAACCCAAGAAGGTAACCGATGACACTACAGCCAGAAATGATGAAGGCTCTGGCGCTGTGCGCCGTGGCCACTTGGGGAATCACAGAGGCCAGCAAGCCTCTGGTCAAAAAGTGGATCGCAGACGCATGGAAACGGGCAGCAATTAGGCTGTCCGCTTTGCTGATTGGCGGGGCCTTTGGCTTTGCCCTAGCACCCACGGCAGAGGGAGCCCTCACGGGCTTCGCTGGTGCTAGTCTTTCAGCGGTTATTGTTACCGCTATTAAGGCAAGACTTCAGTGAGCCTGGCCACTTGGATCACTTCGATCCTGGCATTTTTTGGTGGGGGGGCGTTAGTCAGGGCACTTTTTGCAAGGCGGACCCTGAGACGCATGGAGGGCCTCAAAAGCAGACTCTTAGAAGAGGAGACGGAAAGACTGGCCAGGGCTGAGGCTGAAAAGGCTGAAGCTATCGAGGGGCTGACAGTGCATGCAACTGAGATTGATGAGGCGAGCCTTGATGGGTTGGCCGATCTTCTCAACCAAGCATTTGGAGACCCTGAAGATGATTAGCACACTTGTTGTCCTTGCTTTAATGTCGACCCCCACAGACTGCAATCTTGCCCACCCTATCCAGGCCGGTGACACCGCCAGCTGTGCCGGTCTAGTGTTGCCCCCTGATATGGTGAGAGCTGCACTGAAATGCAAACGGGTTGAGCTTCCAAAACTACAGGCTGAGCTTACTTATGAGAGGGAGGCCTTAAGGTCTGCCAAGGCGAGCCATAGAGCTGAACTAAGCTATTACCAAGCCACCCTTAACACAGGCCCCCCGCCCTGGTGGGTAAAGCCTGTGATCGCCATTGCATTTGCTGGGATTGGGTATGCCGCTGGCTCACTGGTGGCAAAATGAGCGACACGATCAAGGTTCAGATATTAGAGCTCTATAGAGAACTCAGGAGCGTTAGAAAGGTTGGCAAGGCACTTGGGATTGGAAAGGATAAGGTTAACCGCATTGTCAGGGATGCCATGGATTCAGGGTGGGAGGCCTACCAGCCAGTAGGGGACGGCCTCATTGATACCTCTGATGGTGAAACCAGAACCATACAGAGCAGCAAGGTCCACACGCTTGAAGATCTGCTCAGGGTGGCCAGAGTTGACCCGGCTGAGTGGGAGGTCACAAACCACAAGATCAACGCCTGGGAGGCCTTAGGCAAAGACAGTGAGATCATCACCCTGCATCAGGTCAAGGCAAGCCTCACCAAGCGCCCCAGCTGGTGGGTGAATAGGGTTGAGTGCAAGCCTATACCCAGAGAGCCAAGAAAGCCCACCAGAGGCCCCCGGCTGTGTGTGGTGATACCTGACACGCAAGTAGGGTACAGACGGCTGGAGAATGGCAGACTGCAACCCTTGCATGACGTTGAGGCCATGGATGTGGCACTCCAGTTGGTTGAGTATTTAGATGGGGCTCATGGGATTGATGAGATTGTACTTATTGGTGACATGCTTGACCTGGCACCCTGGGGCTCATACTCCACCGATCTAAGCCTTCGATGGACAACACAGCCCAGCTTGGTGGCCCTGCACCATTGGATCTCGCAGTTGAGGCAGGCGGCAAGGGGTGCCCACTGCCGCTATCTCGCCGGAAATCATGAGGCCAGAATTGAAAAGAGCCTAATGGATAGCGCCACGGGTGAGGCCGTTGGGCTAAAGCCTGCCAACAGCCTCGATGGTAAGCCGCTGATGTCAATACCCAACCTGCTAAGCCTTGACGCCTTAGACGTGGACTACATAGGCCCATATGGCACGCCGTACTGGTGGCAGGGTGTGCGCTTCCATCATGGCAAGCTGGTGAGGTCAAAGGGTGGGCAGACTGTCACGGCTATGCTTAACCAGGGATACTCTCACAGCCAGGTGGTGGGACACATCCACAGGCGTGAGGTGGCCAGCCGAACCATACCAATACCCGACGCCCCAGGATACAAGACGATCACGGCCATGAGCCCAGGGTGCCTCTGCAGGCTTGATGGTGCTGTCCCTCATGCAAAGGGTAGCTCTCAACTGGACTGGCAGCAGGCCATTGGGCTCATCTGGGCTGATGACCTTGGCCACTCCATGAGCATGATACCCATTGACCTGGGCCGCGCTATGTATGACGGGCGCACCTTTGTGGGTAAAGATCGCACCGATGAGCTACGTGAGGCCACCGGCCTGCCATACTAAGCACCTAACAACACTACGTTTTTACGATTTATTCACTTTTATCCGTTTTCCCCTTTACATACCCTACCTCACCGGGTAAGGTATATACAGATGGTGAGGGAACAAAGGAGAAACAAAATGAACAACGCAGCAAGCATGGTGATTTTCGTAGAGCGCAAGGCGGCAAATTTCTTCAACCGCTTTCTGGTCAAGTGTCCTCGCACCAATGAGGTAAAGAGGTTTTCCTGTGTGACTGATGCCGCGAATTTTGTTGAGCGCCTTGAGGCCCTCGCTGCATTCGATTCTAAGGATCGGATCGTTGTGATGAGTGAGGGTGAGACCCCTGAGCTTGGCATTCATTTCAGCCGGTGCGCGAACTTCTAACCATTGCCCGCAAGGGCTGAAGGGGTGGGCGTTATGTCTGCTTGTTTTTCTTCTTCTTCTTCCGTTTCCAATAACCAGCATCATGCGCTGATGCTTAAGGCCTTCAGCGTGGTTGAGCCGGTCAATGGTGACTGGCGTGACCCCATCAGAAGGGTGGCCCACTTGGCCACGTTTCAGGCTGTGTGCGCTCACTACGGGGTGACCCTGGGTGATGTGCTTGAGGCTGTGGAATATTTCACGGCCACCGCTGCCACAGTCAGCACTGATGCTGATGGGCGGACTGTGATCACTGCCCCAGGGTATAGGGCTGGGCCAGCCGGTGATCACTAGGCTGCCAAGTGCCTGAAGGCATTAACTTTTTACGATTTATCCACTTTTATCTGTACATACCCTACCTTATTAGGTAAGGTGTTTACAGATGGTGAGGGAAACAAGGAGAAACGAGATGAGCAACGTAGACAGCAGCAGGTATGAGGCAGGGGAGAAAGTTACACACAAGGCAGAGGGGTATTCCGGTGTAGTGGCTGCAGACAGCGCAGCGTCAGGGTTTGGCGATAACTGGATCAGCGTTTGGTGGACCCTGCGAAGTGGTCGCATCGAGAGAAGGTCTGATCACGTCAGCGCTATTGCCCGCAAGGGCTGAAAGGGTGGGCGCTATGTCTGCTTGTTTTTCTTCTTGTTCTTCCGTTTCCAATAACCAGCATCATGAGCTGATGCTCAAGGCCTTCAGTGTGGTTGAGCCGGTCAATGGTGACTGGCTTGGCCCCATCAGAAGGGTGGCCCAGCAGATGTGCCACAACCAGATGGTGAGCTATCTTGAGCAGGCTGACCGAGATCGCGCCCAGCAGGCAAGGACCAGGCGCAATCCTTTGAAGATGATTGAGGGAGGATCGCAATGATTTACTACTTGATAAGATACGGTGACAAGATTTGCACCCCTGGCCGGCGCTTTGATCTTTCAGTAATGGAGGGCAGCCGTGAGAATTTTGAGCGCCTGATGAGCGGTGAATACTTCCCATCATGGCGTGAGCTTGACCAGGTGGAAAAGCTGACCCTTGAGCGAGAGCCTGAAGCGGCCCCCGTTGAACATTTCTGGGTGGCTACTTTCCGCGAGAACATAGCAGTGTTGGATACGGGGCAACATGTTGAAGAACAGCCCACATTGGTCTTCCCTGACCCTCTCACCGGGGCGGATCTTGAACTAATAAAGACAATAATGATGAGAAACCCAAAAGAACTATCACTTGAGCGTCACCACGTCACCCAATGGAAGAAGATGCCTTTTTAGGGGGGGGCGATGATCTTGGAGAGATGAAAGATGAACACCAAAAACACACACAGCACTACAGCACCACTAACAGAGCCCTGCCTCAGGGCAGAGCTTGAGGCCATAGAGGCTGCAACCATTAAACAGGCTGAAGCCCTAGCAGAGGCAGAGGCAGAGCTTGAGAACGCCAAAGAGAAGGCTGAGAAAAGAGATAAGGCACTTAACCGGCTGTGGGAGTTGAGACAGAAAACGGTGATGGCAAAGACTACCCGCTTACACATTGAAGAGAGGCTGAAAAGTACAGCTCTTTTTGATTTGCTAAACAATTGAAGTGCACACCCTTACCCATTGTGGTAGGGTTAGATCATAGCCTGACACACACCGGGCTGGAGGGATAAAACATGAGCATTAAAACCCGACTGGGGCGACTGCCCCAGTGGTATAGGGAGAGGATCAACCGTGGCACCAGAGACAAAAGGCCAGCACACAGAGCGATACGACAAGATAAAGGCCGAATTTGCACACCGGAGAGCAATAGTGAGCCTGCTGGGGGAACGGTTCAAACCGAACAACATTGATGGCCTCAGGTTAGCCGTGGGCACCTCTAAACCCAGACTGATAGAGAGCCTAAGAGATGGAGAGGTTGAGGGGTCAAGAAACGGGCTAGGGGCCGATAGGCCACGATCTGAGCTCATCAATGAAGCGCTTGGCCTAATGACCCACATTGATAAGGATGAGACCGTCAAAAGGCTCAGAGCCTTGGCTGATGAAATCGAGACGGGCACAGTTGGTGCTGATGTTTTTGACGCACTGCCCTGGTGACCCGCCCCTTTGGCAGACTTAAACACCTGAACACATAGCGTTTTTACGATTGTCATTTTTTGAGGGCGATTCCTCTTGCCTATACCCTACCTCACCGGGTAAGGTTTATACAGATGGTGAGGGAACGAAACAAACAAGGAGAGACAAGATGAGCAAGAGACTTGAACTGAGAGAAGACAACGCGAGCCTGAGCGTTCTGCTAATCGATGGGGTCACAGTGGTCAGCGTCTGGGATGCCTGGGCAAATGATGGGCAGGCACTGGCTGACTTTATGCAGCCCCATGATGCAGGGGAGTGGCACACTCACTGCAGAAGCGAAAGTTCAGAGGCGCACGGTGATCTTGTTGCGCGATCTAATGGGCAGCTGGGTGTCATAGTGGAGGATCCTGCTGGCTTCTCTGAGGTTGTTGCTCAGCTGCAAACCATAAGACCTGTACTAGCAACCGCCCGCACACACACCGGGCTGGAGGGAATTGAAAAATGAGCGAGACGATAAGACTTGCAGAGGTCTTGAGGGCCGCAAAGGTCAGTTATAGGATCCTACATGCCATGACGAAAGAGGGCCTAATTGAGAGCCCGGTTAAGGGGCCGAACCCTCAGGGCCAGGGTCAGGTCTCTCTCTATCCTGTGTCTGTGATTGACAAGATCAGACAGGTTCAAAACGCTAAACAGGGAAGGTGGGCAGGGTACAAGGCTGCCCCTGTAGAGCCTCCCCGGCAAAGCGGGCACAGCTTTTACCATGTCAGCGGAGATGACAGATTTAGGTGTGATGTTATGCCTTTCACGGTTTTGATTAGAGAGGGGGACCGGGCTTCAATGGGCTGGGCACTTGAGCACCTGGAGAGCTTTCAGCACTGCTCAAAAATATCCTCCCAGGGCAGTGAGGCCATCACTGGTACTGCTTGGGTTGCATACAATGACATGGGTGATCCTGTTGATGTGGCACCCGTGACCGCTGAGGGTGAGGAGAGGATCCTTCTGCAGTATGGTGGGCACCATGTTGAGAAGGTCAAGATCGTGGAAGGTGGGAAGCTATGAGTGAGCCAGTGACAATCACAATCACACGGACAGTGACCACAGCCGAGGCCCAGAGTGAGGGTGGGTCTGTGATCTCACTTCTCAGCGCAATTCTGGGCATCATATGGGCAATGATGTGAGGGGGGGTCAAGCGGAGGCCCAAGGCCTAACCCTAATCAACCCCCATAGAGTCAAACTCAGCCTTGACCGCGTCAAGGTTCACAGTGTTTTCTAAGATGTTTATGGTGCCCGCACTGGCACCCAGGCCAAAAAAGTCATTGAGCATGCCCGCTGGCCCGTTCTGACTCTCTTGGGCGTGATAGATCTCACCCTGCTTGGTAGTGGTTGAGTCATAGATAGCAAAAGCTGTGGCACCCTTGGCATCACCGGTTGAGATTGACCCACCCCAGGCCGTGATCGAGGATATTGGAATTCTGACAAAGGCCTTCTCTGTGCCCGTGGGCACCCTCCCTGAATCCTCGATTGAATAAGGCTGATTTGAACTCACAACCACGATATCATTAGGCCAATTGCCCAGGGCTGAATGCCAGACCTGTCCACCGTTTTGGAGCACCATCTCACCCATGTTGTCCCACTCCGTGTTTGATGATGGCTGGATCGCCCACGTGTTCTGTGTCGAATTGTTACCAGGTGAAGGGGTGCCGCTAAAGCCTGAAGCGCTGCCCCCAATTCTGGTGAGCTCACCTCCTACCGCGTCACCATAACAGGCCCCCTGGTACTCAAATTGATCTGAGGCACAGGCCGTGGTGTCAAAGTCTGAGTTACCTGAGACCGCTGAAGCGCTCAAGCCCATACCGCTGAAAGGCCAGCTTGATGTGGGTGGCTCCGGGAAGAATACGATCCCGTTGGTGGCATTGGCTCTGGCTGTAAACCTAATATAAAGGTGCCCGCTGTAGAGATAGATCTCCTGGACCCCTCCAGTGGTTGACTCATTCTGGGTGGGCTGATTGGTGGGAAAGCTAGCCGGGAATAGTGGCGGGTTGACAAAGATCCCGGTGGGCAGAACCGATGGCCGGATCTCGCTGACTGTCACATCGTGGGGCCTTACGTAGTTGTACCCAATCTCTAAGATCAAACCCTCACCCGTCTTGGCCTTGGCGCCATACTCTAGGGCGCGTGGGTGTTTATCCTCAGCTGCTGGTGATTGACTGCGATGCACACACTTGAGGGCGCGCACTGGGAAGTGATCACCCCCACCCATGCCACCTGCCTGCAAGCCACCGGTTGAGGGCTTGAGAATCATGGCCCAGCCCGAGCCGCTGGCAGGATCAATGATATTGCCGCTGGAATCTTTAAGTCTTAGGGCAATCTTGCACTCATCCCACAAGGATGAGGTGAGCTTGTCATCTGTGCTTAGCCCTGCGTTGGTCCTGTCGTTGTCAACATATTGCCTTAGTGAGCTTATGTGCTGAACACTATTCCCACCCGTCAAGCTGATGCCGTTAGCATCTGGGCTGTCCAGGGTTGCAGGCAGACTGTGAGGCAGACCAAAAAACCAGCTGTACAGGTTTTGACTGGTGGCCCCCGAGGTATACACCCGCGACTCATTAGGGTTGAGGTTGAACTCATGGCCCTGGTACCTGAAGATCACCTCAAGGGCCTCACAATATGGTGAGGTGTATGGTATCGGGATCTGATCAATCATCAGAACGTTGACACCGTCAAGCTCAATACCGGCAGCAGCGTGATCCCAATAATGGATCCGGTTAGGGTTTGCCCAGAACCCTGTGTTGTTTGCAGGCCTTAGGCCAGTAGAATCCAGGGGGGCAGCGTCACCGGTTCCCCAGGGAGAATTGAAAAAATGCTTGAAGCTCAAGCAGGGGTGGTAGGCCAACAGATGGTTAACCACCTCAACCATGCGGGTCAGGGGCTCTGACCTCAGGGGCCGCCTCCACTCCCTCACTGCCAACTGTGGAGGTGTCAGCCTTGTTTTGCTAATCGGTGTATTGCTCATGTGATCGTGACCCCTCCGATGTAACCATAAATAGCGTGAGGCGTTGGGACCGTATCCACAGCTGAGCGCATTGGCACCACAAACCCGATCACGCTTGACCCGCTGGCCGTCAACCCATGGGCAGAGCTCAGAGTGATGGCAGTATCCGTGAGCGCAGTGATTGTGTGCTTGGTGGCGTTGTCCATGTCTCCAATTGCATGGAGCAACACCTCATCCCCCGTGGCTAAAATCTTGAACCCTTCAGCGTCAACCGTTTGAGCTCCAGAATGGCGATCTGAGGCGATCACAAGGGTTGTGCTATTGGTCACCCCTGTGACGCTTAGAGATGGCCCCCAGCCGCTGCCATCAGCCCCATACATTACAAAACGAGCACGCGCACCGGGCTGCCAGCCGTTCTCAGTCAAAGAGCGTAGCCGCACCAGCTCACTTGTGAGGCCCATTGACTTGACGCCCCTGAGGTGAGGATGAGTGAGGGTGTATGTCCCCCCTACCCTGGCCTGAACACTAAGGCCTGACCTGATTGTCATCTCATAGATTCTACGTGGTAAGGCCAGCTCATACCGGAGGCGTGAGAAGATTGGCCGCAATTGGGCCACCCGGCTGAGGTCATTGGCCAGCTCTACCCCTGGAAGAGGCACGCTGATGGCCTTCTCTTCACCGATGATATCTATGCTGACAGCATCTTTGACCCGCTGCGTCTGGTGACCCCCTTGGGCATCATAGGCAAAATGAAATTCAAAGACGTTAGCCTTGGCAAGCTCTGTGTCCGATCTTGGGTTGGGATTGCTGGCAATGTCTGCCGTGGTGATGTTGGCCACCACCTGTGCCCGATTTGGCAAGCCCAGTGGGACAGCAGCGATCCTGCACTGGCCTGCATCATTGACCACCAGATCAAGCACATACCCACAAGCCCTGAGAAGGCCGCCAATGACCTCCTTGATTGACTGCCCTGAACGCCAGACAGGCCGGAACTGAGCATCAGGGATGGGGCTTGTGATGCTGAGGAAGCTGTCAACATCAACCTCAGTGCCAATGCTGTCAGCGCTGGCCCCCGCCGTTGAACCGTCTGTCAGGCCTGCACCATATGGCAGCCGGTCATAAGTGGATGAGGTGATTGAGTTTCCACCGCTTGAGCAGAGCAGCTGAAGCAGCACTTCACCAATGGGCGCACCTTGGGCAAATACTGCAGCCGTTTTGAGCTTGATCCTATCCTGGCCAGCGTACTCAGCAAAGCTCTGCAGCCTCTGGGGCTCTGCCTGGCTGTGGTCCTCAAGATCTGCCAGTGTCAACAGTGTCACAACTGAGCCATCACCCAGCGTGGTGGACGTGGCAAGGTTGACCTTAAGGATCCCAAGTGGCCCATCTTCTGGGTGCTCAGCCTCAATGAAAAGTGAACCAGCGCTTGGCACGCGGACAGGGCCATCAACCAACAGGTAGGTCTCGCCCTCTTGATACCAGGCCCGCGCAATGGTGACAGGGACCTCAACAAATGAGGCGCCAGAGGCACGCGCACCGGGCACCGTCACTGAGATGGTGTTGTCGTAGTCTTGGTCACCCACAGCAAAGGCCATATGGCTGAGGGTCTGGGTATGGTCACGCCTTGGGCGGGGCTCAAGATTGCCGCTCTCTAGCTTCCACCTGTGCTCATACCCCGTGGTGCTGTCAAAGCTCTCATAGGCCTCTGAAGCAAAGCCGCCATCAGCAAAGTGGGCAGTGAGGACACCCTCACCGAGCACTGAGATGTTGGACATAAACCGCAGGACCCGCGCGTCAAGATCAAGGTACAGCTGCAGCAGGCCACCACCGCCATCAATTGCCTCTTCAGTCTTCCAGTACGGAGAGTTGAAGCCTTGCCTGAATCCGCCTGAGCCCGTGGCATTAATGGCCTCAACTAAGCCGCTGGGCCAACCCACGATCCTGACTTCACCAGGGCTTGGTGTTCCCCCACCATAAATGAGGCTGACCTCTCTGATGTGTGAGCCTTCAGCGTTTTTAATTTGTGCCGAATCATTCCCCACAAAAGCACTTGAGCTCAGGGGGATCTTGTATCCATCACCATCAACCCCCCGCTGTTCAATTGCCTGCAAGTCTGTGAGCTTTATGGCTGGAGCGTCAAAGGCTTGGCCTGCCTGGGCTCCTGGTGGGGTTTGGGTACCAGCTGGAGCGGTGGCCTTGTAAACCCTGAACGATGGATCGCCACCAGAATCAACCACCAACGGGATCGATAAGGGGTGATCTGTATCACCAAGATTAGCGTTGTAGATTGCAGTGTAGCGCTCATAACCCACAAGGCTCATCGGTACATACCCAGAGCCGTGCCAGGGGTCATTGAAAGTGCCAGCAAGCCCGGTCATATTGTTAATCAGTGAACCCTTAGGCGTCCGCTCAAGGAAATCAATCCAATGGCCTGTGCCGTACCCAAAAGCATGAGCCTTGCTTGAGAGGTGCAGATCTTGGGCCTGGGTGCCCATCTCTAGATCCAAGAGAGCCGTGAGGGGCGAGATCTTAAGGCTGACCGTGGCCACCTTCCCTGATGTTGAGATCTCAGGCTCTGAAGCCATAAAGCCTCTCCACCGCTCCACCCAGTCAACCCCCGTGCCATCGGCCAGGGTTGTGCCCTCATAGATGACCGCCCGCCGACCCTTGAAGTATACCGCTGGCTTGGATGCTATCAGTTGGACCTGTGTGCTGGTGTCATATAGATGCTCTGATTTTCGAGTACCCATCACAGCCCGCTGGACAAGCTCAATGGTCTTGGCTGAGGCGTTCACCGTTCCACAGAGGAATGCCTCTTGACCAATGTGGAGCACATCCCCTGAGCTAAAGGTTGAGCTTGGATCGCGCTCCATTGTGATAGTGATGGGTGTGGCAGCCGTCTGCCTGATCTCCTGGCCCGGCGCCAGCTCCATTGATGAATCAGCACCAGCAAAACCGAGCCGCCCAAAAACCATGCCAGCATCAAAGCTGTCAGCGTTGCCCTCAAGCTCTTTAGAGCTCAAGACAATCTCAACCGGCCTACATTCGATCACACTTTCCCGAACATTGAGCCGACGCTCAAACCTCATGCCCATCTTAGGGACAACAGCAACCCGCCGCTCATAGCTGGTGGCTGTGCCGTTTAGATCATAGGTTGATGCTGGTGGCTCTACTGACCCATAGAGAACGGGCACGCCTGCAACTTTAAAGTAAAAGCAAGGCCGGCGCTCTTTGCTTACAGTGGGACTGGTGGACGTGATCGGCATAGCCCGATCAATGTAGCATTTTCAAGCCCTTGACGCATACACACAGATCAAAGGTTCGAAATTTAGATATTTTCTATTGTGTGTGTGGGTGTGAATATGTACGCTATCTAGGTCAGCACGGAGGGTCCAAAGCTGGCAAAGACTAAACAAAGACCACCCCCAGCCAATATCACACACACCGGCTGGGAGATGGAGGGATCGCCAGATGATGAGCATCACCAGGCCCTTAATGGGTATCAGGGAAGAGATCTGTATGCAACCAATACTGACACACCTTGGCAGCATGCGTGCACCGCTTGCTTGTTGCAGCCTGTTTGGCTTGCTAATACTGAACACGCGTTCAGCTGGAGGTGAGTGATGGGTTGGTCAGAAGAGTGCGACAAAATATTTTCAGCAATGTCTGACGCTCAACGCGCCTGCGCTGTACCCTTCAAGGGGAAAAAAGGCTACGGTTATGACTATGCAGATCTAACCAATGTGAAGGCGGCCTATGCTGAGGCTGTGGCTGGGTCTGTGGGCTTGGCAATCCTTGATGAGTGTGTCCCCATTCCTGAGGCCGGTGCAGGTTTCTGGTTAGTCACAACCGTTGTCCATAAGCACTCGGGGCAATGGACTAATACTCGGTGTCCTATCATGTGGGACACTGGGGCCAAGGTGGCCATGCAGTCTTACGGGTCAGCCGAAACCTATGCACGCCGATACAACCGCCTTAAACTCTTTGATCTAGCCCCGTCAGATGCCTCAATTGAGGGTGATGGAGCTGGCCATGATCCAAACAAGGCACCACCTCAAGGCAGGCCACAGGCTAACAATCAAGCCCCACAGCATAGGCCGCCTCAAAACACTAGGCCAACACACCAGGGTAATGGTGGGGGGCCGCCTCAGATAAACCTTCAATCACAACAGAATTTTAGCGAGGGCAGATACATTGGACCCAATGACCGCAGAAGATAACCAGGAAACACCAGGCATTGATGAGGCCCTTGAGGGCTTGCAGCGCTTGGCCTATGAGCTCGAAACGGCAGAAGAATACACGCCAACCCTGATGGCTGGGCTTGTGTCTCGGATCTTTGGGGTGGGTATTGCTCTCATGCTCAGGCTCAACCTGTGTCCGGTCATGCGGGGGCTTGGTGTTGGGGCAGGGCCCTACTGCGGCAACAGGAACACTAATGGGCAACCCTAGATGATTTGCCCTCTACCTGTTGAGAGATGCTTAGCAGGTAGTGATTGAGTTTTTGGATATCTTTTCGGGTCTCATTTCTGAGCGCCCCGATCTCAGCTCTCAAAATCAGCACATCTGTAATGGCCTCTTTGGCTAGACGGTCAAGTCTGGCCTGAGTCATTTGGCCCATCCAGATTGATATGATTGAAAGGGTGGCCAGCCCCACATGAGCGAGGCTGGCCAATCCTTGAGGGTCAAACATCGGTTAGACTATGAAGTACTGCATGACGCTATTAGCATCCTGACCAGCAAAAACGGTGATGGCCTGGTTGGCCTCATTTATTACAAAGGTGTCAGCCCCATCGATCTTGGTGGCTGCAGCTGCCCCACTGGGCTTGCTGAGTGTGATCGATCCACCGCTGCCAACAGCGCTCAGCTTGATCTTCATGCACGCCCCAAGGGGCATCTTGCTGGATCCGTCATCACTAGCATGCAGTAAGGGCAAGGAGAAAGTCACAGCCCCTGTTGCTGCTGTGGCGTCAAGCACATAAGTGCCCTTGTACGCATTACCCATGGCGCTATTAGAAAACAAATTTGACCCCCCTGGGCTGTCTCCGGTGTAGGGCCGGGCAAAGGTCAGTGATTCAATCAGCCGTTTATCAGCCGTCTTAAGGTCGCCATAGCGACCAGTACCAAGCCCCAAGGTGTTTCGTCCTGCTGAATCACTATCAGCCCCCATCAGATTGCGCCCGGTTGACCCAGTCAGATTGGCATTCGTTGAGCCATTCGCATGGGTCACATAATACTGTTGACTACCAGATGGGCCGCTGCCCGAGTTAACGCCAGCAACAGCATCATGAACTCCCTCAAGATGACTTGAGAGGGTAAGGGTGGCAGCACCGCCCTCAGTAGCACCGTTGGCAACCGTGATGGCATCATCGGAACAAGCTAAAGTCTGAAGATAATTCCCAGTGGTATCGGTTCCTAGGGCAACCACCTCACCAATGCTGTCAATGCTGGCTGTCAATGTGACGTTAGCACTACCATCTAGGCTCACAGAGCCCGACAGATCACCGCCCAGCGTGATGGTCCGGGCCGTGGTCCATGCTGCTGCACTGGTAGCCGTGGGGGCGTTGAAGCTGGCAGCATCGCTGAGGTCCGTGGTGGCAATCGTGATGTTGCCAGATCCGTCAAACGATTGGCCGGCGATGTTGCGAGCGGTGGCCAACACGGTTGCACTGCCTGCAAGGCCGGTGCAGGTGCCAGAGCTGCCCGACACATCACCGGTCACATCACCGGTCACATCACCGGTCACATCGCCAACGAAGCCGCCAGTTGCAGTGATCGCGCCAGAGGCGTCTACCGCGCCAGTGCTGTGGCTGAAATTTAGGCTATTGGGGCCACTACCAAAGGATACAGATCTCGCGGTAAGATCGTGTGTGAAAGTACCAGCGCCCCCCTTGACCTCAATGAAGTCGCCGCTTTCATCTTTGAAATTGACACGTGGGTTTGAGCCGTTCAGATCAAACACCATTTTGACGTCCTCATCAGAGCCGCCTTTGACGATCAAGCCGATGTCACCGGCTGACACCAAGCTGGTGTATGTGGTTGAGTCCTCACGGTTAAGGGTCATCGTGGCCTCATCAATCTTGAGCTCCTCAAGATGGATTTCCGATGCGTTCCCTGTTACTGACAGATTGCCAGCTACTACAAGATTCCCAGCCACAGAGATGTTATCTTCTAGCTTGGCTGATAGGACCGCCCCGTCAATAATGGCAGCACTGTCCACGGCATTATCTGCAAGACCATCAGCAACCACCGCATTGGTTGCAATCGCTGCGGCTAAAATCTGATCATCTGCGATGGCTGCACTGACAACCTGATCATCTGCGATGGCAGCCGAAAGAATCGAGTCATCAGCCAGCTTGGCCGAGGTGATGCAGTCGTCAGCCAATCGGGCCGTTGTGACCTGTCCAATTTTGTAACTCATTTATTCATTTTCCTTGCTGGTGGGCTTCACCAGATAAAATATTCAGAGCCGTTGCAGATTAAAGAAACTGCAGCATACGGCTCACTAAGATTAAGGCTCGCCCCTCCATCGATAGCCCCGACAATAGACACCGAATTTGACCCGCCCGCTGTACGCTTCACCACAAACCGCTTACCATCCAGGCCCGTGGGGCTTGGCAGGTTAATGGTGAGAGCCCCGCTGGAAGGGTCCGCAAAAATCATAAAGTCAGATGTTGCAACAGTGACCGGGCTGTCAGCCTGGCCCACTGTTCGCGTTGCAACATTTGAGCCGCCTTGGCCGCTGCTGGCCAAGTTCGCGACTGCCCACCCCTTTGTCACAAGGTGTGCATCTGTTAACGGGTCAAGGGCCGTGATTCTACCGGTAGACGTTAAGTCACCATCGACGCTCACCAAGCTTGGCTGACAGTCAACTTTGGAGACACCATCAACCACCAGGATGGCCCTCGATTCAATGAGCGTGATCTTCGTATCCGCCCCAGAATCAGACCCGATTAAATCACCACCAGAGACCGTGAGATCATCGGGGGTGAATGTCACCCCCTTGGTTAACCCATATCGCCCTTTGGCCATTGTTCGCCCCTCCTACCTTCTCAGCTCACCATGGAGCCAGCTGGCTGATCCTGTAGCTTCCCACCATCACTTGAATTGTGCCGCTGTGAGCCGGTGCAGCTTTGACCCAGATACGCTTTAGGCCTCGGACCTTAGGCAAATCAAACTGGGCGTGTCTGCCGATAATAATGCTTCGATCTGTGTATGCTGGATCGGCCATTCCTGGCTCTCTCAGCCTGATGCCTAAAATGCTGGCGCTCATGTTTTCCAGATACACAAAGGCCAAATCACTACCCGCCTCTTTGGGGGTGATGGAATTGGCCACCGCCACAGTTTCAAGGTCAATCTCTGTCCAGCTGCTTGAGTCGTAGGCCAGGCGCATTGCACCCATACCGCCGACCTCGTAGTCACGTCCTATGCTCATCTGTCATCCTCGTTGTTCATCTTGGGTTGGTACCTCTTGCCGTCTGTGTAATCCTGCAAGGTTGATGCCGCTGTAGATGCTGCAAGCCCTACCCGTGAGTCAGAGGCATAAGCGAGCTCACCAGAATCAATTGAGCCGTCATCATCAAGATCGATGAAGTGGACCCGCTGAGCCTGGCGTGCAAACTCTTGATGGGCCATCTCTTTGGCATCATCAGGAGAGAGATTCATTAAGAGGCCCAGGCGTGCACAGTGCTCAGCCACAGCAAAGGCATGGGCCTGCCTGAACTGTTCACCAAGGCATTGATCAGCATAAACCGTTGATGGCAAATAGCTCTCAACTAGGCTGATGATATCAAGCCCATCAATCATGGGCTGCCAGGTGTCCCGGTTTGGTGGCCGGGCTGAGGCAAACTGGGGCACCAGCTCAGCAAGCTGGGTGTGAGTGAGGCCGGTTGAAAATTTGTTTTTAACTACCCTGATTCGTCCAGATTCTGACCAGTAGAAAACCTGGGTTGATTTGTCGCTTGCCCCGGCAAAGTCTGGATCAAGTGCATACTCAATTTTGTACCAGGCCCCACGGTCTACAGACGCCCCTAACGCCCCGGCTGCCAATTCTGTGACCCATACCCCTGAGGTGAGCGCTCCAGCGCTTGAGAGGCTGCCTACGGCGTTCTCAGGTAGGGGCTCAGATAGGTGTGCGCGGTTGTTTGCTGCGTCGAATGAGGCAATGTTGACACGCACTTGGGCCAGGCCATGAGCTTTAAAAAACCAGTTCCCCATGATGTCACCAGTGTGACCGGTCATGGTGTCCTCATCTGCCACCAGCTCAAGGGTGTGCCTGTCAATGATGCTGGCAATGCTTCGATCTGGCTTCTCAGCCGTGAGGTTCACCGTGAGGGCCAAGGCTCCTGTTGGGCCGCCATAGACCTGCATTATAGGCGCCGACTGCGGGGGTGCCTGGGGCTCAAAACGAAAGTCAGCCGCCCGCCCTAGCTCTACTTGAAATATGCTCACTTTCTGCCCTTTCTCTTGCGCGCTTTGGCCGCTGCCCCATTGGCCTCATCAATGTCTTCGTCTGTGCCTAGTATTAGGCCTAGGTCTTGGAGGGTTTCCTCATCTGCCAAGACTGGCACCAGGTTGTGCCTGCAGTTGTAGCCACCCCCGGCAATAGCCACCGTGATCGAGGTCTGCCCGTTGTCCAGGCTGGCCACCTGTTCTTTGGTAAAGGCTTTGCCAGTCAGCACAGAGCAGAATGGCCGGATCGCTTTGTCGTTTGCTGGTGGTCCGGTGTAGCCAATGAGGAACTCATCACCATCTTCCTCAAGGGTCTCAGTGATAATCTGGTGGGCCACTCGGTCAGCTTGAGCCATACGTGTGCGGGCCTCTGTCAGCCTCTGGGGAAGGCTGGCATCCATCTCAGCCGCAAGGTTCTGTGCCAGTTCTTTGACGGGCTTGAAGCCCAGTGAGGCGCTTAGGGCCTCTTTAATCTTCAGGGCCTGGGTGCGCCCATGTGCACCAAGCAAGCCCTCATTAATCGCAGTCTCAAACCAGCCACCGAGGCGAGCCTCAGCCGCTATGGTGTCGAGTGCGCCCGCACCACCTGACACGCCCTGCGCTGTGAATGTATTCTCAGCCAGTCCGGCTAAGGTCCCCACGGTATCTCTCAATGAGCTTCTGACTTTATCTAGCCCGCTTGCTTCAAGGAGCTCCTCAACCTCAGCCAATGTGGTCAGAAGTGTGGCAGCTCGCCTTTGTGCGAAATCATCAAGGGCCTCAAGCCTCTCCTCAAGGGGCGTGCGGCCAACACGTGTGCCATCATCACCATCGGGCGGGAAGACTAGATCGGGATCAAATCCGCAAGCAGCTGAGATCCTTCTTGATATGTTTTCATGGACTGCCCGCATGCCCTGGTCAAACTCCTCAACCGCTCGATCTTTTAAGTTCTCACGGCGTTCTAGGAGCCTATCCAGCCCCGGTCTGATTGCCATCACCCACCCAGCTTCTGAAGCGCCTCTTCCAGCGTTGAGAGGTCATCCTCAGGCCAGGCCTCAACCTTGGCCTTGATACCGCTGAGCCGCGCTTTCATTCCCAGTGCGCGTCCCAGGTCTTTTAGAGCTTTTGGGCTCAGCTCCAGAGCCTTGGCCCTGGTGTCTTGCTGCAGCCCCGGCGAACCCCCATCAGCCTCAGCCTCAGCCTTCTCAGGCTCAGGCTTGGGCTTAGGGGTTGACCGCTTCTGTGGTGGTGGGGTTGGGCTTTCTGCACAGTCTGACTTTTGACAGTCAGGCTCACAGTCCACCCGCTCAAGGGACGCATCAGGCCTTGAGGTCATTAGGGCCTTCGCCCTGGCCTCTGAGATCTCACCCACCTGTCCAAGCTGGATAGGCACGTTCCGATCATCGAGCAATGCTGCAAAACTCAAGTTTCTGTAGAGTCCCATAACCCACCCCCAATCCTAGTACATGTTGTCCAAGATGGTTCCCTTTTTGGGATCCAAAGCAATGAACTGAGCCTCAGTGTCAACAGTCACCAAGGTGCTCTGAGCACCCGTGGGTTGATCAGGCCCAATGTCCACATCCATCAAGCGGCTGTATACTGCACAGAATGAGCCTGTGCCCGAGAGAACGCGGGGGGCTGCACCAGTACGGAGTGAGAAGTCAATCTCACCAGCACGGCCAATCCAGCACCGCTGACCCCCGCCCTGCTTCCAGATGTACTCATTAGCCTGAGCGTCACCCGTGTTGGCACTTGGATCACGGACGCCATCAGGCACCCATACGTGTTCCATGCCCAGATGCTCTTTGAAGACCTGCTTAACGAAATCAATGGTGGCCACTGCAACGCCGTTGACCATGGCAAATCCTTGGCCGCTGGTGCCGCTGACTACCCGGCTCAATACCTGAGGATCACTTCTCAGCTTGCTCATCACCTGGCGCGGAATTATGCAGGAGTTGACCTTTGCATTACCGCTGAGGCGTAAGGCCTCAATTGCACTGTGGAAGACTTCCATTGTGGTATTAGATGAACCAAGAGCAGACCCATTAAGAGCCGCCTGCCAGTCAACCTCATTCCAACCGCCTGCAGTTTCTGCAGTGCCTGCAGTCTTCTCAGCTGCAAGTGCCAAAAAGAAGTCAGAGCAATAGCGTTCTAGCTTCTGGTGGCAACCCGTGGCGGCAGCACGCAGAAGATAGAGCTCCTCATCTTCTGACATGCCTGCTGCCAGGATCGATCGGTTTTCCTTGGTAGAAGCAGTGAACTGCTTCACATCAAAAGAGATGGTTGAAGTGCCAAAGGAGGTGCTGACTGTCCGTGCTGCACCAATGGCATCTGCCGACGTCTGACCGGCAGAAGCCGAAAGCAGATCTCTGGAGTGGCGCTTAACCAATGCACCTGCCAGGATCCCAGGTCCAGAACCATCACCAGAGGAAGAGATGTCAATAGCTCTGCCCCGTGCAATTCCGCCCGATGGCCGTACAGGGAGCCCGAAAATCTCGTGATATACGTAGCCCTCAGTCTCATCAGCGATCGGGTCGATCAATACGTCCCTGATCACGCTGGCTGGATTGGCCTTGTCATAGCTTGCAACTGCCATTTTTAATTTCCTTTTGCAGTGTTGAAGGCTGCCTGTGCCAATTCAGGATGAGCAGCTTTGGTGATGTTCAGCGCTTCAATGCGCGTCACATTAGGGTTATCATTATGGAAGATTCGAGTGAGCCGGCTGAGCTCCTCGCCTGCAGCCGCCCGATCCATCTCACCAAGGTCACCATCAAGGCCAGCGGTTGTGCTGCCTTCAGGCTCACCGATGCGGACAGTGTTTCCATCAGGGATCCGGTTAAGAACCGCAATCACGGTCTCTACATTCTGGACTAAAGCCTCGTCCTCAAGAGCAAAGTCACCAGGCAGGGCTCCACGGCCTTTAGCCAGCTCAATACACTCATTGATTCTGCCTTGGTTGTCAGGCTTCCCACGCTGGTTGAGTGCACCGCGTGCCATCTCAACTTGTGCCGGATCTTCTGCAAGCAGTGCAGCAAGATACAGATCACGCTCAGCAGTGTTCTTGATTTCATGATTATCTAGCAGCTCATTGGCCTCAACCGTTCGCAGCTGGAGCGCCGCCTCAGCCTTTTCAGTCTTGAACCGGTTTAGCTCTGCCACAGTGTCAGCCAACTGGCCCTTAAGCCCGTCAACCGCCTTGGCTAGTTCTACAGCGCCACAGTCATCACCCAGGCCCAAATTGCCCAGGATAGCAGTGGCCTCAGAACTGTTACGGCCTAGAAGGATGTCCACCTCAGGTGCCACCTCAGCCTTTTCAGTCTTCTTGGTCATTGTTTGCCCCTTGGGCTCAGAGAGCCCGGTCTCAGTTTGTTCATCCGTCCCAATGCTTGGATCGGATGTTCTTAGGTTATCGTCTTTTGTATCATTTGTGAACATTTGTTCAGTGTTTTCGCTTGACATCTCACGGCTCAGACCCACTGCGTTCACGGAATCCTGTCTTGGTAGAGTGGTCAGAGAGGCTGTATCAATGCTGGCATTGCCTAAAAGTTCAGCAGTTTGAGGGTGATAGGCCGGCTTGACCTTGACCCGTGGGCTGATGCGGAGAGCAGAGCCACCAGGGGTGAGTGAGGCAGTGACCATGGAGAGCCCTAGGTTGCTCCACTCTTTGGAGGCGTATACGCCTTTTTTCTCTTCGTCATACCAGATGCTTAGGACCTGCCCATAAGGCCTCATGTCCGCCGATGTGTCGCCGCGTCCAGCCCTCTCAATGCCGTGCTCCATTGAAATAGGCACAACCACACCGGCTGAGATCAGGGCCTGAGTGGTGGTGGCCACTTCTCTGGCCAGGCCCTCACTCACATCAAGTATCAACTTTCCCGTATCAAGATCGAAGATGGGTCCAACTCGCAGAATATGCAGGGGGGCCTCATCACTCATCTCTTGCTCAGGTGCTGCAAGTAGATACTCAGCCCCCGCCTCACCCTCAATCTCCGTCTCAGGGGCCTCTATGGCCTTCTCATGGGTGTCCATCATTCCTCTCTCTCAATAAGTCGTTTCACAAATGCGTTCTGTTTCTTTTTGCTTTTGCCGGGGTTGGCCGCCTCACGCTGCCCAGCGGGCACCGCTAACCGGTCACCCGCCTTGAGCGCTTGCCTGTCTAGAGCGCTCGGGCTGTCAGCTTGTGGAGCTGGCAAATCAGAGGCAGCCCTGATGGCCCGCTCATCTTCCTCGCTAGGCGTTAAGACACCAGCGGCGATGAATGAGGCGAAGGCCTGGGGATCACGCTGCCAATAAGGGATCTTGATACTGGAGCGTTCAAAGGTGACCCTTGGATACTCCTCTTCTTTTAGCTTGGAGAAGTTCACCTGTAGAAATCGTTTAACGGTCTGATGATTGAGCGCTGTGACAAGCCATTGAGCTTGATCGATAACGCTATCCTCAACTAATGACCGCTGCTCTGAGACCATTGAGTATGAGCCACCTGATCCGGTGCGCCCCTGCTGCATGAAGGCCAAGAACAGCCGCTCAGCCATGACCCGCTCATGGTGGCTGACTGATGCCAAGATCTTAGAGGGCTCATAAGACCCTGAGGCTGTTGAGACGGGCTCCAGTTTCCACCAGCTTGGGAGCACTATGTGTGCCCCCTCTCCATCTACAGCCAGCCCCTTGAGCTTGGTGCCGATTGACGCGATCTCTGAGGTGAAGTCTTCACGGGTTACCGGCTGACCCTCAGAGCCGTTGGCTAGGCTACTGAATGATTCAACATCTAGGGTGGCAATCATCGGAGGCGAGGCCCAATGGTTAGCAGCTATGTCATCCTGCCGATATCTAAGGGCCTGTGATCTCCAATTGGCATAGATGGACCGAAAGATTGAGCGCCCATCCCAGTGGCCAAGGTCAGGCCGATTCACGATCCAAAGGGTCTCATTCAGCGGTAATATACGTGTGACCGGCTTTATTGCTCCGGTGTAGCCAATCCGCTGGCCTATGCCAATGAGGTGATCCCCACCATCTGCAGTGATGTAAGACTCGTATGATTCCTGACGGCGTCTATGTAACTTTATGAAATAAAGGCCATGATCTTTGCTGTAGTAATAGCTCTCGCTCATGGCACAATTGCCATAAATCCGGGCTGACATCATGTGTCTAAACAGGGTCTCTGCTGTACCCGAGGCAACGCAGTGCCCACCCTTGTCCTCATGTGGACCTAGGCCTAGCCAGAGCTCAAGGGCGTCAGCCGCCTCATCTGAGACGCCCTCACCGCGTGCAACGTGAAACTTCACCGCCGTCACACGCCCTGTGAGGTATTCCTCTGCCATGCTCAGCACAGCCGATGTCCTCAGCATCTTTGTGACGGTAATGGCCCGCCTGCGAGGGGTTGAGAACTCTAAAAGGTGCTCTTTGTCTTTGACTTTCCCGTTAATGAGAGGCAGCCCACTCCACCCACTAGGCCTGCTGGGCAGTTCCTTGGGTATGGTTGAGGCGAACTCATCCAGGTTATCAACCCTCATCTTGTACTGTGCCATGGGTGCCCCGGTTTAATACATCTCTGCATTATTGTGGAACATTTGGCTTGATCTGTCTAGTCAGATGCAGTACGTGCGGCCCCCGCCTCACTGAACGTCTGGCCAGTAATAAGCGTGGCCTCACGATACTCAGCCCCTGAGGCCTCCCAGCGCTGGACAATCAGATCCACATAGCCGGGATCAAGCTCCATACCAAAGCAGGCCCGCCCGGTCTCATCTGCAGCCATGAGGGTGCAACCTGAACCCAAGAACAGATCAACCACCAGATCACCATGCTCAGAGCTGTGGCTGATAGCGTGCTTGGCCAGTTCGATCGGTTTCTCTGTGGGGTGCTCAGTGGTGGCCTTAGACCGTGAGATCTCCCACACGTTCAAAGCGTGGCCAGCCGGCGGAAAATTAAAGCAATGTTTGCCCCTTGTGCCGTAGCAAATCAGCTCTGTTGCCCAGGTCCAGTGCCGCTTAGCCAGGCTGGGCATGGGGTTTGGCTTATGCCAAACACAATAAGAGCTATGGCCACATGTTTCAGCCATCCACCCCCAGATCTTGCCAGCTAGATGGTGAGAGGTGCAGACATAGATTGAGCAGGCCTCACCGGCCAGGCTGTCAATGGCTGGAAATATACCAGTGATGTCAAAACCTTTATCCCAGTCTGAATCCTTTAGCCGCTGAGCCCGATCGCGAATAGATGCCGCTAACAAGGTATCTTCAGAGGCGTGATTGTATGGTGGGTCTGTGAAAACCATGAGGGCCTTCTCACCATCCATCAGCGTGGCTACGTCCTTGAGGTCTGTGGCGTCCCCACACATAACCCTATGTTCACCCAGCTGCCAGACATCTCCGCGCCTTGTGGTGGGCTTCTCTGGCCTCTCCTCTCCCCCGCTGCCTAGCTTCTCACCATTGGAGCCCTCAACCATCTCATCAAGGGTGGGCAGGCCTAGCGCGTCCAGCTCTGCAGGGCTCCAGTATTGGTCAAGGTCAAGCCCATCAGCCTGGAGCTCACCGAGCACATCAGGATCCCACGTGAGGCCAAGCTCTGAGGCCCTGTTGTCCATGATGGCCAGCCCTCTGCCTGCCTCGCTGTCAAGGTCCAGGTCAGTGCGCCTCACCACCACCAGCTCTGAACCATCAGTCTCAATCACCCGCGCATCATCGAGACCCACCTCAAGTGCTGCCTGCGCTGTGGTATTGCCCGCTATGATTCGATTGTTGGCATCAACCAGCAGGGAACGCCCCCCACCATAACGGCTAAGAGAATCAGCCACCATGCCTGCCCCACGGGGTGTGCCCTGGTTAGCATTTTTTGAGTCTGGCACCAGCTCTGAGATCTTGATTTTCTTGGCCATAGGGCAACCCCCTGAAAGCGCAACCCCCTGAAAACACCAAAAAGGCCAAACACCTCAATAGGTTGAAGGGTTGCATTGTTGGACACGTGTTCTAATTTTATGCACAATAAGAGAACCATGAGCAACAAAAACGCAACCCCCCAGAACCCGCCTCAAGGCCCTAAATTAGAGGCCTGGGCTATGCTTTCAGACGGCCAGAGCATCGCTATGACCGCGAAAACATTGAACATAAACCGGGGGACCGTCCACAGGTGGAAGAAAAGCAAAGCCTTTCATGCCTGGCACGCTGACAGGTACCTCACAAAAGATAAGCCAAAGGCCAAGGCTGCAGCTAAAAAGGCGAGGAAAGCCAAGCAGCAAGAGGCCCAGGGGGGCACCGTTCAAAAAGAGGTGGACGTGCAGCCCAACCTCCAGCGAGTGCAACCCCCTGCTCACCTGGACCGTAAGAAGTGGGAGCGCTTCATTGAGGCCCATCAAGTGGGTGCCCAACATTATGCCAGAGACTATGCCGGGATAGATGAGGACGAAGAGCGTAAATACTTGCTTGAGTTTGCCGCGCGCTATGCCAGAGCCAACCCACGGGTCAAGGTGCTCAACCGTATGCTGGCCCAAGTCTTTGACCCCAAAACGCCGGCTAGTGTTCGCACTCAGACGGCTATGCAGTGGTGGAAGATGAGTGAATCAGAGACCGCTCTCAATCCCACTGGACCGCTTGTGCACATCGATGCAACTGGTGGCAGTGATGCTGGTCCACCTCCTCATATGGTGGCCTTCTTTGCAGGCATGCAGGAGGTCATGGATGAGGCTGCAGATCTTAAACTCATGGATGAAAGCCAGGGTGATGCGATTAGACAGAAGCTCAGAGAGAGGGAGCAGGCATGAACTCTGAGAGCCACCTCTTTGAGTATGATGAATGGCGCCCCAACCTCATGCAGGCCAAGGTCTGTGCACTATGGGACAGCTGCAGGCATCCAATCATAGGCCTCATGGCTGGCTGGGGGGCTGGCAAGACCACACTGACCGCCATGATCGCTGAGATCTCCCACCTCAGGAATCCTGGAATCGACGGTTTCATTGTGACTGATTCAATGAGCCGAGGGGCACGCACTGTGGCCACCCAGTATGAGAGGCTACTAAGCCCACTGGGCTGGGTATACAAGCACGCCTACAAAGGCCAGCCTGCACCACACTGGTTGAGCCCTCCGCTAAGGGGTAAGCGTACCAAGGTTTGGATCCTGTCCTGGAAGCGCCCAGCTGGAGCCGCTAAGAGTGCCAATTCTCTTGAAGGGCCTGATTGTGGGTGGGGTGTGGCTGATGAGTGCAACACCTTAGCCGCTGCTGGTGAGGAGGTGGCCATTGCGATGCTTGGCCGCGTGCGCTCTGCCAAAAAAATGCCCAGGATCCTCCTTATCGGTAAACCCCAGTACAATAGCTGGTGGCTGCGTTTTTCCGAGTCCAGACCAGGCGGCAAAGCCATCAAGGCGCCCAGCTCAGTGAACCGGGCCAACCTGCCTGCCTTCGATGAGTGGATGAAGACACTGAGCCGGCGTGAGGTCCTGGAAAGCCTCCTATGCCAGCCTCAGCCGCCCGAGGGGGCCGTGTACAATGACTGGCTGCCCGAGGTGTACCCCTATGGGAACATTGCCCCTCAGGGCTGGACCCCCGACCCATCACAAGTCACTCATCTGGCAGTCGATTTTGGTATGAGGAGCCCTTCAGGGCTCGTGATAACACAGGCCCCTGAGCTTGGCCCCGGCGTCTCAGTCATTTGGAAGGAGGCAGCACCATCGCAAGCCTCTGTTTTTGACTTAGCCACAATACTCAAAAAAGACCTGAGGCAGATTAATGCCCCACCAGTGTGGCCTAACAATCGAAATGACGCCCCGCCTGGAGCCATACCCATCACATCAATTGTGGGGGATAGGGCAGGCCGCAACCGGCGTGATGATGGGGCCTTGAGCTCTAGCATTGACGATTTGAGCCAGGCTCCTGCAGTAGGTGGGCTAGGCCTTAGGTGCAGGTACACAGATGATCCCAAGAGGGTCAACGTGCTTTCTGGAATCCGGATATTGTGGCGTCAGATTTGTGACAACTCAGGGACTAGGCGCCTCCTGTGCTCTCATGACCTGTGGCACTATGGTGGAGAGCTCAACGATCGCAGCTTTGCCGCATGTATCACGGGCTACAGGTGGCAGCCTGGCAGCGGTAAAGAGGTACCGCTCAAGGATGGGATGACAGATCACACCATGGACGCCTTGAGGTATTGGGCGATCAATACCAAGTGGCCACAAGACCAGCAGCTCAGAAACGCCTTCAACGCCTTTAGGGGTGGGGGTGAATCAATCAGCACAGTGAGCACATCGCCAGGGCCTACAGCATTTGACAGGTAGCTAAAAGCCCAGGGACACCCACTGGTGGGGAGGGGTCCACAGTGGGAGCCCTGAGCAGCACCGAACGGAGAGAACCGGTGCACTATAAGTATACATTCCTGAACATAAAAAGAACACACCGAAACAAAAAGGGCAGCCCACCCCGGCAAAGGGGTGAGCTATTCGATCACACCTTTTTATATCTGATGGGGCCTTTCATTTTGTTGTGTTGATTGGCGGCCCGAAGGCCAAAAAAAGCGAAAGCCCAACTCAGACCACCGTTCCCTGCAAAGAACAGTCTGAATCAGGCTTCACAGACTGCCGCGATGAAACGGACAGTACATGCTGAGAGCCTAGCCTCTACCCTGTCATCATTCAAGCGCTTTTGCCTGCCAAACCTTGATCGCCCTCAGCCTGTCAACCACATCAGCCACCCGCCTTGAGCGCTTGGCTAGAGTCTTGAGGTATTGCTCACCGATGGATAGACCCAGCTCATCAGCCAGAGCCTGTACCATGGTGAGCCTCTCCTCAGGCCGTTCAGGCAGAAGCTCACCCAGCATCTCTCTTCCTCACCGTAAACTTCTCATAACCAGAGCCCTGCTTCACATATTGCTCATGAAGCTCAGGATAAGCCTCCTTAAAGCCGCCCTCATCAAACTTGGCTCTCCCCTTAACCCTGCTTAAAGATACGCTCACACGGTGATTCTGGGCCTTTTTGGCGCCCCTTAGGGCTTGCCTTAGGCGGTTGTCTGTTAGTTTCTTTCTTTCTGTGAGCTCTTTGATCTGATCTGCAAGCTCTAGCCGCTCAACTGCCAGGGCTTCAATCTCTTCATCTGCCTCAATCTCTTTGTCTGTCCAGCCGTAGTGTTTACGCAAAGCAAGAACACAGCTGTCTGAGGCATCTGCTGCTGGTGGTGTATCGCCAATGATGTGACGCTCATACCAGTCAATTGCATAGGGTATCACCTGATCCATAAACGCCTGATCCCGTTCAAACTGATGGAGGTGATAGGTGGCACAGCCGTTCTCAATGGCAAAGATGGCATCATCTGGGGTCTGAATTAGGCCCAGGGCCTCAGAGGGTGCGTTCAGGCATCCCAGCCAGCCCACATCAATGGGGCCTTTCCCCGCTGCCATGCTCTCAAGGTGGACTGCCCACAGGTATGATTGAAGCTGGAGCCTGTAGGCTGGTGGGCCAGCCTCGCCCCAGGTGCCAAAAGTGCCCATGGTTTTGGCCTCGAATACGCCTATGAGATTGTCTTCCATGTCATAGACCCTGCGGTCAATTGAGTGATGGAAGTATTGGCTGTAAGGCTTAACCCATGCCTGGGTTTCTGGGAACTGCTCACGCATTCTCACGCCTAGCTTCTGCTCTCCAAGCTCACACACAATGGGCTCAAGGCGCCTGCCCTCCATCATGGCTCTATTGGTTTTGATCTCAGGCTCTATGCCCTTGATACGAAGCCACAAATCATGAGGCCCCCTGTATTTTGACATGCCCAAAAGGGCCGCCCATTGTGTTCCAGAGATTGCCCCCAGGCGCTCACCGGGTATACCCCGGCCACCAAGGAGCAGGGGCTCATGCTGCTCATTTTTCTCAATGCATCTCATCAAATATCCCTCCACTGATGCGATCAACTATTCTCTCACCAGCTGCCCACAGCCGGTGCTCTTCAACGCCTGCGTGGCACTGATACAAGTGCCAGCGCTGGTCTTCGTCCATTAACCTGAATTCTCGCCAGATACCTGCCTCAGGGATAATCTGGACAAGTCGCCAGTACCCCTTTTTTCGCCAATACCACTCGTATTTTTCGATATCCGGGTAGTCATCATATGGGCCTTCCATCTCCCATGCCTCTCACCTCCCTCAGTGCGTAAAGGGATAGAAGCCCTGCCTCTGCCAGCCCGTCATGTTTCTTTGTAGCCCTCGCTGATCTCTCAAGAGAGAGTGAGGGGAGCAGCCGCCCAGCTGCTAAGATGCTCCGATCTTTGCCTTTCCCCGGTACGCCCTTACACATCGCCGGGATCCAGTCTGCCGCTCTTGGTGTGATATATCTCCAGCCAAGCCCAACAATGATGCCCTGCCAGAGGCCTTGAGATAGCCCAAGACTGTGGCAAGCATTACGCCCCTTTGGGGGCCTTGATTCTGTGAGCTCAAGGGCAATCAAGTCAGGCCTGTCATATTCACCAGCATTGGCCTCATCAGCCGCAGCAACACAGGCTCTAAGAGCAAGCCTCATGCCAGCTGGGTCAAAAACTTTCCTGGTGCTCTTGCCGGCCTGCACCTTGAGTGTGGGGGTGATGGCAGCAAAGACGGGCACACCATCAGCGCAAGCGCAGATAGCCCCGTCTAGTCCTGGATCGATGCCTATAGTGAGCATCTGTGATCATCCCCCACCAGGCTAAAGATGCGCTCATTGCACGCACCCTTGAGCCGGCTGGCCGCCCGCTCACCAAAGACTTGCCCCATGCCCATGGGGCCTGAACCCGGTGTGCAGTTGGTTGTGATCAGCAGGGTGACGCTTAGCGGTTGATCTTCCAGTAGTGTGCAAGTCTGTTCCCACACCCACTCAGGCCGCTTTGGCTGAACGCTGCCAAGGTCATCAATCACCACTAGGCCCCTTGAGGGCAGAGAGCTCCACACCCCATCAGCAGGACCATCACCGGCCATCGAGGCCCTCATCCTCTCAAGGTGTTTGGCCCATCCCACCCATCTGACAGGGTGGCCAGCAAAGAGCGCATCAACGGAGAGCTGGTGAGCTAGTGCAGACTTCCCCCGCCCTGGCTTGCCCACCAGGCAGGTTGAGCCAACATCACTGTCACCGCTCACCACCGCTTGTGCCCATGAGCCAAGGTAATCCTTGACCGGCTGACCCCCAGCCACCTCAACCCGCGCCCAATCAAACGGGGCACCGGCCTGGAATTTGTACTGAAGGCCAGCAGAATTGAATCTATGCACCAGGCTTGAGAGCCCACCACAGTCAATGCAGTGATCACTTGAATCCTGAGCCCTAGAGGTCCAGCAGGTATCACACCCCCGCCTCCATTTCTCAGCCCGCTTGGCCTTGAGGGTGTGCCCACTGGCTAAGAATCTCAGATCTTTGGCGCTCCAAGCCTCTGGTGCTTTTGGTGGCCCGTTGCCCGTTGCCCTGAGCTCTTGATCTCTAGCCCACTCCTCTGCCCTGCGCCTTTTGGCCTCCCCTTTGGACGCCTCAAGCGCTTCAATGGCTGCAGCTAATGAGCCCTTCATGCTTTGCATCTGCACCCCTATCATCGGTTTCCCCCCGCCTTGGCCAGCTTCCCACCAAGTCTCTGAATTGCTTTGAGTTGGGCTTTCACGTGTTCTTGGTCTTCTGGTGATTCATGGGCTTGCTCAATCGGTGATCTCGCTTTGAGCGGTTGATAAGTGCCAGCCCTGTCAATCAGCCACTTGGGTGAAGGCCTCACCCCTGGATTCTGCTGGATGTAGGTCTTGATACTCTCAAGCCCGTGGGCTACAGCCTCAGCTGAGTGCAGTCTCAGAGCCTTGGAGATGTCACCCTCAGCCTTGCTGATGATTTGCTCTGAGTAACCCATGAGGGCATGCCAGGTGGATGCCATCGATTGAAAGGCCAAAGGGTCAAGGCCCTCACGCGCATGTGTGCCCACACCCATGTGTGCATGCCCGCGCTTTGTTGTTTGTTTGTTATTATTATTTATTATATGCGTGCACTCTGAGTGTGCTTTTGGTGCACACTGAGTGTGCTTTTCACTTTTCTCAAATGCACTCTGAGTGTGCTTTTCATTTTCACCAGCACCATCATCAAAAGCACTGTCAGTGTGCATTGTTGCACTCTCAGAGTGCGTTTTGCCTACATTACCCACACCCGCAAAAGCACTGTCAGAGTGCACTTTGCTCACATCTGCACACATACGGATTGAGCCATAAGATCCAAAGATCAGGCCATCCAACTTCAGTGCCTTGATAGTCTTGGTGGCCTGGTTTCTGTGGACACCCATGAGGGTGGCCAGCTTCACCGCTGTGAGCGCTGCAGTGTGGTTGTCTTCTGCCATGGCTCTCATGCTGATTATCAGCAAGGCATGACGCTTGGTGGCAGTAGAGACCCCGTAAGATGCCTCTACGCTTTCAACGTTCTGCCAGTACCAGCGGAGGGCATCAGCGCTCATGGCTGAGCCTTAAAAATGGGCAGGCCTAGTGGATTTGTGAGGCCCAGAATACTCACGGATCCTGCTTGTCGGCTCGCGCCCTGGTGTGAAAGAAGCAAAGCCACCAAGGCACTCAAGCTGCTAGGCCCACCCATGGAGGTGGGTACAGAATTTCCATAGCTGTACAAATATAAGCCCTGACAGGTACCGCCGTGGCACCTGTCATCTAGGCTAGTGTATTCTGGATGATCACGGCAAGATCAAAATGTGCGCTGAGTATACATTTTGATATTACGGTTCCTCGGTAAGGGCAAGGCCACTGATCCTCACAAGCACATTATTGGCCTGCTGTAGCGTGGCAATTGCCCGCTGATTTGTGCGGGCAACACTTTGCAATGACAAGGGATCATCACCTTTGAGGGTGCCCGCTGTTGAGGGTAGCAGCTCTGAGGGGTCAGCACCTAAGGCGGCGCAGAACTCAGCGAACACCTCAACCCTCATGGCTGAATCTCCGTTCTCAATCTTTGACCAGGTGGGCCTGTTGCAGCTCACGTGTTCAACCATCTGGACCTGTGTCAGCCCTGCTGTCTTCCTCGTTGCCCTTATGTTCCTCCCCAGCTCTCTGCGAAACTCTAGCGTCTGCTCATACTTCATTTTTCCCTCCATTGCCTCGGGGCACCCTGGTGCCCTCTTTTCTCCATCCTCCATTGTAAACACTTTTTTGGGTCAAATGTCTGTCCCTTTTCTGTCTGCCCCCGTTTTTCCGTGATCTAAATTTGAACAAAATGCTTGATCAAAGTTCCAAAGGTGTGCATGATTCATACACACACACACAAATGGAGGGATCCAAAAATGAGCGATCTAAATGCATACAATTTCACTGGGCGCCTGGGGGCGGACCCTGAGATCAGGACCACCCAGTCAGGCAAAAGGGTGGCCACACTATCAGTCGCGATCAAAGATCGAGATAAAACAGTCTGGACAAAAGTTACTTGCTGGTCACCTTGGTTGGTCGAATTCTCTGAGCAATATCTCACAACGGGGTCAAGCGTATGGGGAGTGGGTAGGATCACAACTGACAAGTACACTGACAAGAACGGGCAGCAGCGTACAAGCTGGGGAGTCACAGCCGCAAGCATGGGCTTCAATGGCCCCAAGCCCTCTCAGTCTGAAGATAGTTTTCAAGGCAACACGCCACAAGAGTACAGCAGGCCACACCAGCAACCTCAAGACAATGGGGGCTGGCAGCAGCAACCACAGCAGCAGCAACCACAGCAGCAGGGCTGGGGGTCAGCCGGTCAAGAGACGTGGGGCAATGGCAATGGCAATGGCAATGGCGGGGGCTGGAACAATGCGTGAATTGCAACAATATCACGGTGCATCCCTGAGGCAGTTTCAACGCCACGAGGCCTGGCTTGATGGGCTACAAAAGAGGTACCACGGAGAGAAAAGAGACGCAGTGACCCGCCTGTGTAGTATCCGCGCGCTAAGGTCAACACCACTGTGTGATTACATATCTAGTCCAGGCTTGTTGACGGAGCTTGCTAGCGGGTTTCCTCATGCCACCACTGTGGACTTGCGGTATTTGATCGGCGCGCTCAATCGGGTGTTCTGGTTCGCTGGCCTTAGGGCAAAGGCTATGGCCGGCGATGGTGGTATCAGGATAATCAATGGTCGGGTGCCAACGCTGAGAACACCACCTGCATGGGTGAGGGATAAGGTGATCGCCATGGCTGCAGATGGCTGCAGGGCCACTGAGATCAAGGCTAAGCTGTGGATCTCAGATAGCTATGTTGACGAGTGCTTGGGGCGTGGTGACGTTGAAGTTGACGTTGAGCCCCTGCAATCACCCGCCACAGTGTCACCGCCTACTGATGAGCCTGAGTGGGTGGAGCTTGTAAGCTCACCACAGCAGTTGAGTCTTGTGCCGTCTGCCCGTTCAGCCTGGGATCTTTCGAGCATTCTCAGCATGATTAATGAGTTGACTGCCAGGGCCAGCCTTTTGGTTGAGGAGGGCACCCATGAGCGGTGAATTTGTCGAGATAGATCCGTGCATTATGCTCAATGGTCTAGGGGTTGACGGGGTTAATGCGTCCAGGGTGGAGGTCAGGATTGACGGTCACACATGTGGTGGAACGGTACGCCTAGGGGCAATCACTGATGCTGTTTTTTGTCAGTTTTTGCCACCGTCTAGCACTGGCCTCATAAAGGCCTTTAGACAGAGGTTGACCGCTGGGCAAGAGTTAGGGTTGAAAGCATTAGCAATGGCGCTTAGTGAGCCCACTATGTCTTTTGGCTGGCTTCATGTTGGCCGCGTTGATGTTGCTGAAGAGTACAGAGGTATGGGGGTGGCACGTTTTGCGGTCAAAGATCTGATTGAGTCCATCGGTGTTGATTGCATTGTGACAGTGCCTGTTACATCTAGCCAGGCTCAAGCCGTTGCAGACTTTGGGATCTCAAACCCTCTCATGGTCGAGGGCCAATTAATGCTGTGGATGGACTCTCAATACAAGACTCAGGGCTACCTTGCAGAACCAAGACGCGGGGGCATGGTGGCATGACTTTTAAAAAACAAAGCGTGTACATCCCTCAGGCCCTAGCTGATGAGCTAAAGGCAGAGGGGGAGCGCCTAGATCGGTCAATATCATGGATTTTTCGGCACTTGTGGCGCTCTGGTGGTCATATAGTGAGAAGCCTACCAACGTCACACCCTCAAGCTGTGGAGATACCAAAAGGAGAAAGCCTGCCACACTCAACTAAGGTGGGTGACCCATGACAGTGTTCTCAAAAGATCGTGATGTCTGTGAGGCTCTGGGCATTGGGTATTACACCCTGAGGCGCTTAAGGATGACCGCTGAGGCCAATGGCGTGCCATCGCCTTGCGTTGGTCATGGACGCCTGAGAAGGTGGAGGGGTGGACCAGACCAGTGGTTCAGGTGGTATGGGGAGGTAACCGCGTGTCAGCAAACATCCAGAAGCGTGGGCTCAAGTACACTGTCCGCTATGTCTTCAGGGGCTTTCAAGGCCGGATTACACTCTCAAGCCTTAAAGAGGCCCGCAAGATCAAAGCGGAAATTGAGGCAGCCCATGCCCGTGGCATCGACTGGAGACCCGGAGATCGAAATACCCTGAGAGCCAGGCTCGCAGACATTGCCGGGGAATATTTAGACGAGGGGAAAGTTTCCAGAAAACCAGCAACCGTGCTGGGCTGGAGGCAATCCCTGTCCCTATTCCTCCGATTCTTGAGGACCAAAAAACCAAGGGGAAAGCTGACACCGGACTTGATGACACGTGCCAATCTCACCCAATTCTTTCAGTGGAATTGCGATGTGAGAGGGGTAAAGCTGGAGACAGCCAGATCGCGCACTGTTCATGTTCTGATGTTTTGGCAATGGGCGTGTGAGAGCGAGGATCATGGTGAGAGCTTCCCCCGCTTTGTTCGCCCCCCTCTACCATCAAAGCAGGACCCACAGCCGACACGTGCACCCTCATGGGCTCAGTGTGATGCCGTGATCTCTCTGGCCTCATCAAAAAACACCACCGGGGCACGGTACCACACCAAGATAATGACGATCGCGCGGTACACCGGACTGAGAGCCAGGCAGATCATGGGGCTCAAGTGGGATGATGTAGACATGAAAGAACACAGTCTCAAGGTCCGTGGTGAGCTTGGCAAGACGAGACAGGAGAGGCGAGGCCGCATCATCCCGGTCACTTCCCACCTCATTGCCGACCTGGCTACGTGGGGAAGGCGAGAGGGCCACCTGATTGACTACCCTGGCAGGGCAAAGAATGAGGTCAGAGAGGCCAGGGGACTACCTATCAACCTCACCATACCCAGCAGGGGTGTGGCAGGTCACTGGGAGGATACAGGTCTACCACCTGAGCTCTACAAGCAGAGGCCTATTCACTGCTTCCGTAAATCGTTTGCCTCTGAACTTGTAATGAGAGGCGCAGACCGCTGGGCTGTAGAGCTCTTGTGTGGTCGCTCCACGGGTATGCATGATGTATATGTTGACCCCTCATTCTTGTGGGGGGCCATGAGCCAGGCTGTGGGCCTGATTGTCCCAATCGGTGAGGCCTCATGGGATGGGTCAGATCGATTTTTGGGACAACATAGGGACAACACGGGACCACAAAGCAGCAAGAAGCAGAAACCGTGAGCAACTAACAGACATAATGATTTTAGGCACTTACACCACAAAACGGGGAACCATTAAACTGCAGCAAAATTGAGGGCGAGATATTGCACAAAGCTGTAAAACCTCAATATTAAAGAGCTTTTTATGGGCACCGTTTGCAGTTGGGACATCATAGGGACAAAAGGCGTGCTATACTAAGGGGGCACGCTAGAAGGGCAGCCAGTGACATACTTTCCAAGCAAGATGAGGCCAAGGCCAGCTGTAGACGGGGCTGACGCACATGAGGTAAGAGACTTTGATCCGCCTGATGCAAGCGTTGATTTTAAGCCCAGAGGCATGGGGGAGGTCATCACCATCAAAGAAGCCGTTGACAGAATTGCATTTCAAACGTGCCACCTATCATCACAAGACCACGTGAGCCAGCCGGCTGAGGAACTGATCAGAAGGGCCGTGTTGCAGTCTGTCAGAATGAGGGGGACAGCCAAAGGGGCTCAGCAGTTGAGCCACTTTTATGCAACAGTGATCACGTCACTGGCTGAAAAGCTCAATGAGAGTGAGCTCCTTTGTGACACGTGGTTTAACAAGTGGAAAGATGATGTTGCCCGCTAGACGTCACAGCCGATTGGCACAGCCGGCCAGATAGCGGGCACAACTTTGAAATCACTGGTGTGTGAGCACCACCGCAAAAAAAACAGAGTTTTAACGGTCGCCCGTTTTAAGGTGATCTGATAGGGGGGGCGATGATTCTTCACTGTGGTGGGGTTGAGTTTGAATTTTTAGGTGTCTGGCCATGCCATAAACGTCAGATTGCTCAGGCTCTGATTGACCACTGTGAGCAGGCGGCAAAAGCTCAAAAAAGGGATATTACTATCGAAAGCATTGCAGCGCTTTGTGAAATATCCCGCGTTAACATTTCGCACTCAGCTGCGGCTGTTGAGGTTTTGTTATACTTGTCGGCTGCCAGGTGGAGAGCTAAGACCTTGAACCGCAAAGGGGTGGGCATGTTTTGCGCCGATGTCCCTTCAGACATTGATGCCGCCCCATGGGTTGCGCTTATCAAACTAGGCACTCATTTTGAGATCGTCACATGTTCCCAGTGATGGGCCTAAACCTTGACGGACTGACACCGGAAGCGTGCGCTCAGGCCATCGTAAGATCACAGGCTTACATATACAGGGTGATGTGCTCACCATGCTTTGAATGTATGGGCATACATCTTGAGCCAGTGGGTGTACGCAACCTTGTTGACATTTCAGAGGAATCAGAAGCAACAAAGCCAATGTATACCAGTGATCGCCGCCCCTTTGACATTAGGCATAAAGAAGCGCTCACCATTAAAGACCCCCTTCATAAGTCTTCAGCTCTCGATCTCTTACATCAAGAGAGGCTTGCAGATGCTGAAAAAAAAGCACAGGGGCTGTGCACAGGGGCTGAGTTTCTAGCTGTTTTTGGCAAGGTCGATCTCCATCACAGGCAAAGCCTCCAAAACAACCCAGCCGGGGCCTATGATGCTCAGCTAAGTGCTGGGGGTGGGTGCCTCATTTACCGCTTGCGAGTTGCCAGGGACCTCAAGCCACCACCCGCGCAGCGCTACCAGGAGATCCGAGAGAATTTAAACCACTGGCCTACCTACTTGGATCATCCAGGGTCCTGATCTTGATATCCTGAAAGACATCGAGAGCCCTGCCACCGTAGTCCTCAGCCCTGCTCTGCTCATCATTGGGATGCCTTCTCAATGCCAGCCGTCCACCCTTCCGCTTAACATAGTGGGCACCAGGGCTGTCAGCCTCTGCTGTGACTGTGTTTGTGTACGCTGCAGAGCCCACCACAGATGAGGCATCAACGTGCTTGCGGGTCTCAATGCTGCCCGCTGCTGCGCTCTGTCCATCTCCCCACTGGGGAAAGAATGTGAGCTTATGATCGGCATACTTCCAAAACTCCCTGAGGTGCTTCTCTCTGCTGCCCGTTGGCCCCATCGCCGCGCCTGGAATCCTGAGTGTCAATAGCCAGCCTTGAGCCGGTGGAAGACTTGCAGAGCTGACAGAACCATCAGCCAAAAGAACATGATCTGCCCTGCCCTCTGTCATCCTCCTCATTTCTACGTATGGACGATCCAGGGCTAGAAAGGGATGAGCTGGGCCAGCACTCACAAGCCTGTGCCGGCTGCCTGCCACATTGGTTGAGGCCTCAGAGCCATCACCGCCGAGCTTGGCCCACAGTGCCTTACCTGCAGCCGCCCAAGCAGAGACAGCAGGAAGAGCACCAGACCCAATGAGCTCAAGGGCCACCTGCCCACTGGGCATCACATAGCAGGTTGAGCCGGCTGGCAATGCATCCTCAAGGGTATTGGTGAGGGTCCTGGTGTTTAGCCACACAGGCAGGCTTTGACGTGTGCAGCTGCCATTGTTTGGAATTAGAGACACAGCCGACCCATCCACCACCAATGAGATCCCTGTTGACCCGATATCAAAAAGGCCGCGATCCCACTCAGTGTCAGCCGTCACCGTATGCACACCGCTGAGAGTTTGATGAGCTGTGTTAACCTTCAGACCCAGTGAGGCTGTGGCAAAATTTGCCGATGTACTGAAACCGCTTTCTGTGTATGTGATGGCCACAAAATCTGAGGCGTTCAGACCGATGCCCAGGGTGCCAGATTTGCCAGCCGTGTTGAGAGCAGCAGTGGCCAGTGAGCCAAGATCTTGGCCAGCCTTTGACCCGTACCCATGAAGAAAGCTGAGCAAATCATCAAAGCGCCCCGCTGAGGCGTCCAGGATGACCGCTGAGCCGTCGTATTGGAACAACTCCTTGCCAGCGTACTCACTCGCATCAAAGGACCCTGAGAGAGCTGGCTTATGCCTGGTGATATTGTCGTTTGGCATCTTAGCCCCCGTTCATCCGAAACCCACCGGGGATCTCTTGTTGTCTGTTGATCTCATCTGTCACGCTCTGCGCGATCTGCCTGCCCAGATGATTGACTCCATCAGAGCTAAGCAGGGCTGGCACATCACTCAAAACGATGTCACCAAACTGGATGCTAGGCCCTCGCCTCTCTTCAAGGTCTGAGGGCTGTGTGCCGCTGCCGCCCATTGTCTGAGCTCCAAGTGCAGGACCCTGACTGGCTGACCCCCCAGAAGCTGACCCCCCAATCGGTGATGAGTCGGCACGGTAAGCCGCGTCAGCCATCACGCTTGACTGTGCCGCGTTGGCAGCATGAGCTACACTGGCAGCAGTGTGAGCAATACCCCCCGGAACATTACCGATCGCGAAAGCAGAAAGGGCTAGGGCTGCCTCTGTCGCCGCCATAAAGCCACTCATGACCCCCTTTGCGATGATCACCTTTTTCTCTGCATCAAAGGCCGCTCTTGACTGCTCTTCGTATGCCTGTCTGGAAATCTTGCCAGCCTGTAAATCGGTTTTAGCTGCCTTAAGCCTGGCCTGTCTCATTGAGCTGAGTGAGCCCATGATTGAGGTTATTGACCCACCCACCGCCTGGCCCGTGCCTTGAATGTCCTGGATAGTGGCCTCATGGGCCTGCCAAACTAGCCGGCGTTTTTCTTCTGCATAGTACTGGTCAATCTGAAGCAATAGATCTGCCTGCCCCTGGGCAAGCTCACGTTCTGCTCGGTGCTGCTGGTTGAGGTCATTAAGCTGGGCTTGGTAATCATTCCCACCCTGCATGAGCCTACGCTGGCCAATGTCATACCGCAGGGCCGCCAGCTGCTCAGCCCGCCTCATTCGATCTTGACGCTCACGTTCTGCCTCTTCAGCTGACTTGGATCGCTTGGCCTCAGCCTGCCTCTCAATGAGGGCCTGCTCCTCTGCGTGCTGCCTTTCCAGCATGGCTCCAAGCTCACCCTTTAGAGCGTGCCTCTGCTTAATCTGCTCAGTGTGGTGAAGCCTCATCTGTTCAAGCTCAGCCTCATCATGCTTACCTTGAGCCTTGAGCATCAACACACGATCTTGGGCCTCTAGTTGTGCCAGCTGTGCCCGTTGGGCTTCCCTCTCTACAATAGCTTTCTTTTGGTCATCCGTGAGCGCTGCCCTAGGTGACCCCGTGGGCTTGACAGCTGGTGAGCGCTTGCCCTGATTTGCTATCGCTTTCTCAGTGGCTGCAACGATCTGAGATGCGCTTTCCCGTGCAGCCTTGGCCGCCTTTTGTGTGTCATCAAAGGCCACAGCCAGATCGCTCAACTCTTTATCAATCCGGTTGCGCTCAAAAGGCCGTTGCATCGGACCCACACCCCTGATCCGCGCCTCTGAATCTGCACCCAAAAGCTGGCTCTCACGTGTAATCTGCTGGGCTTGAGCCTCCAGAGTCTTGGCTTTCTCAAGGGCCTCATTGGCACGGGCTATGGCCACGTCCATTGCAGCCGCCTCACCCCTGCCCCTCACCATCTCACCCGCCGTCACATAGTCAGCCCGGTCTATAATTCTCCGGCCATCTGCATCACGCCTGCCCTGCCTCTCTGCGATGGGTACCAGCTCGCCCGTGCGGGCCTGAGCCAAGATCTTGCCACTGTCCTCAATCGAGGACTGCCCGCGATCTGCGAGCATTTGATCAAGCTCACTTTGCTGCTCTTTGACCCTGGCCTCAAAATCATCGAAGGTTCGCTCTAGCCTGTCAGTGTGGTGGCTGTAGCTTTCAGCCATGCGCTCACCGATCGCGTTGCCGATAAGAGCACCCAGGGCACTCGCTGCAACCAACGCCGGACCAATGACACCAGGTGACCTCAGGGCCGTTGTGATCTTGGCCCCAAACCCCATAGAGCCAGCCGCTGAAGCTGCGGCAAACTTGGTGAGCTGCTCACTGGCTTGAGACACTGAGCTCGCGAATTGGTTTAAGGCCACAGCAGCAAACATGCCCTTCAGGGCCGCCATAATCTTGCCGCTATTCTCAAGGATAAAAACGCCAAATTCTAGGAAGGTCTCAGCAATGTCAGCAAATCTGCTGGCCATAGCAGGTCCCTCAGTTGCCACCCACTGAGAAAGCCTCTGAAGAGCATCATTGACAGCGGGCAATACACTCTCGCCCATACGCCTAAGAATGTCCTCAGAGAGCGCCTTGAAGCGATCTATTGCCCCCTGTGTGTCTGCACTCATCTTGCCATAAGCGTCAGCGGTTGAGCCTGCTGCATTGCGATTGGCATCAAGCGCTTTAGTGTAGTTTTCCATCCCACCGGCAAGAAGATTGACCACACCTTTGATGGCCTCAGCCCTGCGGCCAAAGGTGTTGATCACCTCTGTGTTGCCCTGTGTTTTTTCGAGTACCTGCTCCAGCACCCCTGTCAGGCCCTTGCTCTGCAGCGCTGTGACGCCGGTCTCAATGCCTAGCTTCTGCATAGCTTTGGCCCCAGGCATCGAATCTGATGCTATGAGCTTCACCACAGCATTCAGCATAGTCATAGCTTCGCTGGCTGGGATCCCGCGCTTGGTAAGCGCTGCCAGGCTGGCCCCCATCTCTTCTAGGGACACCCCGTAGCCAGATAGAGCCGCACCCTGACCAAAGACACCGCCCAGGCTTTCCATTGTGAGGACACCCTCACGCACCGTGCTGAAGAAAATATCAGAGGCCTTTTGAGCGTCGATCCCTTGGTCCCCAAACGCGTTGGTGGCAGCCGTCAAAAGCTCAACTGATTGTGTGAGACTGCCGCCCGCCGCTACAGCCGTTTTTGATGCTGCTTCTAGAAAGCCCACCACCTCTGAACGTGGGATCCCGGCTGATATTGCTTGATAAGCAGCGGTTGAAATATCACCCGCCGTCTGAGGCACGGTGCTGGCAAGCTCAAGCAACCCCTGCCTGAGGTCATCAAAAGCCCCCTTAGGCCCAGCCAGCAGTGTCTCAATGCGTGAGAATGAGCGCTCAAAATCGATGGCCAGATTGACCGGGGCTTTGACTGTGCTGATAGCCCGCTGAAGTGCAGCAAAGCTAGACTGAAGCACTTGAGCAGCAGAGCCCACAGTGATCAACCCCTGCTGGAACTTGCTGAACCCGCTGGCACTCCTCTCAACCGCTTTGTCAGTCTTTGCAGTCGAGCCCTCAAGCTGCTGCTGCATTCGGATTATTGAACGGTAGCCCTCAGTGACAAGATCAAGCCCATCTATCTTGATCTCAAGGACCTCTGTTGACTGTATGGCCATGGTCTACCAGCTTTCCTCAGTGCGTGTTTTGTAGGCCCCCGCCGAATCAACTTGGCCCTTGATGGAGACGATCCCGTCTCTCATCACAGCCGTTGGCATCTCCGTCATCCAGGTGCTTGGGATACCGCTTTGGATCTCAAGCAGTGTGTCAGCAACCTCACCCACCCACCCTGAGTGATATTGTGGTGAGCCGGAATCAATCATTGAGAGTGGACAACGGTCCACCTCCAAGAACACGATCTCACCCGTCTCATCAGGCTGACTGTGAAAGCCCCTGAAGGCCTCCGATGGGCAGGCCGCCCCAAAGATCTCATCCACCGAAATGACCGCTCCGAGCTCAATCATTTCTGCGTTGAATGGACACCAAGCCAGCCGCGCCCTTGCTCCTGGCAGGGCCGAACTGAGAGGACCACCACAGTTGCCCCTAGCCTCCATTAGGCCCGCCTGCTTTGCTCTGACTCCATCACCTGTGCATTGGCCGCAGGCCCAGCCGTCTGCGGGGCTCTTTGCCCGCTTTCTGGCACGCCCTTGCCAGGCATAGAGAGCGCAGAGCAGGCCCCCGGTTTTCCCAGGGTTGAAAGGTTCCTTACATGCCTAGCCACCTCAGTGACAACCGACTCAGCCTCAACACACTGATTGATGAACTCAGCAACCGGAAACCGTCCACCCTCCATGAAAAGGGGGAAGCCTCCCACCTCCTCAACAGACAAAGAGAACAACTCACAATCACGATCAAAGCTCCAGTTTTCAAAGTCGTCTATTGCTTTTTGATCTTTGGCCGGGAGAGCTGACACATATGAGCTGTATGCCTCACCTGCATCTTCCCCCCTCCGCTGTGCACGCCTTGCCACATCTGAGGCCCTTGAAAACTGGAGCTCACCAAGGGCAGGCTTGAGCCTGTAACCTCGATCAAACTTCCTCAAGCTCTCCTTTGTCAGTGGCTTAATGTGCACACCCGTGGCCTCTGCTGGGTCCGGGTCAAGCAAGTCTGTGAGGTCTGAGGATTCACGATATTGGGCAGCCGCTGCCTGTGCCCTCACCCATGCCAGGGCTGTCCTCATATCCTCCTCAGAGAGAGCATCACGCAGCTTGCCCGCTGCCTTGATTTGCTCCTCTCCCTCAAAAATCTTGGTGATAACCTCGGCGCCTGCAACCCTTATGGCTGTTAAAGCCTTGGTGATGTCTGCGCCCGGTCCAGCAGAAGCCCGGACCGCACGCAGCATCTCACCTAAAAGGTCGTTCTCACTGGCATCTTCAAGGTCAGCATCAACCAGCCTGCGAGCCTTAGCAATCTGGGCTTGCCAGACAGCCGAATCACAGAGCAGCACTAACCTCTCAGCCCCTCCAACACTGGTGAGTTTTTTAAGCATTTATCTTAGGCCTTTTTTGGTAGAACCAACATGAAAGGGGCCTTGGCAAGTGCAAGGTCACCAGCTGCCACACCCGTGAGATTTGCGATCCCACTTTCTTGGATTGCCATCAGCTGAGTTGTCTGCTGGATGCGTCCCTCATCACCGGCCACTGGGTTGCTCTCCCCATCTGCACGCCCGCCGTTCAAAAGAATGAATGCCGCGCCTTGACCACCGCTGGTGCTGCTTGGCCCCATTCCTAAGATAAGGGTCCTGCGCTCTTCACCCACCAGCATGCGCTGTAGGTCTGTGTCTGCCTCAGTGGTGAGGGATACGGTGCATCGAGCATCATTAACCTCAGCCGCTGTGCTGCGTAAAATCCCAGTGGTCGAGGGAGATGAGGGGGCAATGTCAAATTCAACGTCACAGCTCCAATCAAAATTAGCTTTCTCAGTACGCGCTAGGCTGACCCCACCAGCGGCAGCGCCCGTGTGATTGGCGGCCAAGTCGACCCGCGCCCCATAACGCATCTGGGCGAGCTTTCCAGGGGGCTCAGCCGTGGCCACAGTCTCAGCTGAGGCACCATCATTGGTGACTACAACACCAGGCTTGACGCTCATGGTGAGGCTGGCACCTAGGTTGTCTTGAGAGATGCTGAAGCCGGAACAGCGAGCCAAGCAGGCTACACGCTCAACTGATGCGTCTGTCCCGCTGCCGCCCATGGAGAATTTCACAAAACAATCAAGTGACTTTGCATTTGCCGCCCCAATGACAGGATAGAAGGCATAACAAAGCTCTATCGCATCACCCTGCATCACCTGGCTAGTCCACCGTGGGTGAACCTTGACAGTGGTGTCAGTACCATCACTGCTCATGCTTGTGACAACGGCATATTCATGTGCAATGGCGTTGGTTTTTCGCCTTCTCACTGGAGCGCCTATTTTCAGAAACCCGGCATCAGAATCACTCACGATGAAGGTGTCACCGTCAGCGCCAACCGCGTTCTCACTGGCAGCAATTGAGGTGGGTGATGCATTGCCTGGATCATGAAGCCCCATAGAGGTGCTGAGGATTCGGCCAAAGCCGTACTTGAGAGGGTCACCACCTGCAGCCGTCCTGAAGCGATGGCTGACAGAGACATCATCCGTATAGAAGGCTCTAATGAAAGTATCGACAGGCGCGTTAAACTTCTCAGATCCAGTGGTATTGACCACCCCGATAGGACTAGGAATCTGAGCACCTGCGGTCATCCCACCATGATCCTCTTGATGGAAGGCCTCAGAGCCAGCGGTGAAGGCTTCAACGCTTGCCCGCGTGGTAGCCATGCCCGCAAATTGATTGATCGTAGCCTCAGCCCCTGCAGCTGGGTTGGCTGGGATCTGAGGTAGAAGGTTGCTGTCTGCGTCTGCAGACCCTGCAGCGCTGATGGCCACAGAAACTGAATAAATATTTGAGCTCTTGCCGCTCATGTCTTAACTCCTAAAGATTAAAGGTCATAAGAGGCAGTGATTGTGATCACGGAGATCAGCCCCTCGAAAGTTCGCCCGCTGTCATCACCAAGCTCAAAAGAGCTGATCTCGCCTGGCTCTGCTGAGAGGTGGGCGAGACCCCCAACATTTGCCCAGCCAGATCTAAAAATTGCGTCAATGAGTGCCTGCTGGTCTTTTCTTACCTCAGCCATCAAGGCAGACCGATCAACGTTCCCCCCGCCGTCATACCGGACCCGCACTGGGATGATATCGGTGTACCCACTGGGAGCCTCACCACCAAGCCTCACCGGCTCGCTCTGTGTGTCCTCGGTGGCCAACTCAAATACCCTGCTATGACCAACCAACTCCTCAAGGCTGCCTCGCCCAGAGAGTGAATCGGCATCAGAGAATGCGCCACGGGGCACCACAAACTTGGTCACCGTGGCCGCTGGTAAACTCTTGAGAGAGGCCCGCACATGCTTGATTACCTGATCAAAGTTCACCGCTTAGGCCTCCGAAACACCATATTGACAACCCTCTTGAAGTATCGCCGGATCTTGGCCCGGTCCTTGGGTGAAACTCCGATCCATTCACGGGTT
>MDTC01156302.1_pt1 | contig 43662 bp, 42 predicted proteins | sample 811181 | NCBI WGS metagenome assembly MDTC01 (sample SAMN05326644, study PRJNA326480) | marine metagenome | isolation source: seawater | place: Pacific Ocean: North | collected 2011 | reverse complement strand
AGAGCTGATCAAATTGAGTGGATGAACACTAACGGAGAGCCCAATTTTGACTTTTTCACTCCAATTGTAGCAGATGCTGAAGCTGGTTTTGGAGGTGTTTTGAATGCTTTTGAACTTATGAAAAGCATGATTAAGGCAGGTGCAGCAGGTGTTCACTTTGAAGATCAATTAGCTAGTGTTAAAAAATGTGGTCACATGGGTGGTAAAGTATTAGTTCCGACCCAAGAGGCAATAAATAAGTTGGTATCAGCTAGACTTGCTGCTGATGTTTTAAATGTTCCAACTTTACTTGTGGCAAGAACAGATGCTAATGCTGCTGATTTATTAACATCAGATGTTGACGAGAGGGATGCTGAATTTGTTACAGGAGAAAGAACCTCTGAAGGATTTTATAGAGTCAAATCAGGTATAGATCAAGCTATTTCACGTGGATTATCTTATGCCCCTTATTCTGATTTATTGTGGTGTGAAACAGGAAAACCAAACTTAGAAGAAGCAAAGCATTTCGCTGAATCAATTAAAAAAGATCATCCTGAACTTATGTTGGCTTACAATTGTTCACCTTCATTTAATTGGAGAGCAAACTTAGATGATTCCACTATTGCAAAGTTTCAAAGAGAGCTAGGAGCAATGGGATATAAATTCCAATTTATTACTTTGGCTGGAATTCATTCGATGTGGCATGGTATGTTCGACCTTACAAGAAAATATATGAAAGATGGTATGACTGCTTATGTTGAGCTTCAGGAGAAAGAATTTTCTGATCATGAAAAAGGCTATACTTTTTCAGCTCATCAACAGGAAGTAGGAACAGGATACTTTGATGCTGTTAATAATTGCATTATGGGTGATACAAATACAAGTGCAATGAGCGGGTCAACAGAAGAAGAGCAGTTTTAAGATTTTTTTAAAATAAAGTATAAAATAAGGTATCTTTTTTCTTTAAATTATCCTCGTGAATACAATATCAGAATATTCAGAGTTAGTTCAGCCAACGCACATTAATACTGCTGGAACACTATTTGGTGGCTATATGCTGGCATGGCTTGATTTAGCAGCAGCAAAAGCAGCTTCAGAATTCTTAGAAGAAACAGATGCTTGGGGTGCTGTTACCCGTGCACTAGATAAAGTGGAATTTAGAGAGCCGGTTTATCTAGGTGATTGGGTAAAATGTAAATCACAAATAATTGAAACTGGAAATACTTCAGTAAAAGTTCAAGTCCAAGCTTTTGCCCAAAGTAAAGATCATGGCAAAAGACTTGCTTGTACTGCTGACATAACCTTTGTTGCGGTAATTAAAAATAGCGAAGGAGATTTAGTTAGCTTTAACCATAATCTTAGCTTATAAAGGAAATCAAAAATGGCACACATTAAAGAATTAAAATTTTTAAAAAATCATAAAGAATTAGTCGATGAAAATTATAGTATGGTTGCGGTACCTACATTTTCTGACAAAATGGATAAAGATTTATCTCATTTATTTAAATCGCAAAATAAAACTGGAAAAGTGGGTGAATTAGTTTTCGAAATAGATAACGATTCTAGAGTTGTTTACTATGGGCTTGGTAATTCTTCAGAAAAAACTCCTGAAAATTTTCGTAGAGCGGCTGGAGAAATAGTAGGATATGCCTTAACGCATAAATATAAAGATATTGCAATAGAGTGCCCCGTTTCAGATGAAGGCGAATATTATTGTCAAGCTTTTGCAGAAGGATTGATTTTGTCAAGCTACAGGTTTCTAGACTACTTTACTGATCAAAGAGGAGATTATCATTTGAATAGTATAACAATGGTCGGAGTCTGTAATGAAGATGCAGCTAAAAAAGGGGTTATCATTGGTAGTGCTGTATGTGATTCAAGAGACCTAGGAAACCATCCTGGCAATGTTACTACACCAACAAGATTAGCAGAATTTGCGAAAGAGGTTGGAAAGAAGGGTAATATGAAAGTTACCATTTTTGATAGAGAAGAATTTACTAAAATGGGTATGGGTTCTTTTGCTGGTGTTGCCCAAGGTACTAATGAGCCTCCAAAATTTATTATTATGGAATATTCTGGTGGTAAAAAAGGCGAAAAACCAATCATGCTTGTTGGTAAAGGATTAACTTTTGATACCGGCGGTGTTTCTTTAAAACCAGGATTAAACATGGACCAAATGAAATTTGATATGTGTGGTTCTGCAGTAGTTTTTGGAGTTATGAATGCAATCGCTGAATTAAAACCAGATATGAATGTTGTAGCCATAGTTCCATCAACTCATAATATGCTAGGTGGCTCTGCATATAGACCTGGAGATATTTTAACAGCTTATAATGGAAAAACAATTGAAGTGTTAAATACTGACGCCGAAGGAAGATTAATTCTTGCTGACGCACTTGCATATGCAAGTAAAAACTATGATCCTGAGTATATGCTTGATTTTGCAACTCTTACAGGCGCTGTTGTAGTTACTTTAGGTCACATTGCAACTGGATTAATGAGCAATAACGAATCGCTGGTTGAAAATATCAAAGTTTCATCAGATAATACTGGTGAGCATGTTTGGCAATTGCCTCTATGGGATGAATATTGCGATCAGGTAAAATCTGAAGTTGCTGATGTCAAAAATTTAGGTTCACCAGGTCAAGCTGGAACAATAGCCGGCGCTGCCTTTCTGAAAGCTTTTGTAAGAAAAGATATTCCGTGGGCCCACTTTGATGTAGCTGGAACTTCATATCATGTTGAAAACAGAAGCTACATTCAAAAGAATAGCGCTTCAGGTCAAGTAATCAGATTAGTTCTTGACTTGATTGGCGCTTAAATGAATGAACTATTTAAGAATGATATTTCTTTAGACCAAGAGAATCACAAATATATTCTTGAAAGTAATCCTGACTTCAAATTTTCTAGTGTTACTGAGTTTATACATCACTTTTTTGAAAAATTTGACCAAGAAAAAGTAGCAAGAAAATTAATTAACACCCATCCAAAATACAGGGGTAAAACGGTAACAGAGGTCATTAAAGAGTGGGGAAAAGGAGCTGAAAGAGGTACAATTGTTCATAATGAATTAGAGATGTTTATAAAAGAGAAAATATCCCCAAAACATCAAATGTCTATTACTGGAGTGCAATGGGTAAAAGAAAAACAAAAAAACCCACACAACACCTTTTATTCTGAGGTTATAGTATATTCTAAAGAGCTAGGTATAGCAGGAACAATTGATGTCTTGGTATATAATAGTGAGCAGGATATGTATCATTTAGTTGACTGGAAAACAAATAAGAGAATAGACAAAAAATCTTTTAGAAACAAAAAGGGCTTATTAAGCTCTTCAAGGCATCTTGAAGACTGTAATTTTAATCATTACTCTTTACAGCTTACATTTTACAGGTATATTTTAGAACGTTTTTATGGTCTTGAGGTTGGAAGCCAAACATTATTCCACCTTAAAGAAGATAGTCAGTATGAAATCTATAATGTTGATTATAAAAGTGAAGATTTAATTAATATGCTAAGAGAAAAAGAATTAATTTAGTAAAAAGTAAATAATATCAATTGCGGTATACAAAAATAAGTATCCGATAATTTCTAAAAGTACGCTATTTATTCGCCTGATTTTTATTAAAACCTTTTCCGAAGATTTAGTTTTCTTATATCTAAAAATATTTGGAATAAGTCTTGGAGTAGTTTTGATATATTCTTCAAATTTTTTACCATGTATTTTCAATAGTTTTTTTTCTTCATTAGCTATTGTAGGAATATGAAAAAATATAAAAATTAAAAGTAGACCTAATGGAAGGTATATAGATTTTAAAGCAAGACAAAAACCAATTAGCATTATCAAGCTAAAGAAATACAGTGGATTTCTTACCATTGAAAATGGTCCATCAGTAATCAAATTTTTTGTTTTATTTCCTTCAATATAAAGAGAAGCCCAAATCCTTCCAAAGCAACCAAAAACAACAAGAATAAAACCAGCTAAGCTCATTTGAAATGATTCAAAGGAAGAGATTTCAAGCGTATATGCTCTAAAATTATTATTGATTATCGATAAGATAGCAAGCGAGACAATAGAGGCTCTTAAAAAATACATGCGATATTCTGCTAAAAGTTTAATCATAGTTTTATTTTATATTAACCCTTTTTTCTTGAACCAATTCACATCCAGGAATTTTATTACCATTTTGTAAAGATTCTTTGATCATATCTTTATCAAGAACCTTATTTTCTTTAATGTTAAAAAATTCTTCAGGAATGAGTTCTTCATCAATAACATTTACTTTAATAGGATTTTTATAAATGGCAATTACTATGTCTTCACTCTCAATTCTGTCTGTATTTGTTTTTTCAAAATTAATTTTTAAGTAATCTTTTAATCTTTGAATTTTTCTTTCTAATGAAACTCTTCTCTTTTTTTGATTTAATTCAACTTCTTTTATACCTGAAGCTAAATGTTCAAGATTTCTAATATATTTGGCTACATTGGTAGACTTTGATTTAAACTCACCTTCAATAGACTCGATTTCTTTAATAAGGTCTAGATCGTCATGATCGAGAAGATTTTCTAAAGATTTTTCAAATTCATTAGCAATATCATATAGAGTAGATTTTGACATGATTTAATATAGAAATAAAATTAAAAGAATTTTATAATTCTTTTACTTCTTTAAGAAGATCATTTAGCATGTCTTTTGCATCGCCAAATACCATTATAGAATTGTCATATCCAAATAGTTCATTTTGAACTCCAGCAAATCCAGGATTCATACTCCTTTTATTGATAATGACTGTTCTAGACTTATCAACATTTAGAATCGGCATACCATAGATTGGACTAGATTGATCATGTCTTGCAGCAGGATTTACAACGTCATTGGCTCCTAAAATTAGCGCTACATCGCAATCTTCAAATTCAGGATTAATTTCATCTAAATCTTTTAATACATCATAAGAAACATTTGCTTCAGCTAGCAATACATTCATGTGGCCAGGCATTCTTCCTGCTACTGGATGAATAGCATATAATACTTTTTTTCCCATTGCTTCTAGCGATTCCGCAACTTCTCTTGCAACATGCTGGGCTTGAGCAACAGCCAAACCATATCCTGGAACAATAATAATTTTTTCAGCAGCATCAAGAATCATTGCAGCTTCTGTAGTAGAGTAACTTTTGATGTTAACCTCTTTACCACTACCTGAACTGCCTCCAGATGTTTCAGCAGCTCCCACTGCTCCAAAGATAACATTTGCTAAAGAACGATTCATACCTTTGCACATTATATTTGTAAGAATAAGGCCTGAAGCCCCAACAAGGGACCCGCTGATTATAAGTGCATTATTGCTGATTAAAAAACCTGTAGCAGCAGCTGCAATACCAGAATAAGAGTTAAGTAAAGAAATAACCACAGGCATATCCGCTCCACCAATAGGTATAGTAAGACCTATTCCAAGAAGAAGAGCTAGAGTTATCACTATATAAAATGCACTTAGATATCCACTGTATATAGATGATTCAAAGAATAAACCTGGAACGAGTATAATGGATACTGATAGTAAAGCTATAATTGCATTAATAAATTGCTGACCTTTAAAAGTAATTGCTCTGCCAGAAATAAATCCTTGAAGCTTACCAAATGCAACAAAGCTTCCAGTAAAGGTTAAAGAACCAATAAAAACACTCAAGCAAACAATAACAAAAGGACTGTCAGGCGAAGATAAAAACTCCGAAGATGCCACAAATGCTGACGCTGCTCCACCTAATCCATTAAAAATAGCAACCATTTGAGGCATTTCTGTCATTTGGACTCTTGTTGCAAAAATTAAACCAATTATAGTTCCAATAGCTACACCAGCAAGTATAAGGGTGAAGTCAAATTCTTTTCCTGGATAAGTAAGAGTTGCAATAACTGCTATCAACATTCCAAGAGATGATAATAAATTTCCGTTTCTCGCAGTCTTAGGGTGCGATAACTTTTTAATTCCTAAGATAAAAGCAATTGCAGATACTAAGTAAAGTATATTTGTTATTTGTATAGCTTCCATATTATTTCTTCTTAAACATTTTTAACATTCTATCAGTAACTAAAAAACCACCAACTACATTAATGGTTGCACAAATTAGAGCAGCAAGGCCTATATATTTACTTGCATCTCCGCTGTCAACCAAAATTGCAAGAATTGCACCAACAATGGCAATACCTGAAATTGCATTTGATCCTGACATAAGAGGGGTATGAAGTGTTGGAGGAACTTTATTAATAATTTCATTACCCACAAAAACAGCAAGAATAAATATAGTAATTAAACTAACGATATCAATTTGCATTACATTGCCTCCTTAGTAGGTTGATGACGAACAACGCCATTTTCTAAAAACAACATCCCATCAATAATTTCATCTTCTTTATCTAATTTAAAACCGTCTTCAGAGTGACAGTGATCGATAATCGCTTCAATATTCTTTGAAAACAACTGACTAGAATGAAAAGCCATAGTACTAGGTATATTAGCATTTCCATCAATCAAGACACCGCCATGATTTACTAAATTATTTGGTGCAGTTAGTTCACAATTACCGCCATTTTCAGCAGCTAAATCCATAATAACAGATCCCGGTGACATTGTTTCCACCATATCTTTAGGTATTAGCATTGGTGCAGGTTTATTAGGGATAAGAGCAGTTGTAATAACAATATCTGACTTACCAACTCTTTCTTTCATTAATTCTTGTTGTTTAGCTTTGTAATCGTCGCTTGTTTCAGAAGCATATCCTCCAGAGCCAACACCATCATCAGAATCACTATCTACTTCAACAAATTTTGCACCAAGACTTTCAACTTGTTCTTTGACCTCAGGTCTTACATCAAATGCTTCTACCTGTGATCCTAATCTTTTTGCTGTAGCAATTGCTTGCAAGCCTGCAACACCTGCCCCAATAACAAGCGTCCTTGCAGGAGATATAGTACCTGCTGCTGTCATTAAAAGTGGCATATATTTTCCAATATGATTTGCACCAATTAAGACTGCTTTGTATCCGGCAATATTAGCTTGAGAACTTAACACATCCATTTTTTGCGCAAGAGTAGTCCTTGGTAGTAGGTTTAGAGAAAAAGCTGAAACTTTTTGATTAACTAATCCTTTCACACATTCAATTTCTTTGATTGTTTGCAATAATGAGATAAATAATGTTCCATTTTTAAAAGATGAAATCTCTTCATTTGAAGGAGAGTTGACTTTACATATTATATTACAGTCAAAAATTTGATTTTTATCAACAACTTTAGCACCAGCGTTTTGGTAGTCGTCATTTGAATAGTTGGCATCTAATCCAGAATCAGATTCAACGAAAAATTCATATCCTTTTTTTGAAAGTGCAGAAACGGTCGATGGCACAATAGCCACACGCATTTCATTTGTTTTGCTTTCTTTTAGAATTCCAATTTTCATAACAGTAAAATCGAGGTAAAATTACGCATTTCATATCAATCGTCAAGAACTTTATTCATAATAAATATTTTTTTTAATTAAATTGAATAATGAAATTATATCCCAAAGCCAAAGTTTTTAATTCTTTCAATTTAAAGGTATCTGATTTACATACAATTTTTGTTGAGGAATCAGGAAATAAAAATGGAAAACCTGTAATATTCTTGCATGGAGGGCCAGGAGGTGGAATTAGTTCAAGTTATAGGCAATATTTCAACCCCGAAAAATGGAGAATAATAATGTTTGATCAGCGAGGTTGCGGTCAAAGTCTTCCATTTGCTGAGCTAAATGAGAATACCACATGGGATTTAGTTGCAGATATTGAAAGAATTAGAGAATACTTAAAAATAGATAAATGGGTAGTCTTTGGAGGGAGTTGGGGTAGCACGCTTGCTTTGGCTTACAGTCAAAAGCATCCGTTATCATGTAAAGCCCTAATTCTTAGAGGAATTTTTTTAGTAAGAAAAAAAGAGATTGATTGGTTTTATCAATCTGGTGCAAGTAATATTTTTCCAGATAAGTGGGAATCTTTTTTAGCTCCAATACCAAATAAAAAAAGAGACAATTTGCTATCTGCATATTATGAAATCTTGACCGGAAATGATCAGACGAAAAAAATTGAGGCTGCAAGAGCTTGGAGTACATGGGAAGGAAGTTCAGTGCGCTTAATATTAGATGAAGATTTCATTTCAGATTTTGGAGATGAAAAATTTGCTGAAGCATTCGCAAGAATTGAATGTCACTATTTTATGAACAATTGCTGGTTTCCATCAGAAAATTACTTAATTGAAAATATTGATAAAATAAGAAATATTCCTACAGTAATTGTTCATGGGAGATACGATATTATATGTCCTTTAGTGCAGGCCTGGGATCTTCATAAAGCATGGCCTGAGGCAGACTTTCATATCATTCCAGATGCTGGACATTCCATTCATGAAGAAGGAATAAAAAATAAACTTTTAGAGTACACTGATAAGTTTGTAGAATTATAAACTATATTAAGTTTGCTATAATTGCCAAAATTGACCCAAGCAAAAATGTAGTATTGTTAGCTATATCAGAGCCAGATATCAAAAAACCAATAAGAACTATAAATTTACTGTTGAATTCTAATTTATTTTTTCTGTTATCAGGTTTTTTAATTTGATCAATATCATCATTTATCGAAACAGTGCTCACAGTTGAGTCTTTTGATATTTTGTTCTTCGATATAATTTGATTGTTTCTAAGTAGAAATTGAATACTTTTTCTTTGTGGAGAGTCTATTTCAAAAGATTCAATATTTTCTTTAAGCTGTAGGGCAATCTGTGTCGATTCTTCAGCGTTTGAAATTTCTATATTTTTCAATGAATCATTTTTATAATTAGAAATTGCAAGACTATCTGATTGCGCATCGTAAATAGTGATATAAAACCATTCAGAAGAATACCATGCGGTTACATTTTCAAGATTTAATTTTTTATTCGAATCAAGCAAAACGACTGTTCCATTATTTTTAGATTCTACATGCAGTTTTTTTATTGTTTGATTTTGCGATAAAATCGGGGTATAAAAAAACAAAAATAAAAGAGTTAGTATTAGATTCTTTTTCACTTAATGAATATATTATTTGTTTAGATTCATATGAAACAATTTTATCAATGAAAAGTTCACAAATTAGAGAATCATTTATTAGCTTTTTTGAAAGCAAAGATCATAAGCGCGTTGCAAGTGCGCCTGTATTGCCAATTGGTGATAAGTCTTTATTGTTTACAAATGCTGGCATGAATCAATTCAAACCAATTTTTTTAAATACTCAAGAACCAACCAATCTTAGAATAGTTAATAGTCAAAAATGTATTCGTGTAAGTGGCAAACATAATGACTTAGAAGAAGTTGGTAGAGACGGATTTCATCATACTTTCTTTGAAATGTTGGGTAATTGGTCATTTGGTGATTATTATAAAAAAGAAGCTATCCAATGGTCCTGGGAGCTTTTTACAGAAGTATGGAAGCTTGATAAATCGAAATTATGGGTTACAGTGTTTGAGGATGATGATGAAGCATATGATTTATGGAAAAATTGTACAGATATTAATCCTGAAAGGATTATAAAGTCTGGAGCAAAAGATAATTTCTGGGAGATGGCTGAAACAGGTCCTTGCGGTCCTTGTTCAGAGATCCATTATTATGTAGGTGAAGATGTAGATAATCAAAAAGCTGAAATGGTTAACAATTCATCTGAATATTGGGAGTTATGGAATCTTGTATTTATTCAATTTAATAGATTAAAAGATGGAACCATGGAAGATCTTCCAAAAAAACATGTAGATACAGGAGCTGGTTTAGAAAGAATTTGTTCAGTTCTTCAGGGTAAAGATTCCAATTATAAAACTGATCTTTTTTCAGAAACTATTAAAGATTTAGAAAAATTTTCGGGAACTAGTTATAAAGATTTTGAAATTACATATAACGTAATCTGTGATCACATACGTATGTTATCCTTTGCAATTGCTGATGGCGTAATTCCTTCAAACGATGGAAGAGGATATGTTGTTAGAAGGGTATTAAGAAGGGGATCGAAGTTTGCAATGAATATTAAGAGTAATGAGCCAATTTTATATAAATTAGTTAATTCGGTTGTAACTGCAATGTCAAGTCATTACCCAGAGTTGAAAGAAAAGCAGAAGTATATTGAAGAAACAATTTTGAGCGAAGAAAACGCATTTTTAAGAACTCTTGAAAAAGGTGTATCGCAATTTGAAAAAATTGTTGAAAATGCTTCTGCGGATACTATCAAAGGAAGCGATGCCTTTAAACTGTATGATACGTATGGTTTCCCTTTAGATTTAACAGAAATGATGGCTGAAGAAATTGGTAAAAAAGTTGATGTTGAAGGTTTTAATAATGAAATGATAATACAACAGGCATTGGCTAAAAGTGGTCAAAAATTTATAATGGATAATGCTGATATTAAATGGGAATTAAAATTAGTCAAAAAACACTCCAACTTTGTAGGGTACGAAAAAATGAAAATATCTTCAGAGATAGTAAATTATGCTTTGAATGGTGACCATTTAATAATTGTACTACTAGATACACCTTTCTATGCAGAATCTGGTGGTCAAATCGGTGATACTGGTATGATTAGAAATAATGATTTCATTGCTGATGTTAAGGATACACAAAGAGATGGAGATTATATTTTTCATATTTGCAATCTTAGAAATGGATCTATAAGTAGAAACCTTGGTGTAGATTGTGAGATTGATATCAATAGAAGATGTGATATTATGTTAAATCACACTGCTACGCATCTACTTCATCAGGCTATTAAAGATGTATTAGGTGACCATGTAAATCAGGCAGGTTCTTTAGTACATCCGGAATATCTTAGATTCGATATAACCCATCCAAAAAAAATCTCGAGTGAAGATTTAAAAACTATTGAAGATATAGTAAATAAAAAAATTAATGAAAATATTAAAGTAGTGACAAAAATTAAAAGCCTTGAAGATGCAAAACTACAAGGAGCAACTGCTTTATTTGGTGAAAAGTATGGCGATAATGTGAGAGTTTTGTCAATAGGTTCATTCTCAATGGAGCTTTGTGGAGGTACCCATGTTTCCAATACTGGAGAAATTCAAAAGTTTAAAATTAAACACGAAAAAGCAATTTCGTCTGGTGTAAGAAGAGTTCATGCTTTAACAAATAAGCAAGTCGATCTTTATGTAAAAATGAAAACTGAAGAATTAAGCCTTCAAGAGCAGGCGCATCAAAAAAAAGAGTTAGACAGAAAAAATCAATTATTACTTTTAGAATCAGTTGATATTGTATCAATTTGTAAAAATAAAATTTCAGTAAATAATATAGATTTTTTGATAGCAAAAGTAAATTTAGGATCAGCGGGAGATCTGAAAGAAATTAATAAAAAAGTTAGAAAAAATTTTCCTTCTGGCATAGTTTGCTTGTCCACAGAAGTCGAAGGCAAAAAAACACTATCTATTGGAGTATCTGATGATTTAATTAAACAATCAATTATTGCTGGAGATTTAGTAAAAGAGGTATCTGCAAATCTTGATGGAAGTGGTGGTGGAAGAAAAGATTTTGCCATGGCAGGAATTTCCTCAAAAAATTCAACAGCACAAATTAATGATATAATAAAAAATACCATTACAACTATTTTGGAGAAAATATAATGCAGTTTCAAAAAGTAAATAATTCATACATAGTTCATGTTGAAAAGGGGGAAAAGGTCATAAAAACACTAACGCTCTTTTGTAAAGAAAATAATATATATTCAGCCCAACTTGCAGGCATTGGTGCAGTAAAGAATATTGACATTGGAGCTTACGATATTAATTCAAAAGACTACATTCATAGATATTTTGATGAAATATTAGAATTATTATCTTTCCAAGGAAATGTTGCATTGAAAGATGGTGAACCCTTTTTGCATGCGCATATTACATTAGGCAATCATGATATGAAAGTATTTGGGGGGCACTTATTTGAAATGGAAGTAGCTGCTGTGGGAGAATTTATCATTCATGACTTTCAAGATGAAACCCACAGAAAATTAGATGATGATATTGGACTAGCAACGCTGAGTCTATGTAAATTATAAGGAGAAAATATGTCAAAATTGAAATCACCTAAGCCGGTTGGACCATATTCGATGTTTAGAGATCTTTCATCTGGTGGGTGGATTAGCTCAGGTCAAATACCAATTGATCCAGAAACAGGAAAGCTTAATAATGATACAATTGAAGAAGAGGTTATTCAGGTTTTTAATAATTTAGAAGCTGTATTGTCTGATAATGGAAAATCAATAAACGATGTTAAAAAGTTTCTAGTTTTTTTAACTGATTTGTCAGTTACTCCTCTAGTTAACGCTGAAATTGAAAAAAGATTAACTGAACCATTTCCTGCAAGATCAACAATACAAGTTGTAGGGTTACCAATGGGAGCAAACGTAGAAGTGGAATGTCTAGGATAATTATCACACTCTTTTGTTGTATTATTTTTTTCTCATCTACGTCTACAGCTCAACAAAAAATAGATTTTAGAACAACTGAAGAACAGGGAAAAGATCCAAAAATCGCTTTGAAAAAATCCCTAACATTTCCTGGAATGGGTCAAATTTATAATGATCAAAAAATAAAAGGATATTCATTGATTGCAGCAGAAATATTTTCTATTTGGAGTTTTAATGAAAACAGAAAAAAACATAAAAATTATTCTTCAAGTGATGCAAAATCTCAAGATTATTATTTAAGAGAGAGAAATCGTTTTGCTTGGATGGCAATTGGGTTGTACTTTTATGGAATTCTAGATTCAGTTGTTGAGGCACATTTAGACAATTTTGATGAAATAGTTAAGCAAAATGATCCAATAAAAACAGAGGGAAACATCGATGGAAAATAGTAGAGAGCAATGGAGTTCTAAAGCAAGTTTTATTTTAGCTGCTGCAGGTTCAGCAGTTGGGCTTGGTAATATCTGGAAATTTCCTTACATAGCTGGTGAAAATGGCGGAGCAGCTTTTTTATTTATTTATTTGATTTGTATACTCTTAATAGGGTTGCCAATTTTAAATATTGAGATTCTTCTTGGAAGAGCTACTAAAAAAAATCCTGTTGGGGCATTTAAAACCTTAACAAACAATCCTTTTTGGAAGTATGTTGGAGCTTTAGGAGTAATGGCTAGTTTTACTATCCTTTCTTTTTATAGTATTGTGGGAGGATGGTCTTTAGCGTATACATATGAAGCTTTAGTGGGGACATTCAACACACCTGCTTTTAACACCCCCTCAACAGCAGGAGATTTTTTCAATTTAAAAAATAGTAGTCCTTTATGGGTTTTAGGTTATCACACATTATTTTTATCAATTGTAATTTTAATTTTGCTCTCAGGAGTACGAGCTGGTCTAGAAAAAGCTAGCAAGTTTCTAATGCCAATTTTGTTATTTATTTTACTTATTTTGGTTGTTCAAGGTCTAATTTTACCTGATGCTAACAAAGGGGTATCTTTCCTCTTTCAGCCAGATTGGTCAAAAATCAACGGTCAAACAATTTTGCTGGCATTAGGTCACGCATTTTTTACTCTAAGTCTTGGAATGGGAGCAATGATGACTTATGGAAGCTATTTATCAGATAATGATGATATAGTAAATGCTTCTTATTTAGTAGCATTTCTTGACACAATTATAGCTATTCTTGCTGGTGTTGCAATTTTCACAGTTGTTTTTTCTTCAGGCTATGATCCAACTGCAGGCCCTGGACTAGTTTTTCACGTTTTACCACCTCTGTTATCTGATCTTGCTGGAGGATATTTTTTCGCGTTACTTTTCTTTTTATTATTATCTATCGCTGCAATTACTTCGGGTATATCTATTTTAGAAGTAAGTGTTGCTTATTTAGTTGATGAAAAAAAATATTCCAGAAAAAAAGCAGTTATTATAATGGCAACTATGGTGTACTTAGCAGCTATTCCTTGCGCACTATCTTTTAATTTATTATCAGATTTTACTTTTAATTTTCAAGAAAAAGCATTCACGTTTTTTGATATTGCAGATTATTTAGCATCGAATATCTTATTGCCATTCGGAGGATTTTTCATTGCTGTTTTTGCTGGATACGTATGGGGTATAGATGAAGTTGTAAAAAATCTTCTGATTGGAGAATCAAATTCTATATACTTTGGAAATACAATTTTTAAAAATAAAAAATTCATATCCTTTTTTAATTTTACGTTGAAATATATTTGTCCTGTATTAATATTTCTTGTTTTTTTGTATTCAATTGGCTGGATTTAGAATTGATGATCAAAAGACTTCTTCCCATTGATTCAAAGCAGTTTAGTGTTTTTGAAAAAGTTTTTAAATCTTTTGATAAGTATTTTATCGATAGATTAGAGTTGTTATTCCCTTTGTGGTGCATGATTGCTTTTCAGCATTATCTTATAAAGTCCTTTGATATAACAATATTCAGTGGAATAAATATTGTTATAAATAAAAGCTATATCTTTTCACTAATTGCTGAAGACTGGATTGGTATATTAAGTATTATTTTGCACACATTTTTAATGCTTGAATTAATGAAAAGATTTGATTCTTTTGGACCATTCAGAACAGTAAAGACAGATTTCCAGAATAATTTTTTATTATTTTTAGTGCTATATGCATTTATTGATATGTTTGTTTTCGGTAAAATGATGATTGGATATTTTTTAATGTCAATTGTTTTATATCTTGTTTATCGTTCAGATAGCTTTAAAAGTAAATTATTTTGCATAATTTTAACTTTAATTACTTTGATTTTTTCAATTACAATGGACGAGCCCGTGCTCGCAACCTCCACAGCGATCTATTTTCCAATTTTAGCTATTTCTATGTTCATAAACACTAAAGAAATGACTTCGTACATTCAAAAATATCTAATATTAATTTTATTTATTTTTATATCATCAAAGGAACTTTGGTTAGGAATCATTGGAGCTTCATACCTATTATTTTTCAACATGTACTATTACTTTTCATCAAAAAGTAACTATAATTGGTTCAAGTTTGACGAAGCGTAATAATCTGCTGGTTTTTTTTATCTTTTTCATTAAATTGTTCAATGTTGACCTTAATAAAAACTTTTTGTTCTAAAAAGTTGGTTGCACAAGCCAATCCACATTTTGCGCCCGGAGATATTTATGCCAAATAATATTGAAAAAAAATTAACATTTGATGATGTTTTATTAGTTCCAAGAAAATCATCTGTCCTTCCCAAAGAAGTAGATTGCTCTACGCAACTAACTAAGAAAATTTCTTTAAATATTCCAGTAATGAGTGCAGCAATGGATACTGTTACTGAATCTGATATGGCTATTGCCTTAGCTAGGCAAGGTGGAATTGGAGTTATACATAAAAATTTAACTATTAAAGAACAGGCATTAATGGTTGATAAAGTTAAAAGATATGAAAGTGGTATGATTAGAAATCCTATCACATTAGATGAAAACAAGACTGTAAGAGATGCTAATCAATTAATGGAACAATACTCTATTGGAGGTTTACCTGTATTATCAAATGATAAGTTGGTTGGTATAATTACAAAAAGAGATATTCGTTTTGAATCTAATCTTGATACCTTAGTCAAAGATAGAATGACTTCAGAAAATTTAGTTACTGTTAATTCTGAAACCAGCAATGATGAGGCTAAAAAAATTCTTCAAAAACATCGTATTGAAAGATTATTAGTGGTTGATAAAAATAATAATCTTGCTGGATTAATTACTGTTAAAGATTTAACGAAAAAAGAGGAATTTCCTTTTTCAACAAAAGATAAAAATGGAAGATTGAGAGTTGCCGCTGCGATAAGCGTTAGAAATGATTGGAAAGAAAGAATCTCCTCTCTTGTAGATGTAAGTGTTGATGCGATAGTGGTAGATACTGCTCATGGTCATTCTCAGTTTGTATTAGATCTAGTCAAAGCAATTAAGAAAGAATTTCCTGATCTTGATTTAATTGCTGGAAATGTAGCTACTCCTGAGGCTACTGAAGATTTAATTAAGTCTGGAGCTGATTGTGTTAAGATAGGTATTGGAGCGGGATCTAGTTGTACAACAAGAATAATTGCAGGAGTTGGTGTTCCTCAATTATCTGCAGTTATAGATTGTGCAGAAGTTGGAATAAAGTATGATACGCCAATCATTGCCGATGGTGGAATCAGATATAGTGGCGATGTTGCCAAATCTCTTGCTGCAGGTGCAAATGTAGTAATGCTTGGTGGAATGTTAGCCGGGATGGATGAAAGTCCTGGAGAAACCATAGTTTATGAAGGAAGAAGATACAAGTCTTACAGGGGTATGGGCTCTTTAGCCGCTATGAAAGAAGGTGGAGGTGAAAGATACTTTCAGCAAGAGAAAGATGAATTAAAGCTCGTACCAGAGGGTATAGAAGGTATGGTGCCTTTTAGAGGCCCAGTAAATAGTACCATCTACCAACTTATTGGGGGTTTAAAATCTTCAATGGGATATTGTGGTTCTGAAAATTTAAAATCATTTCATAAAAATAATAAGTTTATTGAAATATCTTCAGCCGGCGTCAAGGAAAGTCATCCTCATGAAGTAAGTATAGTAAAAGAGGCCCCTAATTATCAAGGGCATGATAAATAGCTATTTACTTAAAGAATTTAAATGATTTGTGATTTTTGATTTTTGTCTAGCTGCATTATTTTTATGTATAATATTTTTGCTAGCCATTTTATCAATGAAAGAAACTGCATCTGAGTAATTCTCATCTGCAGATTTTTTAGAATCAGCAGTTAGCACACTCTTGATTAACGTTCGCATTTTAGATTTATTTTGAGAGTTGATAGCTCTTCTTTTTAAATCTTGTCTGTCTCTTTTAATTTGTTGTTTATGTCTATCCATAAAATGTGAATGCAACTTATCCTATATAGAAATAGATGTCAATAATTTTCTAATTTGATTATTGTTTTAAATTTTATCGTTTAAATTATACTATGCCGTCCAAAAAACTGAAAGAAATCGCAAATAAAGCAAAGAAAAATGATTTTATCTCTATTTCTGAACTAATGTCTGGCATAGAAAACAATATTTTTTCAAGAAAAGAGGTTTCAGAATACATTTTTAAAGAATCACATGAATCCTTAAAAATTGGCATAACAGGACCTCCGGGAGCTGGAAAGAGCTCTTTAATGAACAAACTTATTCCTTTAATTAGAAAAGCTGGTTTGTCTGTTGGTGTTATTGCAATAGATCCATCGAGTCCAATTACTGGCGGTTCTTTTTTAGGAGACAGAGTAAGAATTAATAATGCAATTAATGACGAAAATGTATTTGTTAGAAGTATGGGTTCTCGGGCTGAGCTTGGAGGAGTAACTGAACTTGCAGAAGATTTTAGTGATATTTTAGCTTTTAGTGGGAAAGATATAATTTTTATTGAAACAGTTGGAGTTGGTCAGTCTGAATATAGCGTATCTGAAATAACCGATTTAACAACTTTAGTATTTGTTCCTGAGTCAGGAGATGAAATTCAATTATTAAAAGCAGGTATTCTTGAATTAGCTGATATATTTGTAGTTAATAAATCAGATAGAAAAGATTCTAATCTATTAGTTAAATCAATACATAATATTATTTCGTCGACCAAAAAAAATATGAAAGACATTCCAATTTTTAAAACAAGTTGTAAAAATGATGAAGGGCTAGAAGTCTTTGCCGACGCAATTGTAGAATATTTTAATTCTATGAAAGAAAATGAAGATATTCAAAGTAGACAAGTTTTTCGATACAGTAGAAGAATCAAAACAATTATAGAAAAAGATATTTTGAAAAATTTCTGGAACGACAATCGACTATCCTTGTTGGAAAAAATTGATACTGCATCTATTAGATTAAAATCTCCTTATAAAATTGTTGATGAAATTAAGGATAAAAAATGACCCAGCAAGATATGTCAATAGTAGATCATTTAGAGGAATTAAGGTGGAGAATTCTCAAGTCATTAGGCTCTGTAGTCTTTATGTCAATTATAACTTTTAATTTTGCAAATAGCTTAGTGGATTTGTTGATTTTTCCTGCAATGCAAATTAATTCTGATTTAAATTTACAAGTGTTAACTATTCAGGGAATGTTCCTCTTGAAATGGAACCTTGCCATAATTGGTGGAATAATTCTATCTATTCCTGTTATTACGGTTCAAATATGGAAATTTTTATCACCTGGTTTATATGACAAAGAAAAAAAAATTCTTTTACCATTAATTTTAACTGCTTTCTTATGTTTTATTGTTGGCGGTATGTTTGCATATAAAGTAATATTACCATTTTCTTTAGACTTTTTTGCTTCAATGATAACTGCAGATATTCAAAATAATTTCTCTATTAACTATTACTTTAGTTTCGTTTTGTCTCTCATGATTGGAGCAGGTCTTATATTTGAACTTCCTGTCGCTTCGTTTTTATTTTCATCAATTGGTTTAATTGATCCAGATTTTTTAAAAACATATAGAAGGGAAGCAATAGCTGCTACTGTAATTCTTTCAGCTATAATTACTCCACCTGATCCTATAAGCTTAATAATTATGTCAATTCCAATGCTAATATTATATGAGATAAGTATTTTAATATCATGGTTTGCTAACAAACTATTTCAAAAATAATAGAAAAAATGAAAATATTAATTATTAGAATGAGTTCGATTGGTGACATAATTTTAGCAACATCATTTTTGGATTCAGTCAAAAAAAAGTATCCAAATTCATCAATTGATTTTTTAATTAAAAGAGAATTTTCTTCATTATTAGATAATCACCCTCATATTGATAATATAATTGAATTTGACAGATTAAAAGGATTGAATGGGTTGATAAATTTAGGGAGACATCTTAAGCAGAAGGGCTACAATAAAGTGTTTGATATTCACAATGTTTTCCGATCAAAAGTCCTATCTTTCTTTTTTAAAAAAAGCACTTTTTTACAAATTAAAAAGCCAAGATTGAAAAGATTTATTTTATTTAATTTTAAATTAAATTTTTTCAAAAAAGACTTTAGTCATATCAAGATGTATCATTCAATTTTAAATAATAAAAATTCATTTCCAAGAACATCTCTTTACGTTTCTAATGATGAGAAAATAAAAGCAAAATCGTTTTTGAAAAATGAAGGGGTAGATCAAAAGTTTATATGTATTGTTCCTGGAGCAGCCTGGAAACAAAAACAGCTACCTGTAAATAAGTATAATGAACTTATTGATATGCTAAATCAAAAATTTACATTTAAGATTGTCTTGCTAGGTTCAAAAAACGATATAATTTGCGATGAAATAAAGACTGATAATAATGTTGTTAATTTAAAAGATAAAACATCCCTCAGGATGGCAATGAGTATTCTGGCAATATCTGAGCATACATTTGGAAGCGATACTGGTCTCTTGCACGCTTCAGAGGCCTTAAATACCCCCGTTTCAATGATATTAGGTCCTACTTCAATGGAAACTGGAGCAAATATCAATCACCCAAAGTCAAAATTATTTGAGAAAAAAAATCTTTGGTGTAGACCTTGTTCACAAAATGGAAAAAGACCTTGTATCAGAAAAGAGCAATTTTGTTTAACGGAAATAAATATTAATGAAATAGCTGGGTCATTTCAAAAAGTTCATTGATATGAAAATAATTTTTTTAATAATTTATAATTTATTGATTTATCCCATAATTTTTTTTGCGATACTATTTTCACCGTTCAATAAAAAGTTAAAAGAAGGTATTTTTGGAAGATTTAAATCATTGAATTATTTAAAGAAATTTAATTCATCTACTTTTAAGAAAAAATACTGGTTTCACGTTGCTTCACACGGAGAATTTCAACAAATAGAAACTTTGATAGACGCATTAAAAAAAGACAATAATAGAATTGGTATAGTTGTTTCTTTCTTTTCGCCTTCAGGATTTAATAATGTGGATAGTAAAAATATTGATTGTAAAGTATATTTACCTTTTGATTTTCCAATCACTATTTTGAGAGCTTTGAAAATAATTAATCCTGATAAGATATTTTTTACATCAAACGATTTTTGGCCAAATTTTATATTTTTTTCTTCTCTAAAAAAAATTGAACTAATTTTAACATCTGCTCGTTTAAATGATGGCAAAGATTTTAATTCTTATTTAAGAAATTTATATCAAAGAATATTCTTTGGCATGTTTGATTCTATTTTCACCATTACCAATGAAGATCAAAAAGCTATAACAAAGCTTTCCATTTCCTCAAATGTATTTTTTGTGGGTAATCCTAGGTTGGATAGAATTCTTGAGAATATTTCAGGGGAGCTTATTAATAAAGAAGATAGATTAAAGAACAAAATTCTAGTTTTGGCAAGTATTTGGGAGGAAGATAATAATATTTTATTTCCAAATATCTTTGAGTATCTAGATAAAGTAAAACATAGTAAGATTATTATATGCCCTCACGAAATAAATGATAAAAATACTTCTTTCTATATTGCATTGTTAAATGATAACTCTATATCTTATAAAATCATTGACTCTTACTGCAATATTTTTGATTTTGATGAGAGGGTAATTATTATTAATGAGGTTGGTTTTTTATCCAAAATATATAGTCAAACTTATTTAGCATACGTTGGTGGAGGTTTTTCAAGTAATGGTATCCATAATTTGGCAGAGCCAGCAGCAACAGGAAATCCAGTAATGTTTGGTCCTAATTTTCATAATTCAAATAAATTGGATGCTTTATACTTAAAAAAATCATCAGCAGGTTTTTCAATAAATTCATATGCAGAATTAATTCAAATTATCGATAATTTAAACGATATGAACTTTTACAAAGGCTCTTCAAAAAATGCTATGAATTATGTTGTTAATCATAGAGGTTCAACTCAAAAAATATTAGAGCTTTTATGATTAAGCTTTTTAAGCTAAAAGATTTTTTACTTATACCAAATTTAATTACTATTTTGAGATTTTTTCTTATTGCTCCACTGATTATTACATTTCAAAATGGAATGCAGAATTATTTTTTGATCATCTTAGTTGTTTCTTTACTTACAGATTTTTTAGATGGCATTTCAGCCAGAGCTCTTAATCAAAAATCTGAACTTGGTAAAACATTAGATCCGATAGCAGATGGAATAACACTTTTTGCTTTTATAATACTTTTTAACAGAGAGGGTTTTATTTCAAATTGGTTTACAATTTTTTATTTTTTAAGACAGTTGACAATACTTCTTTTTTCTTTGTGGTATTTACGAAAACTTAAAACTGTATATGGATCAAATATCTTTGGAAAGACAGGGGTATGTTTTTTAGGTGTAGTGCTTTGCATATTTGCATTGAGGCTTGATAATTTCTTTTTTATAACCTCATTTATGTTGAATATATCTTCAATTTTACTATTTGTTAGTCTTTTAGATTACTTAAGATTTTTTCTTAATATAGAAAAAAAATAATAGAACTAATTGACATACATTTTATTTTGCTTTATCGTTAATAATAGTTAAATTATTAGTCATTATGGCAGACTTTAAAGTAGAATCAAAATTTTCACCTTCTGGCGATCAGCCATCTGCTATATCAGAATTATCAGAAGGGCTTAAAAATGGATCTAGTCATCAAACATTATTAGGTGTTACTGGTTCAGGGAAGACTTATACAATGGCAAAGGTAATTGAAGAAGTTCAAAAGCCAACACTGATTATTTCTCATAATAAAACTTTAGCGGCACAACTTTATGGAGAATTCAAGAATTTATTTCCTAATAATGCAGTTGAATATTTTATCAGCTACTACGATTATTATCAGCCAGAATCTTATATGCCGGTTACTGATACTTTCATTGAAAAAGACTTTTCAATGAATGAAGAAATTGACAGACTGCGCCTTAAAGCAACTAGTTCTTTATTGCAAAGAAAAGATGTTATCGTAGTCAGTTCTGTTTCATGTATTTATGGACTTGGAAATCCAAAAGAATGGAGAAAACAGGTTGTTCATTTGAAGCTAGATTCACTAATAACTCGAAGCGGTCTGACTGAGTTTCTTGTAGATATTTATTATCAAAGAAATGACCAAGTTCTGGAACGCTGTAATTTCAGAATTTTAGGTGATATTTTTGAAATCTATCCTGCTTACGAAGATAAGGCAATAAGAGTTGATATTTTTGATAATTCCATTCAATCTATTGTTTCATTTGATCCGCTTACCGGTGAGGAGTATAAAGAGCATAATGAGTTTTATTTATACCCTGCTAGACATTTTATTTCTGATAAAGATAAAAATGATTCAGTAATTAAAAAAATTAAAAGTGATTTAAAAACTAGGTTAAAATTTTTCAACAAAAATGAAAAATTTCTCGAAGAGCAGAGAATAGGACAGAGAACTAATTTTGATATTGAGATGATTGAAGAAATAGGTTATTGTTCTGGAATTGAAAATTATTCAAGATATTTCGATGGTAGAAAAGAAGGTGAAAGACCATTTACTTTGATAGACTTTTTTCCTGATGATTTTTTAACTGTCATAGATGAATCTCATGTTACACTACCTCAAATTCAAGCTATGTACGGAGGAGACAGAAAAAGGAAAGATAATTTAATTGATTTTGGATTTAGACTTCCTTCAGCCTACGATAATAGACCGTTAAAATCAGAAGAATTCGCGTCTTTGCAAAAACAAGTCGTATATGCATCGGCAACACCTTCATATAGAGAACTAGATTTGTCACAAGGCGCTGTTGTCGAGTTAATTAATAGACCAACTGGACTTGTTGACCCGGAATTAATTATTAAGCCATCTAGTGGTCAAATTGATGATCTTATATCAGAAATTAAAATTAGATCTGCAAAAGATGAAAGATGTCTTGTTACAACATTAACTAAGAAAATGGCTGAAGATTTATCAGAATATTTAAGCTCTGTTGGATTAAGAGTCAGGTATTTGCATTCTGAAGTCAAAACGATTGAAAGAGTAAAAATACTTAGAGATTTAAGGTTGGGAGATTTTGATGTATTGGTTGGAATAAACTTGTTAAGAGAGGGTTTAGATCTTCCTGAAGTATCTTTGGTTGCAATACTTGACGCAGATAAGGAAGGATTTCTTAGATCTAAAAGCTCATTAGTCCAGACATCTGGGAGAGCTGCTCGTCATATTGACGGTAAAGTTATACTTTATGCAGATAAAATTACTGATTCTATGCAATATTTAATTGACGAAACAGATAGAAGAAGATCTATTCAGCTAGAATACAACAAAAAAAATAACATATCTCCTAAAACTGTTAAAAAATCAGTCGATGAAATTATGCAAGCTACTCGTGTCGCTGAGTCATTTAAAGAGGGAGATATAGAAATTAAAAGAGATATAGCTACTGATAAATTTTTAAATGAAGACAAGAAAATAGTAGTTGAGATGATTCGAGAAGAGATGTTAGAGGCGGCAGAAAATTTAGAATTTGAAAAAGCAGCTAAATTGCGCGATGAAATGAATAAGCTTGAAAAAGAAATTAAACTATAGTTTATGGAGACGATATGAATATTGACTTAGTTAAACAAAAAGCAGGTATTATTGGAGATAGTGAGGGGATTAATCAGGTATTAGAAATGGTAGCTCAAGTTGCTAATGTTGATATTTCTGTGCTAATAAACGGGGAGTCTGGAACTGGAAAGGAGCTTGTAAGTAAAGCCCTTCATCTTGGAAGTAAAAGAGTTACAAGTGATCTTGTAATTGTAAATTGCGGTGCCATTCCGGAAGGAATAATAGAAAGCGAACTTTTTGGACATAAAAAAGGAGCTTACACTGATGCTAGCGATTCTAGAAAAGGGTATTTTGAAACTGCAAATAAAGGAACCATTTTTTTAGATGAAATCGGAGATATGCCTTTAGAAACACAGGTGAAGGTTTTGAGAGTTCTAGAGTCTGGTGAGTACATGAGAGTAGGAGATTCTCTTGCTAAAAAAACAGATGTTCGTGTTCTAGCTGCAACTAATAAAGATTTAGGAAAGCTAGTAAAAGAAGGAAAATTCAGGCAAGATTTATATTACAGACTTAAAACTGTAACTATCAATATTCCTCCATTAAGAAAGAGAAAGAATGATATAAGACTGCTGGTAGACAGATTTGCTCTACAGTTCAGTAGATCAAACAATATCAAATATAAAGGTTTTACACCTGAATCAATTAAGGAAATGCATAATTACCATTGGCCAGGAAATATTAGAGAACTCAGAAATTTTGTCGAGAGTATTCTTATTTTGCAAAAAGGCGAAAGAATAACAGCTGAAATGGTCAAAAATCAATTGACTAATGAAATGATTGACAATAACAACTCAAATGATTCATTACCAGTTGTATTAAATCGTGATCCTGATCAAGCTGAAAGGGAGTTAATTTTAAGACAGTTGCTTTTTCTGAGGCAAGACATTGAAGATTTAAAATTAATGATGAAAGAATCCAGTATTTCTGATTTAAATTCAACAAAAAGTATTAATCAGAATTTTGATTCTACAATTCATAACAATGAAATTATCAACCAAGACGATAATCTCATTAAAGGTGAAGCAATTGGAGCATTTAATACTAAGGATTTAGAGAAAGAAATGATAATAAGGACTCTAGAATACTACAATAATAACAGGAGAGCTTCTGCCAAATCTCTTGATATGAGTGAAAGAACATTATATAGGAAAATTAATGATTATGGTATTGAGAAAAAAATTAAAAAAAATAGCTAATTTTTGCTGTATTTTTTTGCTAGTTAGCTGCAGTTTTTATTCAATGGCAGGGTCTATTCCTGCTAATATTAATAATGTAAATATTCCTCTCTTTCAAAATGACACTGCTGAGTTCGAAATTGCAGAAAATTTGACATCAAAAATAATTGAAGATATTGCAGCTCAAAATATATTAAAAATTACAAACATTGATAATAGCGATAGTGCAATCATTGGAGCTATAACTGCTGTTTCAGATGGACCTTTTTCTTTTGATAGTAATGAGCAGGTCGATGAGTACAGATTTTCTTTATCTGTCAATGTCAAATGGGTTGATAACGAAAATGATAAAAATTTAATTGAAAAAACTTTTTCAGGTTTTGGAGCTTATAGTATAAACAATGATCCTTCATCTGATGGTTTAGATAACGACAATGATGGTCTTTTAGACGAGAATGACGATGATGAGTTTGGTGATTCGAGAGAGCTGGCGATTAATATTGCAATTAACAAAATTGCATCTGATATTGTAAATTCAATCCTTTCAACATGGTAGAAAAAATGGAAAATGTAGCAATTAATAAATTAAAAGATTTTGTTGGTAAAGAAGTTCAATTAAATGGATGGATTTATAACATGAGATCGATTGGTAAAATTTGGTTTGCAATCGTAAGAGATGGTACCGGTTTTGTCCAATGTGTAGTAACGAGCAATGATGTTAGTTCTGAGGTATTTGAGCTTAATTCATCTTTGACTCAAGAGTCATCTATTCAAGTCACTGGTATTGTTCAGGAGGACTCTCGCTCTGATTTAGGGGTTGAGATTCTTGTAAAAAATATGAATGTTATACATATTGCTGAGGATTATCCGATTGCACTTAAAGATCATGGGGTCAGTTTTCTAATGGATAATAGGCATCTTTGGTTACGTTCCAAAAAACAATTTGCAATCATGAAGATCCGTCAAAATATCATTAAATCTATCAGAGATTTTTTTGATAATAAAGATTTTGTACTCATCGATTCTCCAATGTTTACTGGAAATGCAGTAGAGGGAACCACGACACTATTTGAAACTGACTATTTTAATCGTTCTGCTTACTTAACTCAAAGCGGTCAATTGTATCAAGAAGCAGGAGCGATGGCTTTTGGAAAAACTTATTGTTTTGGTCCATGCTTTAGAGCTGAAAAGTCAAAAACTAGGAAACACTTAACTGAGTTTTGGATGGTTGAACCAGAAATTGCTTTTTGCAACCTAGATCAAAATATGGATTTAATTGAAGAATTTATTACTCATATAGTTTCAGAAAGTCTAACTAATTGTAAAGATGAGCTAAAAATTCTAGAAAGAGATGTTTCACTGCTTGAAAAAGTTAAATCACCTTTTCCAAGAATTACTTACGATGAGGCCGCAAAAATCCTGAATGATAATGGTCAAAAATTTGAATATGGGAGCGATTTTGGATCTCCCGATGAAGAGTTGATAGCATCAAAATATAATAGCCCAGTCATGATTCATAGCTGGCCACATGAAACCAAAGCCTTTTATATGAAAAGAGATAGTTCGGATAAATTAGCTTTAGGTGTTGATGTAATCGCCCCTGAAGGCTACGGAGAGATTGTAGGTGGAGGTCAAAGAGAGGATGATCATGATACGCTTGTAAAGCGTATCGAAGACCACGGTTTGCCTGTAAGCGCATTTAAGTGGTATTTAGATTTAAGAAAATATGGTTCAGTTACTCACTCCGGTTTTGGATTGGGGCTTGAAAGAACAGTTTCATGGATATGTGGAATAGATCATGTAAGACAAACCATTCCTTTTCCTAGAACAATGGGAAGATTGGAGCCGTAATGAAATTTGATGGTAGAATAGCTGTTTTTGGTGGAAGGTTTATAACGGAAGAAATTTATGATGATACCGTTGAAATTGGAAAAAGAATGGCAGAAAAAAATTGGTTAGTATTTTGCGGTGGCGGAGAAGGCGTTATGGAGGCAATTGCAAAAGGAGTTTCGCTTGGTGGTGGAACATGTATTGGTATTCTCAAAGACAAAGATTTCAGATCTGGAAATGAGTTTTTAAGCATACCTATATCTACTGGAATGGACATAACAAGAAATGCGCTAATTAGTTATAACTGTGACATTGGAGTAGCTATATCAGGTGCTTATGGAACGTTAAGCGAAATAGCATTTACCTTAGCTCAAGAAAAACAATTGATAGCATACAATAGTTGGGATATCCCTAAGTCTATCAAGGTAGAAACTATAGATTCGTTAATTGAGGAAGCAGATAAGTGTCTAAATCTATAAATGTTGCTGTCTGTCAAATAAATCCAATTCTTGGAAACTTCAATTTTAATCTTGAAAAAATTTCAAGCAGTTATTTAGAAGCGGTTGAAAAGGGTGCAGATCTTGTTGTTTTTCCAGAAATGGCAACAACGGGATATCCCCCTCAAGACTTATTAAATAGTAATAGTTTTATTGATAAAAATATTTCATCTCTAGATAATTTTTCTAAAATAGTAACAATTCCGTGTATAATTGGATTCGTAGATAGTGTAGATGGTAAAAATTATAACGCAGCAGCTATCTGTAAAGATGGTAAAGTTGCTTTTAAATATCACAAAATACATTTACCGAACTATGATGTTTTTGATGAAAGAAGATATTTCTCCAATGGTGAATCTGTCGGAATATTTTCTTTTAAAATAAAAGATTCAAACTTTAAAATTGGTCTTCAAATATGTGAAGATTTGTGGGATGACAATTATGACAGAAAGCTTTCAGCTGAATTAATTGAATACAACCCTGATTTGATTATCAATATATCTGCTTCTCCGTTTGCTCAAGATAGAAAAGAAGAAAGAGTTGATCTTATAAAGCGTAAATTTAAAAATGCTAAATGCCCTTTTGTTTATTGTAATATTGTTGGAGGGCAAGATGAATTGATTTTCGATGGATTCTCAATGATTTTTGATGAAAATATGGATTTAATTGAAATGGCAAATGGATTTTCAGAAGAAATAATTTTAACCGATTTAAAAACATCAAAACCAGTTCCATCCTTTTCTAAAAATAAGCAGCTTTTTGATGGTCTTTCACTTGGAATCAAGGATTATTTTAATAAAACCGGTCACAGCAAAGCAGTGATTGGGCTCAGTGGAGGTATTGATTCTGCTTTAGTAGCTTGCTTAGCTGTTAATGCACTTGGAGCTAAAAATGTGCACTTAGTATCTATGCCTTCAAGATTTTCTAGTGATCATAGTAAAATAGATGCCAATGATTTGGCTCAAAATTTAAAAGCACATTTTGAAACAATTGATATAGATGGATTGTTTGAAAAGTATTTAGATATTCTTGCTCCTAGCTTCAAGGGGTTAGATATTAATGTTGCTGAAGAGAATATTCAGTCAAGAATTAGAGGTAATATTTTGATGGCACTATCTAATAAATTTGGCTATTTAGTTCTTTCAACTGGTAATAAAACAGAGCTCGCTTTGGGTTATTGTACATTATACGGGGATATGAGTGGTGGATTATCTGCTATAGGAGATTTGAATAAAAATGAGGTATATAATCTTTCAAAATGGATTAACAGGAATAAGGAAGTTATTCCAAAAAATATCATAAAAAAAATTCCTTCGGCTGAACTTGCTCCAAATCAATTTGATCCATTTGACTATGAATTAATAAGTCCATTAGTAGATGATATAGTTATGGAAAATAGACAGTCTAAAAAATCAGATGATGAATTTTTAAATCTCAAGAAAAAGGTGAATATTAATGAACATAAACGGAGACAAGCAGCTCCAGTTCTAAGGGTGAGTAGAAAAGCTTTTGGTATCGGAAGAAGAATACCAATCGTAAATCATTTTCATGAATAGCACAAAACCAATCAGAAATTTTTGCATAATTGCTCATATCGATCATGGTAAGTCTACTTTAGCCGATAGATTGCTTGAGCATACTGGAACTATTTCAAAAAAGAAAATGCAAAATCAAGTTCTTGATAATATGGATCTTGAAAGAGAAAGAGGTATAACAATAAAAAGTCATTCAATTAGAATTGACTACAAAGGTTTTATATTAAATTTAATCGATACCCCTGGTCATGTAGATTTTACGTACGAAGTTTCTAGAACGTTATCTGCAAGTGAAGGTGCTTTGCTTATTGTTGATGCTGCTCAAGGTATTGAGGCGCAAACTGTTACTAATTATTTACTAGCACTTGAAAATGATCTTGAAATAATTCCTGTAATTAATAAAGTAGATTTACCTAATGCTGATATTGAAAATGTTTCAGCTCAAATAATTGAAATGGTTGGATGTAAAAAAGAGGATATATTGCTTACAAGCGCAAAAACAGGTGAAGGAATAGAAGATATCTTAAATGCAATTACTTCAAAAATTCCATCTCCAGATGAGCCAAAAAATGAAGAATTTAAAGGTTTAATTTTTGATTCAATTTATGATAGATATAGGGGCGTTGTAGCTTATGTTAGAGTCTACGAAGGTTCCTTGAAGAAAGGGAGCAGAATTAAGTTTTTTGCCCATGATACGCATTATGATGTTGATGAGGTTGGATACTTTATTATTGATAGAAAAAAATCTGAATCAATTAAAGCTGGAGAAGTAGGCTATATCATTGCAAACGTTAGAGATATTGAGCATGTTCTTGCTGGAGATACAGTAACAAATTTTAATAAACCATGTAAAGAAGCCTTACCTGGATTTCAAAAAATAAAACCTATGGTCTTTTCTGGTTTATTTCCAGCAGATGCTGGAGAATATGATGATTTGAGAACTGCCTTGGAAAAATTAAAACTTAATGACGCTTCACTTTCTTTTGAGCCAGAAGTTAGTGACGCTTTAGGATTTGGTTATAGATGCGGCTTTTTAGGATTGTTACATATGGAAATAATTCAAGAAAGACTAGAAAGGGAGTTTAATCTATCTATTGTTACCACTAGTCCTAATGTTAAATATTTAGCAAATTTAAAAGATGGCACTCAAGAAGAGGTTCAAAGGCCAGCATTGCTACCAGATCCAAAATTTTTGGATAGTTTGATGGAGCCAATAGTAACAGCAGAGATTTTAACTCCTGTAAACTACATTGGAAATGTTATGAAGATTTGTGAAGAAAAAAGAGGAAAATATAAATCTACACAGTATTTATCTGAATCTAAGGTGCAGCTTATTTACGATCTTCCTCTTGGAGAAATACTTTTTGATTTTTATGATAGAATCAAATCTGGCTCTAAAGGGTATGCATCATTTGACTACACTTTTAAAGAGTATAGGGAAAGTAAGCTAGATAAATTAGATATTTTAATTAACAAAGAGCCTGTTGATGCTCTATCAATGATTTGCTCCAAGAAGGATTCATACCATAGAGGACTTGCGTTATGTCAAAAATTAAAAGAGTTAATACCTAGACACCAAATTCAAATTCCAATTCAGGCTTCTATAGGCTCTAGAGTTATTGCAAGAACAAATATTGCACCATTCAGAAAAAATGTTACTGAAAAGCTTTATGGTGGAGATGTCACTAGAAAAAATAAATTGCTTCAAAAGCAGAAAAAAGGTAAGAAAAGAATGCGTACTATTGGTAGAGTTGAAGTGCCACAAGAAGCTTTATTAGCTGTTTTGAAAATTTGATATGCTTAAAGATTATTTTTTCAAATCAAAATCATTATTTTATAGTCTTATATTTACTCTTCCTCTTTTTTTGACATATGAAATTGGTATTCTCTTTATGTTTCAAACAGGTTCTTCATATGTAAAAAATGGTGGAGATGTTTTAATTGAAGAATTTATTAAAATGCTTGGAGTGAATGGTTACTATGCTGCAAGTTCAATTTTCATTACAGTGTTATTTTTTACTTTTATTTCCCAAAGAAAAAAATTTAAAACGTTTGAGGTTAAGTATAATTACCTATTTTTTATGTTTATAGAATCTTTGTTATATGCTTATTTATTATTACTAGTTTTACAAAATATATATTTATTTCAAGGCACTAATACCAATTGGTTGAATAATTTTATTCTGTCAATTGGCGCAGGCTTATATGAAGAATTAATATTTCGATTTTTGTTAATATTTATGTTTACAAAAAGCATAGCATTTATTTTAAAAACAAAAGAATTTAACTCTCTAATTTTATCAATAATTATTAGTTCAATTCTTTTTTCCACTTTTCATTATATAGGCGCAGAATCCTTTACTCCGATGTCTTTTTCCTTAAGGTTTTTAGCAGGCATTTACTTATCTGTAATTTATATAAATCGTGGTTTTGGAATTGTTGCACTAACTCATGCATTTTATGATTTATTTGTTATTTTTCGTTTAACTTAGCTTATGAAAAAACATTTTTTTTATTTATTAATTTTCAGTCAAGTATTTAGCCAATCTATTATTGATACGCTCTCGGTAACGGTGTATCCTGAATTCTCTTATCCAGGTGTTGCTGTTGAGTATAAGTTCGACAAGTCAAATAATAATGATATTACTTTTCCAATACCTGCAAATATTGATTCTGTTCTTTATACAATATCTACAGATAGTCTTGAGTTTGAAAAAATAGTTCAAGTTGAAAATAATCTGTTGAAAACTTTAAATCAAAACGGAAATCATACCATTTATTTATTTTTAGATAAGTTTATAAAAGATCCAGGGCCTAGAAAATTTTCATATAATTTTAAATCCTTACAGAATATTAGTACGCTGATATTAGGGGTTCAAATTCCATTTGGTTCGGAAGATTTTGAAATTACAGCTGATAGCTTTAATCTTGAAAAAGTACGCGACCAAAATGGATTGACTTTTTATCAAGGAATTAACAATAATTTCAATGAAAAAACTAATTCTTTAATTAGTCTAAACTACTATAATCCTCATGGAGGTACATCAATTCAGTACGCTGCAAATATAAGTACACAAGATTCTTCTGTGCAGCCTCCACCGTCTGCAAATGATAAGTTTGTCAGATATCCTTTGTTGACATGGGAACCAATGCTAATGTTTATCTTTTTATCGCTTTTTTTTGTATTTATCTATGAATTTAAAAGGTCAAAAAATGACTAAAAAAGTCTTTATCTTTATTATTACAATAATTCTAGTTGTAAGCTGCGATTATAAAAGAGATGCCATCGGAGGAAACGATGATATTGTTGTTCTAGCTGCGAAAGAAGATAGAGAAAAAATTAGAAAACTTTTAACAACTGTTTTTAGTGAAACAATATTAACTCCATCTCCAGAATCATTTTATAATATTAAGTTTGCTGATCCTGAAAGTTTTTCAGCATTAAAGACCCAAACTAATCTTGTCGTGGCATCTTTGGGCAATTATGATTTAAACCCAGGCACAAAACTGGTAAAAGAGCTTTTAGGGCAAAATGCTTTTAATAGTACATTAAATGGGGTCCCAATAACTTTATCTAAGGACCAGTTTGCTAAGAATCAATTATTTATGATATTAAGTGGCAATGATTTTGATCAAATCCAAGATTATTTATTATTAAATAATGAATTTATTAGAAATCAGTTCGACAAAAATTTTTACAAAAAACAATCTCAGTATTTTCTCGAAAATGAAAGACAGGAAGAGCTAGAGCTGAATCTCCAAAAAGATTATAATTGGAGTATGAAAATTCCTTGGGGATGGGAACTTATAAAGAATGATAGCAAAGAATCATTTTTCTGGATTGGTCATGAATTACCTTTTAGATGGATTGCAGTCCATTGGAGAGAAGGTAACTTTTTTAGTAAAGAAGAAGTTTCTGAATATATAAAAGAATATCCTCAGAAATATTTTGAATCAATAAGATATAATCAAGAGTACATTAACATAGAGTTTAAAGATTTCAAATCTGAATCATCGTACGAAGTGTATGGTTTATGGGAGTCTATCAAAGATGCTAAAGGAGGTCCATTTAAAGGATATGTATTTTATGATTATAAAAATGATAGAACATTTTATATAAGTTATCTAGTTTTTAATCCTGGTGGAAAAAAAGCATTTTATTTGCGACAACTAGAAATGATTGCTAAAACAATAACTGTAAATTCATGAAAAATTTGGTCATTCTTCCAACCTATAATGAATCAAAAAACATTGTTAAAACAATTGATTTGATTTTTAAACAAAGTATAGATGTTAATATCCTAGTTATAGATGATAATTCACCTGATGATACATCAGTTATCGTTGAAGAATTAAAAAATGATAAAATTTTTCTCTTAAAAAGAGAGTCAAAGAAAGGCCTTGGTTCAGCATATGTAGATGGATTTAAATGGTCCATCAAAAATAATTACGATAAAATAATCCAAATGGATGCAGATTTATCACATGATCCATTTGAGATTGTACCTATGTTTAATCTTTTAGATAAAAATGATCTTGTAATAGGTAGTAGATATAAAGGGGGATTAAGAGTTATTAATTGGCCAATTCAAAGGCTGTATATCAGTTATTTTGCAAATTTATATGCTAAAATTATTACCGGCGTACCTGTAAAAGATTTAACCGCAGGATTTAAAGCATGGAGAGTTAGTGCGCTTAAAAAAATTAAATATAATGAATGCTCGTCGCAAGGTTATTGCTTTCAAATCGAGACTTCATTTAGAGCATACCAAAAAGGTTGTAAATTAGTCGAACATCCAATAGTTTTTACTGATAGAACTGTAGGTGAATCCAAAATGAGTAAAGCAGTTATGCTTGAGGCGGTTTTAAAAGTTTGGCTTTTTGGATTTTGGAGATTATTTAAATTAAAGAGATGAAAAAACATTATTTATCATTTGAGAAACCTCTCAAAGATTTAGACTTAGAAATAGAAAAAATATCTATGTCTGAAGCAGAGCCTGAAAAATTAAATGAATTAACAAAAGAACGAGAAGACTTAGAAAAAAATATTTTCTCAGACCTTTCATCTTGGGAAACTGTCCAATTAGCAAGACATCCTAATAGACCGTATACACTTGATTATATCAACGCTTGGTGTGATAATTTTACTGAACTTCATGGTGATAAGGCTTTTTCTGATGATAATGCTGTTGTTGCAGGTATTGGGATAATTGAAGATACTAAAGTAGTAATTATAGGGCAGCAAAAAGGAAGAAATACTAAAGATAATATCTTTAGAAACTTTGGTATGATGAAGCCAGAAGGATACAGAAAAGCTTTAAGAGTTATGAAATTGGCAGAAAAGTTTAAACTGCCTATTGTAACATTGATTGATACTCCTGGAGCAGATCCTGGTATTGGAGCTGAAGAAAGAGGCCAAGGATATGCTATTGCAAATAATTTATTTGAAATGGCTTCTATAAAAACTCAAGTTCTGTCAGTTGTAATTGGAGAGGGTGCAAGTGGAGGTGCTTTGGGTATTGGTTTATGTGATAAGATGATTATGTTAGAGCATACATGGTTTTCTGTCATTAGTCCAGAAGGATGTGCATCAATTTTATGGAAAGATTCTACTAAAGCTCCTGAGGCGGCTGAGTCTTTAAAACTAACTCCAAAAGATTTAATGGAACACAATATCTGTAATATGATTGTTTATGAGCCTTCAGGGGGCGCTCACCGACATTTTGATAAAACAGCATATAAATTAAAGAAAGTTTTATTGGAAGAATTAAATGATTTGAAGAAAAAAATAAATAAAAATTTTCTTGATAACAGAATAAAAAGATATGATAAGCTTGGTTCTTTTAGAGAAAATTAAAAAATATCGAATCTAAAGTCTTTTATTTCTGATTCATCTCTAAGTGCTTGAATCCAATTTTCCCATACTAAATTTTGTCTATTTATTAATAAACTAAATTTGATAGATTCTTTCATTTCCTCAAAGTCTTTTTGATTTATTTCTGTTTTGTTTAGCACCTTAATAAATGTTTGTCCTCTTAAGGTTGGAAGTGGACCGAAAACATCCCCAATCTCTGAATTCATAAGGGCACCAACAACAAAACTACTTTTTCCTATCGATTTAAAACTTCTATTCAAAACAGAAGTGTCTTTAGCAATATATTCAAAAGATTTATTTTCTTTAGATTTTTGAAGAAGATTTTTTTCGGTTGATGAATCTTTAAAAAGGGATTCAGCTAAAATTTTAATTTGATCTTTTTTAAAATTAGATAAAAACTCTTTTTTTAAATCCTCCTTTACTTCTTCAATCGAAGAAATACTTTTTTCTTCAATTTTATCAAGATAAAAAACAAAAAAATAATTATCATTTTTAAAAGCATCAGATACATTTTCGATAGATGAATTGAACGCAAAATTTACTGCTTTTCTTACAGGGCCTACAACTTCATCAATAAATATAGATTGTTTGACGATGCCTATTGAATCATATATTTCAAGATTTTCCTTTTTAGCATTATCAATAAAACCATTTTCTGAGGCTTCTAAAGAAAACAAGCTTGCAATGCCTTGGATGGCATCTTCTGTATCTTTTCCAGATTTAATCCTCAAAAGAATATGAGAAGCATTAACTTTATCATTTTTGACATCTTTCTTGATATCATTTATTTTGATTATGTGATAACCATAATTTGTTAAAATAGGACCGACAATATCACCTTTACTAGCCCCAAAAGCTGCATTGCTAAACTCTGGTATGAATTGATCTTTTGAAAACCATCCTAAATTACCGCCTTTTGGATTATTTGGATTTAAATTATTTGCAGGATCATCTGTATACTGATTTGCAAGATCTGCAAAATCATCGCCGTTTTTAGCTCTAAAAAGTAAATCTTTAGCCTGTATTTCTACTCTTAAAGAATCATTTTTGGACGCCTTAATTGGCCATCTTACATACTTCAGGTATCGCTTTTCTGGCTGTTCATAATTTGATTTATTTTTAATGTAAAGATTATTCATTTCTAAATCAGTAGGTCTTTCATTTGCTATTGAATTAAAAAACTCATTGTCAATTGCATCCTCCGTTATGTGAAGTATTTCTAAATCATATTCCACAAATTTCTTTTTAAAATCATTTAAAATATCTTCTGGATTAATATGAACTGAATTAAAAATGTATTGTTGAAGTTTGTAATTTGGTAAATAAACTTCTTTCATAAAATCTTCTACAGGTTTCCAATCAACTAGACCTGGCGTAAGCACTGCATTTAAATATTTTTCCAAATCAAAATTTCCATCTGTCTTAAAAGAGTCATTTGACCTTAGAAAAGGAGGAGGATTATTTTGCATTTGAAATAAGATTTCACTCTCACCAACTGTAATTTTATTTACTTCAATTTGTTCTTGAATAACTAAGTCATTAATCAGTCTTTCCCAAACAATCGCCTTAATATATTCAACTTGTTCATCCGAAAGTGAGTTTTTATTTTTGCCAGCAGTTCTGTTAATTTCAGATGAAACTAAAGCATTGAAATCATCCAATAAAATAGGCTTATTATTTAATGAGCCAATTTGAGCACCGTTTTGATTACCACTAAAGATATCATTGACACTTGCACCACCAACTAAACCACCTATTGCCATACTTGTAACAAATAGTATCAAAATAGCCCACATGACTATTTGCATTTGATTTCTCATTTTGGTTATTATACCCATAAGCTTAGGAATTTATAACAGCAGTAATGTTTATGCAAACCTATTAAAAAATTTGATAACTGTATTTTATAAATTCTAACTAAATTGATTATTATTTTAACAAAGATACAATGAGTAAAAAAACATTTCACAAAATTCAATCGTTTTTAAGTTTAAGAAAGCCATCTAATAAAGATGACGAAAAATTTATATCTGGTTTAGACTCTCCATACCAAGCAGCTAAATTAAGAAGTGCTTCGAAAGGAAAGCCAGTTGATACTTTTCATTCTCCAGTCAATTTTTCATGGAAAGCATTTTGGAAATCATTGATATATGAAAATTTACCACCAGTAATTTTTTCTCCTTTAGCAGCTATTTTTCTCGAAGGTTCTCTTTCAAGAGCCTGGCACGTGTCTCAAAATAGGGGGTTAATATCGGTTTCAACAAAGCATCATCCAATTGATTTTATTATACAATCATGGTTGATTGTATATCCTTGTTCGTGGTTAATGAATATTGGATTATTTTTAGCATTATTTTCTGATAAGCAATTAATATTAAATATCGATCCTTTTCATATGATTTTAGCATACCTGCTTTTATTTTTTAGAAGATTAATAATTGCGACTAAATATGGATACTTCAGACCTGAAGACCTAGAGCGCTTGTGTCTGCCAGCTCCAGATTGGGATAACAATAAAACTGTCAGAAGATTGATTGCTCAGGGATGGTTACGTCCTTGGGCTTTTCCTGGACTAATTGAAGATGAATTAACAATCGCAATGGATGAAAATGATATTTGTTTACAAGGCATACCGATAGAGCCCGGTAAGGTAGTTAGAGATAAATTAATAAATAATTCAAACAGTGAATTATTTCCAGCATCGACAGGTTCTACCAAAGAAAATGAATTACCTTCAGGTTTTATTTTATATAATATTATTAATTCGGTTTACATGTTGCCTGCATTACCCATTATGCGACCATTAACATATTTATGTATGCTGTTATTGCCTGCTGCAGCATTTTTACCTAAATATTTTTTTGGAATTGATTTATTCGGTATTACTATACAAGAAAAAATTATTTCTGTAGCAGCATTACTTGGATTTATTAATGGTTTTCAATTAATGATGTTTGGAATGGTTTGTGCTGCTGATTATCAAAGAAGGTTCGAAACTTCTAAAAAATTAGGAGAATTAGTGTCTTATCCAGGCCTAAAACTTTCTTCAATATTTAAAAGCTTTTATAAACATAAAAAAGACGATAGAATTTTTATCGATTTGCAGAAAAGAATTAACGTTTTTGCATGGATGAATATGAGAAATGTGTTGCGTTCATTTGGAGAGACATATTATTTACGTATTCAGGGGTATACATCTATTCTAATTTTTTATTCTTTATTGTGTGTTGGAATATTAAACATTATAGTTTGGACTGGTATGAAACATCATATCTCAACTGTGTTCGTAATTGGAGCAGTTATTTCTGCTGTTTCAATAATTTGCTTATTTGCGATTTCAAAAGCTATTCAGCTTCAATCTTTAAGTGCAAAACATAGAGACTTTATTAGAAATGAACTGTTTATCATTGAAGAAGAAATATGGGAGATGAAGTTGGCTGGAAAGAAAGAAGAAAAAATTAACGATCTTTTAAGCGCAAAAGCATTATTACAACAAGTCGATGAATCAATTAACTATAAAGAGCTTATTTATAAGCCAACAACAATTTTTGGATATGCGGCAAATAATGGTGTAATGGGATCAGTGTTAGGTTTAATCCTCACAGGCTTTCTTTTTGCTGTTCAAGGATTTGTCTCTGTTGGAATTGAATATGATTCATTGGGATGGTTTATTCCGTAGAAAATAATTATTATTAATATATGAGATACAAAATATACATTTTTACTTTCTTGCTAATAAGTAATGTTTTTTCGCAGGGAGAGATATCGCTTAAAAGTGTTTTAGATGGTACATTTAGTACTGAATCCATTGGAAGGTATACATGGATAAATAGTAGTGATTCATATTATTTTTCAAAGAAAAGCGAAAGTGGGTTAGATTTTTATATTTACAATCTTACTTCAAATGATACGACTAAATCATTTAACATTCCCAAGTCAATAATTGATAATTTTTCATACTCATTTAGTCCAGATCAAAAAAGATTATTATTAAAGAAAAATTCAGTTAAACTTTGGAGGCAATCATCGTATGGGTCTTATTTTATTTATGATTTAGAATCTAGCTCATTGACCGCGGTAACTTCCAATCCAGATAGCTTGCGTAATGTCAAATTCTCCCCTGACTCTGAAAATGTTGCATTTGTTAGAAATGATAATAATTTATATCGCTTTTCATTGGAAGATAGATCAGAAGAACAGCTTACTTTTGACGGAAGTGATAATATTTTAAATGGGCATTTTGGATGGGTTTATGAAGAGGAGTTCGGTACTTATGATTCATATAAGTGGAGTCCTAATAGTAAATTCATTGCATTCATTAGAGAAGACCAAACCTTTGTAAAAAAATATCCGCTAGTTGATTATGGGTCCAAATATCCTGTAGTAAAGTATATTCGTTATCCAAAAACCGGAGAAGATAATCCGGTTGTATCAATAAGTATTTTAGATTTAGAAAATAAAAAATATAGGTCTGTTAAAATTCCAGAAACTTCATATTATATACCTGACATAATTTGGCAAAACAATTCAGAAAATCTCTTTTTTGCAACTCTTAATAGAAAGCAAAATGACTGGAACCTATACAGATACGATTTCGCAATGAATAGAGGACAGTTGATTCTCAATGACTCTAACGATTCGTGGATTGATAGAGATCCTTTTACAACGCCTCAAGAAATTGGAACATGGACAACAAAAGGAGGTTTTAGTTTCGCTATTTTAGAGAGTGGTGAAATTATTTGGCTTTCTGAAAGAGACGGATTTAAGCATATCTACAGAAGTAGACCTGATGGAAGATTCCTCAACCAAATTACAAGAGGGGAATGGGAGGTAAGTACAATAAATGCAATAGATTATAAAAAAGAGATTATTTATTTCACTGGTAAGAAAGAGACTGAAACAGAAAACCATTTATATTCAGTTAGATTTAACGGTTCAAAGCTAAAAAAAATTACCAAAGAAGAAGGTTCTCACTCCGCAGCTTTTTCTCCAACCTTGAGTTATTTTATTAATAGATATTCAAGCTTAACTATTCCACCAAAAACATTTTTAAGACAAAATAATGGCAAGATTATAAGAGTTTTAAAAGAAACCGATAAATCAAAATTTGATAACCTTGGTCTAACCTATCCTCAACTAATAAATATTTTTGCCGACGATGGAACAAGACTAAATGCCCTGATAACATACCCTCACAATTTTGACCCTATGAAACAATATCCAGTAATTCTATATAATTATGGTGGTCCTGGGTCTCAATTGGTTATGAATAGATGGGGCGCTGGTAGCCATACTTTACATCAATTTTTTGCCAGTAGGGATTTTATCATTTTTTCATTTGATAACAGAGGTACAGGCGGAAGAGGTAAAGCATTTAAAGATTTAGCTTATGGAGATTATGGAAAATTCTTGGTAAAAGATCATATATCTGCTGCAAAATATCTTCAAGGATTAACATTTGTTGATGCAGATAATATTGGAATATGGGGATGGAGCGGAGGTGGATATTTAACCAACATGTGTATGACATTAGCTAGCGATTATTACAAAGCTGGAATTTCAATTGCACCCAACGTAGAACCATTGCTATATGATACAATTTGGACTGAAAGATATATGGGATTAATTGAAGAAAATCCTGAGGGTTATAAAAATGCTTCAGTGTTAACGCATGTAGATAAGGCAAAAGGTCACTTATTACAAATTCATGGAAACGCAGATGATAATGTTCATCATCAACATTCATTAAAGTTGGCAAAAGCTTACGCTGAACATGGAAAAGACATGGAAATGTTTATATATCCAAATGCTAATCACGGAATGTATAATAATAATTTTCTAACCCAAGAAAATTCTGCAGATGGCTGGAAAAACCGATATCATTTATACAAGAAGATGACGGATTTTTTTCTTGAGCATTTAGTACCTGAAACTTTTTAATCTTTTTCTGATTCAAGAGCAATTTTTTGAAATTTCTCCATAGCAGTTTTATGATTTGAAGTAATACTTATAAGCTTATCAGCCCATGATAAATTCTCATTTTTTACTAAATTTTGAAGCCTATCAATACTATGAGTAAACATTTTAGGAAGGAAGGTTGGTGTAGGGCTTCCACCAGTGCCTTTTGCTTTTGTCTGATTTTTATATGGATCTGGAGCTCTTAATATATAGCTTACCACCATTTTATAATGATCTATTCTATGCTGAATAATCCATCTAACTGAGCTAGCCAGTATTTTTTTATATTCATTATTTGACTCAATTCTTGAGAAATAATCAGAATTCTGAAGAATATTTCTTGTTTTGACAATCATACTGTGATGTGCTGGTGGTCTATAACCGACCCTAAATGATTTTAAAAGCTTAGTAAGAGAGTCTACATTTGTATTGTCAGGTAAATCATTATCACTTACATATCCTTTTTCCAGAACACCTTTAATGATTGAATTATCAACTTTTTTATCAGCTATATAAGCATGCGTATGATTACCAATTCCTGTAATTTCATCTGCAATTGGATGGTATGAACTGTTTGCACCCGTTTGACCATGCAAGTCTGAAATAAATAATCCATCAGTTTTAAATTCTTCACTAAAATTATCACCACATTTTTCGAAAAAGAGACCATTGCTAGGATAAATACTACCTTGATTTCCAAATAGTCCTTGAATGAAAATTCTAACCTCTTTGTTGTAAAGCAGTGGTTCACTTACTTTCCACATGGCATTAAATAATTGATTGGATTGCATTGTTGCAAGCTCAATTTTTTCAAGATTTTCTTTAATGTCTCCCTTTTCAACTGCTAGTAACGCATTATCTATCATCATTTCAGAGGTTCGTTCCATAGCTAAGTGAGTCATTCTAAATCCTTGTTCATTTCCATCAAAATCATGAAAAGCAACCACAGGTTTAATAGATCTTATGTAATCGATGTTCATGTTCATATTGCTATAGTCTTTTAATTCGTCTTTTGGCAAAATTCCAGATCTTAAGACGTAATCAGCAGCATATTCAAATTCAGGTTGTTGGCCAGTAATTCTAGATGAAAGTAGCAGTAAGCCAGACAAAGGCCACGGAATAAATGAACATGCTTTTTTACTACCGTTAAATATAGGTTCAATTTTGATACCATTTGCAAGCCAAGAAGACCAACATCTTACATTGGCTATTAATTCAGCAGATTCACGCGTTGGATTATCTATATGATTTTGAACATCAACAATAAAATTATCCATCAATGAACTGTCAAGCGCTTTTACCTCCTCAAGCAATGAATTTTTACCAATTAGTCCTTTTTTACCAAGTATATTTACTGCCATTTCTTGAGCTATATCACTTAGACAAGCATATGGCGCAGGAAGCTTCTTCAAAGTCGAATATGGAAGGGTTGAGTTTGACTTCCAAATTAATTCTGATGTTTTCTGGATCAATTTAGCATCAAATGTTAAGCCAAAAAGTTTTTCATCAAAATTAATTCCATGACCAAGATATGGAAATGTACTATCGGCATTAATTGAAATATTATACTTCATCAATTCCCAATAAACTATCTATGTATTCAAATACTGATTGGTCGTTCCAAAAAGCACTCCCAACATCTTTGACAATCAAGCTGCCACTCTCATTAATGATAAATGTTGTAGGAATACCCGTAGTAGCAAAAAATTCATCATCTGTTACAACTTTATATAAAGGAAGTTTTTGAAGCGATGAGTCTTTAGGTATAAATTCTTTAATTGTTTTCAATTCTTCTCTGGAAAGGTATAAGAAAACAATATTATCATTTTCTTTATAGCGATCATATAAATCAGCCATGGAAGGCATTTCAGCTAAACAAGGATTGCACCACGTAGCCCAGTAATTAATAAAAAGAGTTTTGCCTTTGAAATCTTGAATTGAAAAAATATTTTTATTTAAATCGCTAAATTGTAGAGTATTTGTTTCATAATTAATTGAAATAATATTATCATTTTTTAATGGCATTTCTAAAGCTGGGGCTTCCATTACCTCATTTAAGTACATTACTGCTAAATCATTGTAATACTTTTTGTATTTTTTTAAATCGTTATTTTTCTGAACAAATTGGAATCCTAAAAAAGCAAGCGCAATTCCCAATCCTATGATGATAAGATATAGTTTTTTAGAGGTCATAGTCTTGATAATATTATAGTTTTTTTAAATAAACTACTTAAATTGTCTTATATGGAAAAATTAGGTTACATACTGTTAATTGGATTTTATGTATTGATAGCAAACTTTATCATTTCTGATATAGAAGTTTTTTATCCTGACGGCTTTTTACTTTTACTGGGTTCTTCTGGACTGTTCTTGTTATTTTGTAAAGTGCTCAAAGAGCGTTTGGATAATAAAGAAGATTCATATTATTCAAAGGAGATTGATAAATAATGATTATAACTACACAAGAAAAAATTGAAAATAAATCAGTTTCAAAGGTATTAGGTGTTGTAAGTGGCCAATCTATCAGAGCTCGGCATTTAGGAAAAGATATTCTAGCAGGACTAAGAAATATTGTTGGTGGAGAAATAACTGAGTATTCAAAACTAATGGCCGAATCAAGACAGCAAGCTATGGATCGCATGATTTTAAGAGCTGAGGAGATGGATGCTGATGCTATTGTTGGAGTTCGCTTTACAACTTCAATGCTTCAGGCTGGGGCTTCAGAAATCTTCATTTATGGAACAGCTGTTAAGCTATAATTAAAATGGTATAAGAAAATGAGAGTGCAGATAGTGCAAATTCACTATGATATTAATTATTGGTCATGAATAAAAAGATTTTTCAAATATTAAATTTACCATTTTATTTTAGAATCATTTATACTAATGATAAGTTGTACGAATTAACATTCGCTTACCGTAAAAATCAATTACTCGATACACAATTATCTTTAAAAATTTTAGATAACAGCTCTACAAAATTAGGTAAAGAGGTTCAAAGCCAATTAACTGCTTATTTCGATCAAAAATTAAAAAAATTTGATATTCCAGTACATATTGAAGGTTCAGATTTTTCATTAAAGGTTTTTAAAGAAATGTCCAAAATTGCTTATGGAAAAACAAAAAGCTATAAACAGGTTGCCGAAAAAATTAAACAACCAAAATCTGCTAGAGCAGTTGGTAGAGTGAGTGGATCTAATAAAATCCCTATTATTATTCCTTGTCATAGAATTGTTGGAAGTAATGGAGAGCTTGTTGGATATAGTGGCGGAGGTGGATTGCTATTT
>MDTC01243560.1_pt1 | contig 43666 bp, 43 predicted proteins | sample 811181 | NCBI WGS metagenome assembly MDTC01 (sample SAMN05326644, study PRJNA326480) | marine metagenome | isolation source: seawater | place: Pacific Ocean: North | collected 2011 | reverse complement strand
GATTTGATTGACTATTTAACTACCATTCAGCTTAACGATAGTCTTCTTGTACTTGGCAATATTCCAGCAAAAAAACTGCAAAGTTTACTTTATAAGCAAGCAGTTGATATTATTGACGCGGAAGTAAAGCAAGAAAAGAAAAGCCTGCAGACTTCAATGATAAGCTCAACAGAACCAGGTAGTAAGGGAAGTAAAAATGGATGGTACTTTTACAGTGAAGCCAGTAAAAATAGTGGTTATAAGAAATTTAAACAAACTTGGGGGGAAATTGAGCTAAAGGATGATTGGCGAAGAAGTAACAAAAATAATAATTTTGATTCAATAGATAACGAAGATAGTATAGATGAGCAAGATGAATACTTTGCGCGAATCGATGCCCAATATGAAGAGATGTTGAGCGCTATTCCTAGTTCAGAGAAAGAAAAAAAGTCACTCAAGAAAGATATTGTTATAGCCTACTACAACGGAGCTGTAATTTACAAAATAGGGCTTACTAATCTACCCAAAAGCATTGAAATGTTTGAGGATTTAAATCATCTATATCCAAACAATAAATATGAGGCTGAAGCCTTATACCAGCTCTATGTTTTATACAGCGAACTAGAAAGCACTGCACTGGCAGAAGCAGCAAAGAGCGAATTATTAAGTAAATATCCCGATGATAAATTTGCTGCTTATTTAAAAAACCCAAATGCGAATCAAGAAAAAAACATCGACATCCAAGCTGCCGATTTTTATGCCCAGGCTTATGCGCTTTATGAAGTCGAGAATTTTGACGAAGTCATACTACAATGTGAACAAGCTAACGAACTTTTCCCGAAGGTTCCTTTAGTTGCAAAATTCGATTTACTAAAAGCAATGGCTATTGGAGGAAAAAAGTTGTATGATCCTTTTATTACCTCTCTAGAATATGTAGTGGAAAAGCATGCAAATACAGCGGAACAGGAAAAAGCTGAAGAGCTACTCTCCTATTTTAATGACACCTCTAGTATAAAAACATCTTCGCCTTCTGATAAATTAATGAACGATAAAAAAATAAACATTGACTTACCAAAAACCAATCAGACGATTAAGCAAAAAGATTTTAGTTCATCAAATAGCACAGATGGTTTAAAAATCAAATTGGGAAATAAAGAAGTTCAGTTTGGTGGTAAGAAAAATGGTGTTGATCCCCTTAAAAAAGAAGAGTAAGTCAAATCCAATACTTCCCTATGCCAAAAAAGACTAAGAAAAATACATTTACAAAACATGTAAGTATCCTATGGCTGCTTTTCATTACTAGTCTGATATTATTATTGTTATTCTTTTTAGGAGTTTCTAAAGGTATACTTGGAACTATGCCAACTTTTGAGGAGATTGAAAACCCCAACAGTAAATTAGCTACTGAAATATATGCTGCCAATTCGTCTATACCTATTGGTAAATACTATAGTGAAAATCGCTCCAATGCCACATTCAAAGAATTACCCCAAAACCTTATCGATGCTTTAATTGCTACGGAGGATGTTCGATTTTTCCAACACTCAGGAATTGATATGAAGCGATTTTTTTCTTCCATTTTCTTTTTAGGTAAAAGAGGTGGAGGGAGTACAATTACTCAGCAACTTGCTAAAAACCTATTCACGAACGTTGATCGCTCAAGTAATCTTAAGCGTATCAATCAAAAGATTAAAGAATTGGTCATGTCTGTAATGCTAGAACGAACATATACCAAAGAAGAAATTTTAACCATGTACCTCAACACTGTTGATTTTGTACATAATTCTTTTGGGATTAAATCAGCCGCGAAAACTTATTTTGACAAAGAAGTAATTAATCTCCTTCAGGAAGAAAGCGCAGTTTTAATCGGCATGCTTAAGGGGCCATCTAAGTATAATCCTGTTTCCAATATGGAAGAAAGTATCGCACGAAGAAATGTAGTTCTCCATCAATTGCATAATTACGATTTTATCTCCAGCGCTGAAAAAGATTCTTTTCAAGCCTTACCCATTAAAACCGACTTCAAAGCCAGCAATCATATTAATGGACTTGCACCCCATTTTAGAGAACGATTACGCATGTGGTTGAGTGATTGGGCGAGATCTAATATAAATCTAAGTACTGGTGAACCCTACAATATATACAAGGATGGGCTAAAAGTTTATACCACTATAGATAGTCGAATGCAAAAGCATGCTGAAGATGCCGTTCATGAGCATTTAAGTGAATGGCAAGAAGAATTTTTTAAGCACTGGAGAAATAGAGATGCTTGGGAGTATTATGATAGGTACGACAGAGAATCTACATATGCCAAACAAAATGATCTTTTAATTAACAAAATTGTTAAACAGTTCCAAAGTCAAGATTCGACATTGACAGAAAGTACAGCTTTAGATTTGATCAATACTCCAAGAGAAATGTCCATTTGGAGCCATGATGGTTTAATGGATACCTTGTTAAGTCCAATAGATTCGGTAAAGTACTATAAAATGATTCTTCAAACAGGCTTATTAGCCGTTGACCCGCATACAGGATATGTCAAAGCATGGGTAGGAGGAACTAATTTTGAATATAATCAATTTGACCATGTCAACAAGAATACAAAAAGACAAGTAGGTTCCACATTCAAGCCATTAATATATACCTTAGCTATAAAGGAAAAAGGATATTCTCCTTGCTTTCAAGTACCAGATATGCCCGTTTGCTTTGAAACCGATGATGCTAGATGGCCCATTCAAAAAAGATATTGTCCAAAAAATTCAGATGGCAAATCCTCAGGAATGATGGCTATAAAAGATGGGCTGGCAGGATCTAAAAATCAAATAACCGCTTATTTAATGCATGAGCTTAGTGCTCAAGCAGTGGTAGAATTTGCCCATAAAATGGGTATTGAAAGTGAAATCCCTCCTTATCCCTCCATATGTTTAGGAGTTGCAGATATCTCAGTATATGAAATGATTCGGGCCTATACTACTTTTGCCAACAAGGGGACAAGTAATGAACCTGTTTTCGTATCTAGAATAGAAGATAGCCATGGAAATGTTATTGAAGAGTTTTTTGCAGAGAGCACATCTGCCTTGGATGAAGAAACAGCCTATGTGATAACGCAAATGTTGAGAAATGTGGTAGACGGAGCTGCAGGTTATGCAACGGGTGCTCGAATTCGGTTTAAATATAATATTCCGAAATCCCTTGAAATCGCAGCCAAAACAGGAACTACTCAAAAGAATTCAGACGGATGGTTCATGGGTTTTACACCGGACCTTCTCGCAGGTGTATGGGTTGGATGCGATGATAAATTTATTCGTTTTCGAAGCACAACTTTAGGTCAGGGAGCGAGCACCGCTTTACCGATTTGGGCAAAATTCATTGAAAAGGTATATGCTGACACCTCCTTGAGTTATAATATTAAATCTAGTTTTGAAAAACCACTAGAAGATTTATCTGTTCAACTAGACTGTTCTATATTCGATCAGGGTAATGATGATGATAACGATCTAGAAGACAAGTTCAATTAGCACCATGCATCCGGGAATAAAAGAACTCATCCATTCCTTTCCTGAAAAGCCAGGAGTATATCGACATTATGATACGAAAGGCAGATTATTATATGTGGGAAAAGCAAAGAATCTAAAAAGACGAGTTAGCTCTTATTTCACCAAAACACATGATAGTTTCCGCTTACGCTTATTGGTTAAGCAAATAACAGATATTCAATTTACCGTAGTAAAAGATGAGAAAGAGGCTCTACTCTTAGAAAAAAATCTTATCCGCAACGAAAAACCCAAATATAATATTCAGTTTAGAGATGACAAAAGTTATCCGTCAATAGCGATTAAAAATGAAAAATTTCCTCGCGTAATATTTACTCGTAAAAAGAACGACGATGAATCAGAGTATTTTGGGCCATATACGTCCATGTTCTACGCAAAAAAGGCCTACGAGACTATTATTAAGTTATTCCCCCTTAGAACATGCAGTTTAGCCCTTAATAAGGAGAATATTGCTAAAGATAAGTTTAAAGTGTGTCTAGAATATCATATTGACAATTGTCTCGGTCCATGTGAAGCTTATCAATCTGAAAAAGAATACATGGATAATATCGAACAAATTAGAAATATTCTTCTCGGAAAATCTGATGTCGCCATTCAATATTTACAAAACAAACAAGTTGAATTTGAGAAAGAACTTGAATACGAAAAAGCGTATGACTATCAGCGCAGAATCGAAACCTTAATCAATTATGGGGAAAAAAATACAGTTGTTGATGTAAATATTAAGCACATCGATGCCTATAATATTCTATCCGTTCCTGAAAAAGCATTTGTCACTTATCTCAAAATACGTAACGGAGCAATTGTAAGTACATATAACTTTGAGGTAAAAACAAAACTCGATGAAAGTGACGATGAAGTTCTTCAATACATTATTGAACGGCATCGAAACGATAGAAAGGAGAAAGAAAACGCTCCAGAATTAGTTTTACCCCTGCCGATTGACATTGACAACCTTAAACAAACAATCCCAAAAACTGGAGATAAAAAAAAGATTTTAGATCTTGCTTTTAGAAATCTGATTTCTCAAAAGCAACATTACTTTGATATCAAAGAAAAACAAGCTAAAAAGGAAAACAACGCTGAACGCATATTAAAACAAATGCAGGCAGATTTAAGGTTAACTGAATTACCGCTTCACATTGAGTGTTTTGATAACTCAAATATTCAAGGAACGAATCCTGTAGCATCCATGGTCGTTTTTAAAAACGCAAAGCCAGCTAAAAAAGATTATCGGCACTATAATATCAAAACCGTTGAAGGTCCTGATGATTATGCTAGCATGGAAGAAGTAGTCTATCGCAGATATGCACGATTACTTAAAGAAAATAAAGCATTGCCTAACTTAGTCATTGTAGATGGTGGAAAGGGCCAATTAAGTGCTGCAATTAAAAGTTTGAAGAAGCTAGATTTAATCGGTAAAATACCTGTTATTGGTATAGCAAAACGCCTGGAGGAAATTTATTATCCGGGAGATTCTTACCCTTTACATATCAATAAGAAAAGTGAAAGTCTAAAAGTAATTCAACATCTAAGGAATGAAGCTCATCGATTTGCAATTAATTTTCATCGTAACCAACGAAGCAAAAATTTTATTACATCGGCATTGGATGGCATACCAGGAATAGGTAAGCAAACGAAAGAAAAGCTTCTTACTGAATTTGGTTCAGTGGAAAAAATAAAGCGAGCTACCTTAGAGGAACTCGCTTTATTTGTAGGCCAGCACAAAGCTGGCAATATATTAAAGTATTTTAATTCTTAGTATGACCACAAATCATGCTCAAATTCAAACAACTCCTGCTTGATTTTGTCAGATTCAAACAATGCATCTAACCCAGTTGCATACTCTTGTATAACGCGGTCATATACATTGGACTCTTTCGTAATGTAACTTGCGAATAATCTTGCTTCCATGATATCTTCCCAACTTAACCGGATGGCATCATTGGCAGTATTGTAAGCTTCATACTTAGCTAAGATTGGTCTTAAATCAGGATAATAAACCCAATACATGGTCTCGTCACCTAAGTAATTTCCATCTGAACTATACGATTCAATAACAGGAGCAAATCCGATAATTCGAACTTGGAAAGTTGATGTTTCTTCATCGAAAAACCAATCTTCCTTAAGTTTAAATTTAATCACCTTACTTGGATCAAACTCATTGACTTGAATTACATCCTCTTGCTGAAGAGTAATTGGGTTAATTCTAGAGATAGTATCAATACTATTGCCAATCATTTTCACCTTATCTACTGGAAGCTTTTCCTTAAACTGGTCAGCATCAAGGACAGTCATGTCGTAGACCGTTAAATCACCATTAGATGCAGCTGTATGAAGTATTTCAATTAATGGTTGTTGAGGGTATGCAAAAATCAAATTCATTTTCTCTCTTACATCAATTGTTCGCCAAACTCTCTTAGACCAAAATACATCAGCCTCACGGATATCATCATAAGGTATAATTTCCTTTTCAACAGTGACTACTTTTTCGTAAACTCCATCAATCAAATCTTGTGCTTGCAGGAAACCTACTAAGCAAAGACCCGCTAACAATAGTGACAATACTTTTTTCATAATTTTATTTTTATACTTCCGTTAAGGAACGTTTTATTTGTTAAGTCTCGTATATAAACTTTAAAATATTTGGAATGACATTCCAGGAATTTTTCTAGTTTTTCCGTCAGGACCTCTTACTTTGACATTATCAAATACCATCATATCATTTGGCTTAGCACGATCGATTAAGTTCGTAACTGCTGTACTATACATAGGACCAGGATTCCCCCTTGCAGGTAATAGCTCACCACCAGATGTTAGATAGAAATCATAACTTAAAACGTTGAATCTGGCCTCAAAATCGAAATCTTTAAGCAAAGGTACTATCCCCCCTTTTGCTTTGATTGTTCCTTTTTGACCTTTACCGTTTGTAGTCAAAACTTCATCTCCACCTAAAGTAGGTATTGGATCTGGAATCAATTTAACTCTAAACACAGCTGATTGTGCTTTAGCAGACTCACCTGCCGGTGTTGTACCCCCGACTGTAATAGTCGCTTCACCAACTGAACTTACAGTTGCAGTCCAACTATTGCCCTTACCTGAAATACTACCTTGAGATATTGATACTCGCTCAGTCCCTGGTTTTGCATCTCCTAAAGTAATTGATAAAGGGTTCGGTACTCCAATGTAAAGTACATTCATTTTTGTAGGAGATACTGAGAAACCACCTGGTGCAGCACCCTCGTAAGAAATCTCAAACGGATACCAATCATACCCACCTTTAGGGTTTTTAATTTTAATAGCACCGTCAGTACCATTCTGTCCTACAGAAGTTCCCGCCGAATACTGACCATTCTCTACAAGAGTTGGCTCATTGGTAAAAGGAGTTTCCGTTTCAGAATTAAAAGGAAGGATTCCAGTCGAGTCTGTAGGAAATTTTTCCATATCCAATCGGCCAACATACACTTCACCTGACATTTCTCCTGAAGCAGAAGCCGTTAAAAATATATCTGCCTCGTATTGCGCCCCACCTGGCAAATATGACTTAGGTGCAAGAACAGATGCAATCAACTTGTCGAATTTAAAATCTAAGGCGCCAATGGTTTTCAAAATTGCTTCATTAACATTTGCTTCCGCACTGAATGCATCATTTTGCAACTTTGTCAAAATAGTCATGGTGCCCGCAGAAGGAACGTGAAAGAAGTTATTGTAATACCATTTTCCTTCTATACCTTGTTGATTAGGATCATCTTCTGCTATTAAAGTTAAGCTATTAATTAAAGCCACTCTATCCTCTGGTCTGAAACCATCTATAAGCGTATCATTAATAATTGCAATTAGCTTTTCCTTAGCCTCCTTAATCTTTGCTTGCAATAGATCACCTTTGAACTCAGCTGCATCAGACATCGCAAGTAACCTCGATGGCGAATCAATATCATCCATTTTTTCTAAGCCACCATCTTCATTTTTACCAGATAAAACATATAGGTCTGCTTTAATTTCATCAATTAATGTACTTAACTCACCTGTAACCTTAGAAACATCTTGAGTTAAATCATACAATGCTGGTCCATTTGGTGAATCATTCATTGTTTTTTTGAAAGCCTCATCCACAAAAGTAACCTTGTCTTTGAGCACCGTATTTGAATTTTCAATACCAGTCTCTACTAACTTGAATGCTTCAAGTACTTCCGCTGATACATTCATTGCCAAAAGTGCAGTTAATACGAGATACATCATATTAATCATCTTTTGTCTTGGGGATAATTTACCACCTGCCATTATAATCTATTTTAAAGGTTAAGTTTTGTATAAATAAAGGTTCAATTATGATTTCATTGCTGAAAGCATATTGCCATATACTTTATTTAGAGAAGACAAGTTGTCCGTTAAATCTGTCATTTGAGAGTGAACTGCCCCTGCAGATTCAGATATAGATTTCAAGGTATCCAAAGTAGAAGTTAGTCCATCTGCAGAAGATAAAGCTGCAGAGTATGCATCTTTAACCTCACCTAAAGTGTTAGCTGCAGCTCTTGCATTATTAGAGTAGTCTTCCGTGGCAGACATCGCATCACTCATGTCACTCAAACTTTCAACGTTGGTCGTTAACTTGCCAAGATTTTCTCCTAGCCGAGCTAACATTTTTTGTTCGATATTAGCATTTGCCAACATATCATCTAAGCTTTGAGTTACAGATCCATGAGAGGCATCTAACTCTGGATCAGCTAACTCTGGATAAACTCTTTCCCACTCATAATCAGAATGATGCTCAAACTGTGGCTCAAACGCAGAGATAATAAAAATAACTACCTCGGTTGTCATACCAATAATTAACATTAAACTAGCAAAAGGCCAGTGCATTAACTTAAACAATGCTCCTGCAATTACAATTGCTGCACCTATTGAATATGCATAATTTAGGTAAGTTTTACCTGATTTACTTAGAAAGAATGATTGTGATTTTGCCATTTTTATTTTTTTTGGTTTTTAACAATAGTAATAGAATGTTAATTCAATTAACGTTTATGGTTTAGTAATAATAAAATGTTCGATTTAGTATGCCGCATCTCTGTAATCTCGCCCTAAGTATGTTGATACACATCTAAAACCGATGTAACTCTTAGGTTCGAAAGAATACTCCCAATGCCGTGTTCCTGTTTGGATGTAGTAACCTATATCTTTCCAAGAACCTCCTCTGATAACTTTTCTCTTCATAGTGTTTGGCTCACTGTCATTGGCATCATACCGAATGTCAGGATTCAAATCATGGATAAAGTTGTAAGCGTTTTCATAAAATGCAGAAGAAGTCCATTCAGCAACATTTCCCGCCATGTTGTACAACCCGTAATCATTTGGCCAGTATGCATCTGCCCTTACGGTATACATTCCTCCATCTTCCGGGTAATTACCTCTACCAGGCTTAAAATTAGCAAGCAAGCAACCTTTACTATTTCTAATGTAAGGTCCTCCCCATGGATAAGGTGACATGTCTTTACCTCCTCTTGAAGCATATTCCCATTCGTGCTCAATTGGAATTCTAAAATCATCCATTACAGAAAGACCTTGAGACTTTTTGTAACCATTATAATAACTAGATCTCCAAGCTGAAAATGCATTAGCTTGATCCCAATCAATACCTACAACTGGATAATCATCAAATGCAGGATGAGAATAGTAATGTCTGGCTAAAGGCTCGTTGTAAGAATATGAGAAGTCTCTTATCCAAACCAAAGTATCTGGGTAAATAGAAACTTCTTCTTGCATCATCAAATCTTCTCTCGCAATACTCGGCTGACTTGCGGCCGTTTGCCAATCCATCCAAATATATTCATAAATTAACTTACTCGTATTTATACCGCCATTTAAGGGGTCATCACTTGGATAATTCATCGCTTCTAACAATTCCTTCGTTTCCGTATCTTGCCAATCAATATCCACAGCCCAATCTATAGCCTCATCTCCTGTTTCTTCGTCAATAATAACGTTGTCCAACAATTTGTGTGCAATAGAATCTCTAACCCAATGTGCGAATTGACGATATTCATTATTTGTAATTTCAGTATCATCCATAAAGAACCCGACAATGGAAACAGATTTGCTTTGAGACAAGAGCGCATGATTAACATCTTGATCTGAAGGACCTATGTGAAGAAAACCAGACGGTATATAAACCATGCCATAAGGCATCTCTGGCTGCCAATTAGGTCGATCTAATTCTCCAAGCAACTGGCCGTTGTAACTTCCACCACAACTGGAAAGGAAGAGAATTCCTAATCCAAGGAACGTTAAGGTTAAGGATTGTAGTCTCATAATACTTTAACTTTTTTTTATAGCTATTTTCAAGCGTGTAAATATAATACTCTTTTAATCAAAGAAAAATTAAACACCCCGCTAATGTAAACTTTTTTTTACAAATATCTAGGGTTAAATATAATATTACTTTTCACATTTTGTTTAAAAATTCTTTGCAAATCAAACCTTAAACTGAGCTCGTGTGAACCCGAATTTGAGTTATTCAAAAAAGATACATTATAATCGTAACTATACCTTACGCTTATTTTGTCTTTTACCTTAAACCCTAACAGTCCAATCACCGCGTCATTATTCAATCCACTGTACCCTCTAAAACCCAATCCTGCTATCACCTTACGCCAATCAAGCTCAACATTTAACTGGGCCTGCCATTTATTAAAGTCTGTCTTGCAAAAGAACGCTGGTTTTACATTTAAATTGTTCAACTCTATAACGTATAACGAGTGTATGTTTATTGTACGAGATATATTAATAATTGTTCCACTTGTTGTATTTGAAATATTGATTTTAGGACTTGTCATGTTATTTAAGGATATTCCTACTTCAAAGTTCTTATATCCATACAACAAACCAAGGGATAAAGTGGGCGCCATACCAGCAGATGAACCAACGGGTAGCAAATCATCATTATGTATGATTACACCGGGTAAATAATCCCCATCTGGAGCGGTCAACTCCGCACCATTTAATCCAAACTGAACAAGACCAAAATTAACTCCGCCAGACAGCCGATTTTTTCCGTCTAAAACATGATAAGCCGCAATAAGATCCATGTTGGTGTATCTTTGTAAACCTATAAAGTCATTGACTATACGAAACCCCAATCCAAACTTCGAACTTTGAATAGGTGAACTAAAGCTTGTAAATTGTGTGCCAATCGCTTTTGTGCCCAATCCAACATATTGACTACGATGGGCGACGGTTGCATTCAAAACACTCTTGTGCCCAGCATATGCAGGATTTAAAAAAGTGCCATAATTACTACTCTGACTAAACTGAACCCACTGTTGTGCCTCAAGCTTAAACGCCGCAAAAAATAGTATGAGTAAAAGGAGAACTCTCAGGATTAAATCTTTAGAGTAAAGTTAGAAGAGTTTGTGAGAATTTTTTACAATCCGCCTAAATAACTTTCTAGAGCTGCAGACATAGATCGCGCTTTCGGCATTGGGGCTTTGAGATTAAGCTTCAATCCCATTTCCTCTATCTTTACACAAGTATTAGGGCCAAAACCAGCAATGTGTATTTTACCTTGCTTGAATTCAGGTGAATTCTGAAAAAGAGACTGGACTCCAAGTGGACTGAAAAACAAAATCATGTCAAATTTAGCGAGATCCAGCTCAGACAAATCAGCATTTACTGTTCTGTACATAATGCATTCCTTGAAGTCGAATTGCTCCTCCGTTAAGAATTTAGAGAGCTTGTTGTTTCGAACATCTGGGCAGGGCACCAAAAACTTGCCAGCATTTGATTTATATTTGAGAAGCAAGGTCTTAAAATCTTCGAAAGTCCCATTTGCAAAGAACACCTTTCTTTTTCTATACTGAATATACTTCTGAAGATACAAGGCAATTGCCTCTGAGGTACAGAAATATTTTGTCTCCTGTGACACCGTTGCGCGCATTTCCTCCATCATCTGAAAATAGAAATCCATAGAATTTCTGCTGGTAAATGTTACTGCAGAAAAATTATTTAGATCTACTCGTTGTTTCCTAAATTCTTTGTTACTGACACGCTCCACTTCAATAAATGGATTGAACACCAATTTTGCACCAAACTTTTTTGCTACCGCAAAATAGGGAGACCTTGATGCTGGCTCAGGTTGCGAAATTAGAATTTTAGAGATTTTCTTCATGAAATACGAAAGGTTTTACGCTTGCCAAGTTTTCTCACTCCTCTTTACCACCAATTCAAAGCTATTCGAATTAAAATAACTAGTGGAAGAAATTTGAAAGTGCAAAGGTAAGCAAAAAAATGGAATGATAAGATGTCCATTTTCTCCTGCCAGAGTACGCTTAAAACTCTTAGCTCCTTTACAAGTAGAAGGAGACCTAAAATAATAGCGGCCACCAAACTAGATACTTGAGCGACTTCATGTGAAGTGAGTAGAACAAAAAGCATGGCAAGCCATCCTAATAAAGCCCAAAGTGGAGTAAAACTAATACTTATTGACTTTATCAAATCTATAATTTTAGATTTTGAAGTGAAAAAAGCGTAAAAAATGAAAGAAATATAATCCCAAACAACAAATACAAAGCTGGCCAAAAAAATACGAATAAATGACCCCTTTAATGATGTGAAAGTATGTATAACGAAATGAGCAACTGTGGCAAAGGCAATAACAAACAATAAATAATAAACCACCAGGACAATCAAATTATTCTGCTTGTCCGTGCGACTGTATTGTATATGATATTGGAAATTAATGAGCGATTTAAAACTTGCTCTCACCACATCCCGAGAAGATAAATAAACCAAAACAATGACCAAAGAAAATATGGCTGACATGAAAAAATACCAATCCCGCGTTAAACTCACTGGTCTTAGACCAATCAAGCGTTCCTTATGAATCGATATATCCTCAGGATTGAAGCAAGGTAAACCCGCAAAGGAGTCAGGTAATGTTGAATATGCAGCTGCTTCCTGCAATTCTTCAGGCGGGTTTTGTCCATCAAGAACAAAACAAAATATTAAACAAAAAAATAAAAAAAGTATTCGCATTAAAACAAACTTATAAATCCGAAATGAATTTTGCCATTCCTGAATTCAATCTTATTATCTAAATTTTTCCCAAGGGCATAACTCAAACTAAATATACCCCCTCTGGTTTCTAAAGCAAGCCCTATACCAAAACCTATTGGTACATCTATAGATTGAGCACCCTTCGTTTCATCTTCAACTAAACCAATATCTGTAAAAACATTGAAGTAAGAATTTTGCGACAGAAGCAACCTAAATTCGCTGGTAAAGATAGAATAGAATGGCGTATAAATTGCCTCTTCATCAAATCCTCTTAATAGCCGATATCCACCAATTCTATACATTTCATTATTTAGAATGTCTTTTGCTAAATAAAACTTAGATGTATTCCTTAATAAAAAAGTACCTCGCTTTCCGATCGGGAGAAACTGCGACAGCTTAAACCCTATAGAATAATTTATTTTCTTTAGATCCAAAGAATCATAACTATACTGCAATGGAATGCCATCAAATCCTGTTAGACTTGCAATACTTTGATTTACCCTGATTTTGTTTAGCCCCACTCCACCGATCAAGTTCAATTGGAATCCTTTTCGAGGATTTAGCACATAATCTAACTGCTGTAACTGAAGATTTAGTCCGTAGGTATTATTTCTAATATCCAAGGTATTTGGCAATGCTCCATTAGATTTAATAGTTATGGTATCTGTATTAAGAATATTAGAACTTTTGTTATTGTAAAAGAATTTCAACTGATTGAGCCCACCGAATTGATATAAAAGTCCAAGCTCTGTATTGATATCGATAAACAGACTATCATTCTTGTATAAATTAAAAGCCCCGTATATTCCGATGGGTGAATTTAAGAAATATGGATAAGCAAATGTCAAATCAAGGTTTTGCGTTCTTGGTTTGAGCTGTCTAAACTCAGCAAAAATTTCTTCCCCTACTCCAAATGAATTTAACAGCTGTAGCTTGCCATCTCCCGTTATGGTTACTTTGTTATCGTTTAGTTGGTCATTAGGTAGAACCCCCAGTATTAAATTAAACTGATTGCTTTTTTGCTTTTCTAAGTAGACATGCAGGATTACCTTTCCTGGCGTAAAATAAAGCGCAGCAGGTTTAACTGCTTTCAGATAGCTTAACTGTTTTAGCTTCTGCGGAATTGCTTCCATTTTTTTCTGATTGTATGCATCACCCTTGCTTATTCCCAAATATCGTTGTAAGAATTTCGATTGAGATCTAGTATTGCCATGCACCACAATACTGTCAATAACTATCGCTTCCTTTTTATCAACAAATAAAGACATTTCAGCACCACCCGCAAGCAATTGAATCGAATCTACCCAGACTTGTGCATAGGGGTATGCATGATTTTCAAAATAACGAAGAACCTGCTCCTCAATATTTTTCAATTGACTAATCGAAACATTTTCACTTTTTTTAGCTGCACCAATCTGATCCCAAACATCAGGAGAAACATTGCCATTATTAATGCGGACTAATTTATATTGCTCACCAAGGAAAAAATCTGCAAAACACACTTGCTCCGCTGAACAATAAAGGCTATCTATGGAAGAAGTAACGAAAGCTGCTTTTCTAAGTCCATCGATAAGCTTTCGCAGTTCAGCTTCTATTTCATCTTGAGAACTAAATGATTCGCTCAGCGCAAACCTCTTTGGCAGACTATTTCCGTCTGATTGGTTTAATTCTAAAGAAAAAGACTCTTGACTAAACGCAAACATGAATAATAAGCAAATGCCAACGGTATGTATAATTTTTCTATGCAAGTATTATTTAAACTCTTTACTTTGTAAAATATTTCCAAAAATACACAATACATTCGATGGCTGGTATATACATTCATGTTCCTTTTTGTAAACAAGCCTGTAATTACTGTAATTTCTATTTTAGTACCTCTAGCTATTTTCTAAAAGATTATCTCGATGCTATTCTTCAGGAGATCTCTTTGCAAGTCGACTATGTTAAAGAAGAAAAAATTGAAAGCATCTACTTCGGAGGGGGAACACCTTCTTTACTTAGTAGTCAGTCCATATTAAAAATTTTAGATGCAATTATTCAAAATTATGACGTAAATTCTTCCGTAGAAATTACGCTTGAAGGAAATCCAGATGACTTAAGTAGTGACAAATTAAAAGACTTAAAGTCAATTGGAGTGAACCGTTTAAGCATAGGTACTCAATCCTTTCAAGAAATTGATTTAGTATTTATGAAACGGGCACACAATGTAGATCAAGCCATAAATTCTATTGAAAAAGCACAGCAGTTTGGTTTTCAAAATCTTTCTCTTGATTTGATTTATGGTGTACCCACTCAAACAGAAAAATCGTGGCTAGCCAATTTGAGTATGGTTAACAAGCTCGGAGTAAACCATCTATCAAGTTATGCCCTTACAGTAGAAGAAGGTACACCTTTATATCATCAAATTAGAAAAGGAAAAGTTGGAAATGTAGATGATAATTTAGCATCAGAACACTTTAAGCTTTTGCAAAACTGGTCGGACAAAGAGAATTGGCAGCACTATGAAATTTCTAATTTATGTAGAGATGGAAACTATTCAAGACACAACACATCTTATTGGAAAGGCAGGACTTATTTAGGTCTTGGTCCTGCAGCGCATTCATTCAATGGATCCAGCAGGCAGTGGAATGTATCTAATTTGAAAATATACATCGAGGGAATAAGTAAGGGTATTGAAACTTACACCAAGGAGGAACTTAGTCGGAAGGATCAGTTTAATGAATTCCTCATGACAGGAATGCGAACGCAATGGGGGATTTCCAAGGCCACATTAATTGAACAATTTCCCGAATTTTATTCTAATTTTGAAAAACACTTAAAGCAAGTTAATCCTGCTTGGATTGACAACTCACCTGAAAATCTAATCTTGAGTAATGAGGGACGATTTTATGCAGATGGTATAGCTTCAAGTTTATTTATAGAAAGTTGAATTTAAACCTATGAAAGCCATAATTAACCTAAACGGTTCAGTATATAAAATTGACCTGAATCAAGCCATTTCAATCTCGACTCCCTTTCATGGAAAGAATCATTTACCCAAAGCTTTTTATTCGCCGGATTTAGATATTGAGCCGGTGAGAACTGACGGATGGATCGGGAGTACGTTGGAGGGTGGTATTCTGAATTTTAAAAACGTATTCATCAACCCGCATGGAAATGGAACCCATACGGAATGTGTGGGCCATATAGCGAAAGAGCCTTTTATGATAAAGGATTGTTTAAAATCCAATTTTCACCTAGGTCAATTAATAAGTATTCGGCCTAGAAGCAGTGAAACAGACTCTTTTATTACCCACGAGCAAATCAAAGAGATTCAATTTGAAGAAAATGTGAACTGTTTGATTATTCGAACACTTCCCAATGCCTATTCAGATAAAATAAAAGATTGGAGCGGGACTAACCCCTGCTATATGGAATATCAGGCTATGGACTTATTGATTGAAATGGGTATTGAACATTTTATGATAGATGTACCATCAGTAGATAGGGAAAGTGATGAAGGTAAACTTTTAGCGCATAAAACCTTTTGGCAATATCCGGGAGATTCTCCAAGAAAAAATGCGACGATTACCGAAATGATCTATGCACCAGAGGATGTAGAAGATGGTCTTTACTTTGTAGACATCCAAGTTCTCCCTTTAGCCATGGATGCCAGCCCTAGCAACATCTTGTTAATAAAAGTGAATCATTGACACATCTCATATGGATTTTTTAAGCTTATTTGTAAATCTCTAAACAATGATTGAAATCACCCAAATATTAAAGTTAGCGACTGTTTTTGTTTTAAGATATTTATTGTTTGCCGGATTTGCATTTCTAGTATTCTACATCCTTTTCAAGCAATTTTTTAAAAAAAATAAGATTCAAGAAAAATCAGCGGAGAAAAAGGACTTTGGAAGAGAGGTATTATACTCCTTACAAACTAACCTGATTTTTGTTGGAATAGCTGTATTTGTAGAATTTGGACCTATAGGGGGGCGCTCTCAAATGTATGGAAATATTCATGATTACCCCCTGTGGTATTTACCCTTAAGTGTGGTTCTTGCGCTCATCATTCATGACACGTATTTCTACTGGATGCATAGAACTTTACATATTGAACCTTTATATAAATGGATGCATAAAACGCATCATTTGTCCGTAAACCCATCGCCTTGGGCATCTTTTGCATTTCATATAGGTGAATCGGTGTTAGAATCGCTAATAATCATCCTGGTAATTTTTCTGATCCCAATCCATATTTCAATGATCATGGTTTTCACATCATTAAGTTTATTAATAAACGTTTATGGACATTTAGGTTATGAAATTATTCCGAAATGGTTTAGAAAAACTCCCTTATTTCAACTCGTAAACACTTCGGTTCACCACAATATGCATCATCAGTATTTTAAAGGAAATTACGGTCTATACTTTCGATTTTGGGATCGACTAATGGGTACAGAGAACCCCAGTTATGTCGAGCGCTACGAGCAAGTCATTCAAAAAAGGGATAGTTAAATTAATAGGTAGATAGTTCAAGTATTGCTGCTTCCAGACGCTGTTGCGGCAAGAATTGACTCTCTAACACTTTTGCAAAAGGAACAGGCGTATCTAAACTTCCTACTCGTCGGACTGGTCCATCTAGATATTCAAAGCAATTTTCACCTATCCATGCTGCTATATCGGAAGCTATGCTACCGGTCAAACAATCTTCATTCAGAACGATCACTTTTCCCGTTTTCTTGACGCTCTCCGCTATCTGGTCAAAATCAAGCGGAAGCAGGGTTCTAAGGTCAACAATTTCAAGACTTAAATGCGGATACTTTTTCGCCAAATCTTTTGCCCAATGAACACCAAAGCCATAAGTGATAATGGATATATCGTTACCTTCCTCGGCAACTGCTGCTTTGCCAATTTCAAGCGTGTAATAATCATCAGGTATCTCGCCTTCCACACTTCGATAGAGCGCTTTATGCTCAAAAACCATCACAGGATTGGGGTCCTCAATTGCCGCGGTTAAGAGACCCTTAGCGTCATATGCATTGCTCGGGTATACAATTTTTAAACCTGGCGTATGAAAAAACCAGGCTTCATTACTTTGAGAATGAAAGGGACCTGCACCAACCCCAGCGCCAGTGGGCATACGTAGAGTGACATCCACATTTTGTCCCCATCGATAATGAGATTTAGCCAAGTTATTTATAATCGGATTGAAACCGGATGTCACGAAATCAGCAAACTGCAGTTCAACGACCGCTTTCATTCCTTTTATGCTCAAACCCAAAGCCGCACTTAAAATTCCGGACTCACAAATAGGTGTATTTCTGACACGCTCTTTTCCAAATGAGTCAACAAAACCATCTGTAATCTTGAAAACTCCACCATACTCTGCTACATCCTGCCCCATGATAACCAAGTCGTCAAATCGCTCCATGCTCTGCCTCAAGCCATCAGAGAATGCATCAACCATCCTCTTCTTACTTTTCAAAACCGTAGCAGGTGAAGTTAGTGAAGGACTATGTGACTTAAATACATCGCGAATCTCCTCATCTAAATTCGGTATAATTTCTGGTTCAGCAAATGCCTCATCTAAGCCATTCTCAATTAAGGCACTTAGTTCTTTTCTATAGTCCTTAATATTGGCTTGGGTCAGTTGTTTTTGTTGCACTAAAAAAGCTTCAAAATTGTTTAATGGGTCTTTTTCACCCCATTTCTCAAACAACTCTTGAGGAACATATTTTGTTCCAGAGGCTTCCTCATGTCCCCGCATTCTAAAGGTGTTGCACTCTATTAATACCGGATGTGGATTGTTTCTTATTTCTTCAGCATTTCTTCTTATTGTTTCATAAACCTCCACCACGTTGTTTCCATCTATCGTAATCGAAGGAATACCATAACCAATACCCTTATCCGAAAGTTTATTGCATTTAAATTGTTCATTGCTTGGGGTTGAAAGACCGTAACCATTGTTTTCAATAACAAAAATGATCGGCAAGTCCCATACTGCTGCAATATTTAATGCTTCATGGAAATCACCTTCACTCGTTGCGCCGTCGCCCGTGAAAGCTACCGTCACTTTTTTTTCTGCTTTTAGTTTAGAGGCTAATGCAATACCATCTCCAACATTTAATTGTGGACCTAAATGTGAAATCATTCCTACAATGTGATGTTCATTGGTGCCGAAATGAAAACTTCGATCTCTTCCTTTGGTAAACCCATTCTTTTTACCCTGCCATTGTTTGAATAACTTGGCGAAGGGTATTCCCCTTGAGGTAAATATCCCTAAGTTTCGATGCATCGGAAGAATGTATTCATCCTCTTCTAAGGCACTTGCTACTCCGATTGAAATAGCTTCTTGACCTATGCCGCTAAACCATTTTGATATCCGTCCTTGCCTTAACAATTTGAGCATTTTCTCTTCTATCATTCGAGAAAAAAGCATGTTTTTATATAGCTGCAAAAGAAGCTTATGTTTCAAATGTTTAGTATCAAATTTCACTTTAGCTGGTTTTACACAAATGTACTAGAAAGTTTTAAAAACAAATTCCATTAAAGGAATGATTTACATTTTATCAATTTGCTATTTAGAATTCGTAATAAATTGCAGGTAATCCATGTATATTTGAAGCATGAATTTCGAAGTATTCATGAAACGTTGCTTAGCGCTTGCCAAATTAGGTATAGCGGATGCTGCGCCTAACCCAAGTGTCGGAGCGGTCTTGGTTGATGAAGGCCGAATCATTGGGGAGGGGTATACTTCCCCTTATGGAGGTCCTCACGGTGAAGTCAATTGCTTTGAAGACGCGAAATCTAAGCAGGGAAATATTCCGGAATCCTCCGTTCTATATGTTAGTCTAGAACCTTGCTCACATTTCGGCAAAACTCCACCATGCAGCGATTTAATTATTCAAGAGCGAATATCTACCGTAGTAATCGCTTGCAGTGACCCTAACCCCTTAGTAGCGGGAAAAGGGATAGAAAAACTTAAAGCGGCTGGCATAAAAGTTATCGAAGGAGTTTGTAAAGAAGAAGCGCTGGAATTAAACAAACGATTTTTTACTTTTCACCAAAAAAAACGCCCCTACATCACCTTAAAATGGGCACAATCTCAAGCAGGTATTTTTGCTCCCTTAAAAGAAGAGCAATATTGGATTTCAAATGCTAAGACCAAGGCACTTGTACATAGCTGGAGACGAGATGAAATGTCGATTTTAGTCGGTGATAGAACCATCCAAATTGACAATCCGAAATTAAACAATCGCCTTGTTGCAGGAAAGAGCCCCATTCGATTAGTTATTAATACGGGAGATCCGATAGACAAAGATAAACAAGTGTTAAAAGATAAGTTGCCTACATATGTTTTCAGTTATGAGAATTCTGCTTCCTATCTTAACAAAAGATATATACAGCTAGACAACAAACACCCTGTCCTTCAGCAAGTATTGAACAAATTACATCTTGAGAATATCCACTCGGTGCTCATTGAAGGTGGGGCATTCACCCTTCAGCAATTTATAGATTTGAACCTTTGGGATGAAGCAAAAATTATAATTGGGCAAAATCCGTTAAGCAAGGGTATACTTGCTCCTGATATAGCAGGTGAATTATTCGCTAATTATCAAATTTTGGAAGACCAAGTTAAAATTTTAAAAAATAACTCATGATTTGGTTATTACTCAGTATTTTAAGCTCAACTGCTATTATGCTTATTTTCAAATCGTTTAAACGATTTGAAATTAGCACCTTTCATGCAATAGTCGTAAACTATTTCACCGCGATTGTAGTAGGTTTCCCTTTTGTTCAAGATTGGGAAGTCGTGTCTACTAGCTATACTTCTTGGTATTACTATGCACTTATTCTTGGAAGTCTGTTTATATCATTATTCTTCCTCATCGGTCGAACCACCCAAGTATTAGGAATAAGTGTTGCTACAGTCGCTATGAAACTGGGATATGTCCTGCCTATTGTTTTAGCCTTTACCTTATATCACGAACCAATTTCTAGTATTAAAGTCTTTGCTATATTGCTAACTGTTGTTGCTGTTGTGTTAAGCTCTATTAAAGATCAGCAGGATGAACATGAAGTGGGCAATAGGAAATGGTTAATCATACTTCCATTAGTCATATTTGTGGGAAGTGGTGTATGCGATGCCATTGTTCAATTTACCGAAAAGCGATTTTTTCAAGAAAGCGGCTTTGAAGCATTTTTAATCATCTTGTTTTTAACTGCAGCGACTTTAGGCTTGATAGCAGCCCTTATGCATGACCTAAAAAAGGGAGAAAACAATTTCACTTTACGAAACATTCTAGCAGGAATATGTTTAGGCATTCCAAACTATTTTTCCATCTATTTCCTATTCAAGGCACTGAATTATTATATAAATAATAGTGCCGCAGTTTTCCCAATAAATAATGTCGGAATAGTTGTTGCATCCACGTTGTTTGCTTTGCTGTTTTTTGGGGAGCGTTTAAATCGGAAAAATATTATCGGTTTTATCTTAGCTGTTCTCTCCATAATTTTAATGTCACTTGAACACTTATTTTAGCATATCTATTCGAAGTGAAGGATACTTTGAAGACAAAGCTTCTAAGTTTTTAGCATTTGCATTCCCGTGCTATAATGCCGATGATTTAAAACAGTCCTTAGAATTGATTCGAGTGCTGCACCCAAAAGCAAGTCATCATTGTTATGCTTACCGAATAGGGACTGACAAAAATAATTTTAGAGCCAACGACGATGGAGAACCAAGTGGCTCTGCTGGAAGACCAATATTGGGGCAAATAGATTCCTTTCATTTAAGCAATGTTTTAATTATCATTGTTAGATACTACGGGGGAACAAACCTTGGTGTTTCGGGGCTTATCAATGCCTATAAAAAATCTGCTCAAGACGCACTCGTTAATGCCCAAATTATAGAAAAGGAATTGCTCCAAACTTGGCAAGTTAGTTGTTCTTATACGGAGGTCAATGATCTTTTTAATCAGCTAAAAAAAATAGGTATTGAAAATTGGAAGGAAGATTATTCAGATTTATGTAAAATTACCTTCACCTTCCCTATTTCTTTATCTGAAAGCTTATCTTTATGGATAAGCTCGAAAGGCTTAAAATTTGAACTTATATAAATACTAGTGCATAGAAATACATCCATATTGATTTTTACCGCTCTCCTGATAGCCCTCAACATATCGTCTGTTTTAGCGCAAGATTTAGGCCCGTATATCTATCCCTTCGAGAGCGATAAATTAAGTATTTCGAAGTTTGAATCCTTGGAAGAAAAGAAAGCTCTTTTAGACTCTTTATTTTCTAACCAAGTATACGAAGGTGTTAATTTTAATGAAACTTATGTAAGAAATAGTGCAGGCGGTGTGCATTATACATTCCAAGTCGAGTTAAATCATATACCAATGGAGCAAGTTTTCGCAAAGATCCATTGCGACCATGCAGGAAATATTCGTTTAGTGCAATCCAATTTACCCAATCCGGAAGCATGGAAAGCTATCAATATCGAGCCTGTTGAGATTCAAAAAAATACCGTTTATGTATATACGGAAGGTCGTTTTGCTTTAGCCAAGAAAGAATATATTCAAGAGGAAAAAAACGACGCCTATTACGACCGATATTGGTTAAATAATCAAGACTATTACGAAAACAGTCTAAAATTTCATAATGACACTACGGCTTATGCCAAAGTGTTTAAGCCAGACCCTTTGAGTAGTGCAAGTATGGTTTATGGGGGGAACTATCAAGATGCATTTCGTTTTGATACAAGTGCATTGGTCATCCAAAACATAAACAATCCAGGAGGAACAACAATTACGACAAATACTGCGACTTATAATTATGATGGAGTATCCTTTAATGTGCCTGCAGAAAGCTATTTAAATGATTTTACAGCCCCTATTATTCGGCAGGTTTTTACAAACATTTTCCTTAATGGACAAGGAGTTGTCATAGGTTTCAATACGGCTATCACAGATAATGCCGCTGCTTTCATCACAGAAATAGTCATGGAGGATTATAATTACCTCGCCCTAGCACAAGAGCAGTTTTGGGGAGAAATTCCAGTTGATTATGCTGGCGGCAAGTTCAACTTGAATAACAATTTTTTTGTCATCAGTGACTTAAGTCCGCCCTTCACCAATCCAAGTACCAGTGCAACTGATAGTTTTGATTTTAACAGAAGTGAAGTTGATTTTGAGGATGTCAACGCCTTTTACCATCTAAACAGATACCAAGCTTATTGGCAAAGTCTTGGATTTACTGATTTAGCATTAGAAGTAATTTTAGTCGACGCACATGGCAATAATGGAGCTGATAATTCATTTTTTGCTCCCACCTCTCCTCCCCGACTGGTATTTGGACAAGGAGGAGTAGACGATGCGGAAGATGCAGATGTAATTATACATGAGTATGGGCATGCTATTAGTGCATTTGCCTCACCAGAAAGCAATGTTGCTGAGGAACGACGAGCCCTAGATGAGGGTTTTGGAGACTACTTAGCAAGTTCTTATTCGAAACAGTTTACAAATTTTGCATCGAATGAAGTGTTTACTTGGGATGGGCATAATGAATTTTGGTCAGGAAGAATTAGTAATTCGAACAAAACCAAATTAGATATTTCAATTAACCAAAATATTTATTTTAACGGGGAAGTATGGTCTGCCACCTTAAATGATTTGCATAACAATTTAGGCGCTACGATAAGCGATAAACTGGCTATTGAGGTGATGTACTATAATATGCCCAATACAACAATTAGTCAGGCTGCCAAAAATTTATTTTTGGCAGATACCCTCTTGTATGGTGGGATTCATACTTGCGAGATTTTTGATATCCTTTTTATGCGTAAATTTTTAATGGGTACCTGCTTGGATTTTTATTCGGGTCTAGAAAATAAATTTTCCCAAGATAATCGAGTTCAATTGCTTAATACCTATGGATTTACGAATTATGACGAAGATATTATTGTGCGCTTCGAAACAGCGGAGTTTAAAAACAGCCAAATCCAGTTATTCGACATCAAAGGTGAATGCATTTTTAGCTTTAATCCAAAAGCTCAAGTAATCCAGTTAAACTTCCCAAAGCTTTCGGCTGGCGCGTATTTTATGATGATTACTTCTGAAAGTAACTCTTACCGATTTAAACTATTGAAAAAATAAATATAATGTTGAGTGATATAGAAAAAGCATATGTGGAGGAGTTTGACCTCTTTGATGATCCGATGGACAAGTATGAGCATATCATTGACATCGGCAATGAGCTTGACCCTTTAGATGAGAAATATAAACGGGATGAGCTACTTGTAAAGGGATGCCAAAGCAAGGTTTGGCTTCATGCCTATAGTCGAGATGGTAAGGTCTTTTTTGAAGCGGATAGTAATACTGTGATAACCAAAGGAATAATTGCTATGCTTGTTCAAGTATTGTCTAATCTTAGTCCTAAAAAAGTGGTTGATCACCCATTGGAATTTATTCAAGCCATTCAACTCCACGAGCACTTAAGCTCACAGCGAAGCAATGGCTTAACAGCTATGATTCAACAAATGAAAAACTTTGCAAACCAATACGTGTAATATGAAGAAAATTTACTTTTTAAAATCATGTAGTACATGTCAACGAATTCTAAAGGAGATAGACGCTGAAGTGAATGATTTTGAATTGCAAAATATTAAAGTAGATCGCATTACTTCTATTCAGTTGGAAGAAATGCGGCAGCTTGCAGGATCTTATGAAGTCTTGTTTAGTCGCACCGCTATGAAATATAGAGCGCTTAATTTGAAAGAAAAAAATCTTAATGAAGAAGATTATAAAACCTATATATTAGATGAATATACATTTCTAAAAAGACCCGTAAGCATAATTGGAGATAGAATATTTATCGGAAATAGTAAAAAAGTAATTGACGCCTTAAAAACCGCCTTAAATTAGGTGCAAACAAAAAGCCTCCCGAAAATTCGGAAGGCTTTTTTAACTTTTCAATTTATTGAAAATTTTATGCAAGACTTTATCTAGCCAAGTTGGCTGAAAATCATCGGCTTTGTAGTGGCCAATCTCTATAAGGAAATTCATTGCTCGTGGATAATCATCTTGATCTACAAATATTTTCACCCCATTCATGCTCCCTGATGAAAACTCTCGTAAGGCATTAATATGTTCATCTCTAATATGTGTTCTGATACCAATGTTTTCGAGTTTGTTTCGAACCATTGCCATTTCAATTTCATTGAAAAATGAAGCTATTTGTAACAAATTTCTCATGGTAACAATTTTCAAGGTAGCAAGAAAATATTTATAATGTTCCTCTATTTTCCTGTTCTCGCTCAATTGCTTCAAACAATGCTTTAAAATTACCTTTACCGAACGACTGCGCACCTTCGCGTTGTATGATTTCAAAAAACATGGTTGGCCGATCTTGGACAGGTTTAGTGAAAATTTGTAGTAAATATCCTTCCTCATCGCTGTCGACTAAAATATTTAACTTTTTTAGCACTGCAACATCTTCTTTAATTTCGCCTACTCTATCAATCAAATCTTCGTAGTAGGACCCAGGTACTTCAAGAAACTCAACACCTCTTCTTCGCAGCTCACCTACAGTATAAATAATATCTTTTGTAGCTACAGCAATATGTTGAACCCCTGCGCTATGATAAAAATCAATGTACTCTTCGATTTGTGATTTTTTCTTTCCTTTGGCAGGCTCATTAATTGGAAACTTTACATACCCATTTCCATTGCTAACCACCTTACTCATTAAGGCTGTGTATTCTGTAGAAATATCTTTGTCATCAAAAGTTAGTAATAAACCAAAGCCCATTACATCTTCATAAAACTTTATCCAATCATCCATTTTTCCAAGCTCTACATTTCCTACGCAGTGATCAATATATTGTAAGCCAATTGGTTTAACATCAAAAGTCGAGGACCTTGCTTTAAATCCAGGCATGAATGCACCTGAATAGTTTTTTCGTTCTACAAACTTATGAATCGTTTCCCCATAGGTTTGGATTGCAGAAATGACTACTTCACCAAACTCATCCTTTAGCGTCATAGGCTCTTGTACACTCACTGCTCCTCTTTGAGTTGTTTCTCTCCAACTTTTAGCTGCATCATCTACCCATAATGCTAATACCTTCACCCCATCACCATGTTTCGCTAAGTGCCTATTAATGGGGTCGTCTGGAGTAAGCGCAGATGTGACAACTAATCGCAGTTTTTCCTGTTGTAAAACATAAGAAGTTTGCTTCTTATTGCCTGTTTCTAAGCCAGCATAAGCAACTACATTAAATCCAAATGCTGCTTGATAAAAGTACGCGGATTGTTTCGCATTACCCACATATATTTCAATGTGGTCTGTGCCTAACAAAGGTAAAAAATCTGCTGCATCTACTAGTTTATCTTGATTTTCTGAAACAGTTCTTTCCATGATTTTTTAAGTTTGATTCTTCCTACGAAGTTACGATTTTTTCATAACTGAAGCTGTAATTTATTCTTTCAGTGTCTTCAGATAAGAAAGTAAGAATTTATTTATTGTTTAACTTACTGCAGAGGACATATTCTACTTTTAAGAGTTACTTAGGCATAGGGCTAGGTAATAGATTTTAAGTAACAAAAGAAGCCTTCCGCCAACTCCTTCAATAATATAAGGCTTTAGTCTTCTAGTTATCTATTTAACTAATTCACTATTTTTACCCAATGAATAAGAAAGAAAAGGTTGATTTCGTTGTCCATACGCTTGAAAAGCTCTATCCAGAAACTCCCATTCCTTTGGACCATAAAGATAATTTTACTTTATTGGTAGCTGTACTCCTTTCCGCTCAATGCACTGACGTGCGAGTCAATCTAGTCACCCCTCATCTATTTGCGCTTGCTGACAATCCTTATGATATGGTCAAGCTAAGTGTGGAAGAGATAAAAGAGATTATCAAACCTTGCGGACTTTCACCGATGAAATCCAAAGGTATTCATGGACTCTCAAATATTATTATCAACGAGCATAATGGAGAAGTTCCAAATACCTTTGAAGCATTAGAGGCAATGCCTGGAGTTGGACACAAAACGGCTTCTGTTGTCATGAGTCAAGGCTTCGGAGTTCCTGCTTTTCCAGTAGATACACACATACATCGTTTAATGTATCGTTGGACGCTAAGCAATGGGAGAAATGTAATTCAGACCGAAAAAGACGCCAAGCGTCTCTTCTCTGAAGAACTGTGGAACAAACTGCATCTACAAATTATATTTTTTGGAAGGGAATATTGCCCAGCAAGAGGACATGACCCATTGAATTGCCTCATTTGTAAAGAGATTGGAAGACGAGAAATGTTTAGCAAGTAAGTGGAAGTCAAATTCATTATTTTGATTGCCTAAAAAAATTAAACCTGCGATTTCTTTGCATAAAACGAGGCCAAAAATAAGGCATTAAAAAATGCAAAAGAGACCATTCCCATTTGTGTCTGCCATAAGGATTCAGTCACCATATAAATCATAATAACCGAAAGATAAGCGAAGTATAATTTGTTTCTTTCTATCCATGCCATATAATATGAATACCCCATAAAAGCCAGCAATAAAACGAAGCCGATTACCCCCATTTCAAGAAAAGATTCTAAAAATTGATTCTGTGCATTATACCCTTCCGCCATACCCCTCTCATAATTGATTTGCTTAAAGGCTTCGCTTAGGGCTTCGGTCGAATTACCTAATCCATTTCCTAAGAAAGGATGTTGTATTATAAGCTTTATGCTTTCTTGCCACACAATAATTCTCGAGTCTAATGCACTCAAGATAAATGATCGGCTAAAAACTCCAAAACTTAAAGAAATCAAAGCAAGCAATAAAGTGAAAATAACTATACTAGCGATCGCTATTCTTTTGTTTTTTATGAAGTTGTAAATTGCGGTTATCAAAGTAAAACCTAAGACAAAATAACCTACCTTCGAACTACAGAGTAGGACCATGAAAATGAAAAATATCAGCATTATCCAGTAGGAAATTCGCCATTCTTCACGCTTCAAATACTTGTAGTTATTGCCTAAAAACAGTATTGCTAAATTATAATACAGGGAATGCGTCACGGGATTGGCTTTTACATTACTTAATAAGCCTTTGTAGGTAAAACCTTGCCATCCAGCTGTAGGAAATTCAACGAAGGATTGCATTAAAATATAAACACCAAATCCAAAACATCCAGCGATAAACGCGGTCAATAAGACTCTAGGTTTTATTTGGATAATTTTTTCAAATTGGAACATACTGACCCAATAGATGAATAGTAAGATATAAATACTTAATTTACTCCAAACTCCTGCAGAATCATTAAAGAACATATGAAGCGCAGATAATATCAACAACAATACAATTAAGATGGAATAAGGGTGTTTAAGAAATTGTTGAAGCTTACCTACAAAGACCTCCCTCAAGCTATTGCGGAATACAATTAGATTTCTCATGACTAAAGCGATAAAAGAAAAGACTAAAATTAAGGTAGGGATACTTGCAGAAACTCGATGAAAAGGAATGGAGATAGCCAATAAAAAAATACTAATAGCAAATATGTATTCTAAAAAAATCGGATAATTCAAATCCTGTGAGAGGTTTTGTAAACTATTGAACATCGTCTTCTTGTTTACTCGTCTGCGGTATTTACTAAAGACCAAAAAATCCAAAGCCATTAGAAAGGCAACACAAATTGAAGAGTTTATTAAAACTACCGCTATACTTCCTAGGTCCTGCGCTGCCAGTGCCGCTAATATTAACAGAATAGCAAGTCCAAAAAGTAAAAGTGAGGCCTCTGCATGATTAAATCCTATTCTTAGCAATAGATGGTGAACATGATTTCGATCTGCCTTGAATGGAGATTTAGCCAAGTAATATGGTCGTAAGAAAAACAAGCGCAGGGTATCGGCAATGGGAATTGCCAATGCTGTCAAAGCAACGCCTACCTCAGCGCTGCATTCCGTTAAAAACAAACTTGAATCACCTGTGTAGGTTTTAATAAAGTTAAAAGCAAATAGAACAGCTAAGAGCCCAATAATCATCGATCCATTATCTCCTAAGAAGACCCTGGGTTTAAACAAATTAAAACGAAGAAACACCAGCAATGCTGCAAGAATACTCAGCGCAAGAATAAAATAATTAATTATTCCTGCACTAAACAACCACATCCCTAAAAATCCGATGGCCACAAATCCCATTAAAGCGGCTAGTCCATTAATCCCATCAACTAAGTTAAAGGCATTAACCACAAATACGATTATCACCATACAGAGAAGTTGCCCCAAAACATATGGAATGCCATATAAAATCATGTATTCAGCAAAATGAACCTCCCCTACAAACACCAAAACTGCAGTAACAATGAATTGACCTGTGAATTTTTGAAAAGCATCCATCGGGTGCTTGTCATCTACTAGCCCCAATATGAACATTCCCGAAACGCCAAACAAAACTCCGGCACTAGCCAATGATGGAAAGAGTATTACAAAACACAACAAATAGCTAATGGTAAATGCAATATAAATGAGCCACCCGCCTACCGGTGGGATACTATCCTTGTGTCTCTTGCGGCCTTGTCCCTTATCTAAATAGTCTATTTTGCTCGCATAGGCGATGAAGCTAGGAAACGCAATATATCCGATAATAAGAATAAGAAACGGTATGAGTAAAAACCAAAAACTCAAGTATGATAATTTTGTGTAAAGGTAGCGATTAAAAATTGTTAGATTAACTCATCCAATGGTCAATATCTGGAGTACATCTTAAAGAACTTATTGGAGAAACACCATACACACTATGAGACTATTTAAGCTAAACACGTAAACCGCAAGCAGGTTTTTAAACCAAATAAGAACATATATGCCAATATATACCAATATATAGGTATTTGATAATAGAATATAAGTCGTTAGTTTTGAGCTAATAAAACATTTAAATTTATTAAATGAAAAATGAGCTAACCAAAAGAGAGCTACAAGTCCTTAGTTTAATTGCTAAAGGTTATGGTTCAAAAAAAATTGCATCATTACTTTCTATTAGTGTCCGAACCATTGAAACACATCGTAAAAATATTAAGTTAAAATTTGAGTTCAACAATTTTTACCGGGTTATCAGTTATGCATATGAAAACAAAATCTTGCCTATAGATCCAACTTAATAGAATATACAATACTTTGTTAAGACCAATAAATTCTGAATCCCAATAGAATTATACCTTGGTCGAGCCCCTAGATGAAAATCTGGGGGCTCATAATTTAAAACCTATGCAAACTGGGCTTGTTACCCATTACTTCATCAATCTTCTCCATAAGCTCAGTGGTAAGTTTGGGTAAAACTTCAAGCGACTTTAAGTTCTCTTCTAGCTGATGGGTTTTTGTTGCGCCTAAAATGACCGAACTTACATTGGGGTTTTTCAAACACCAAGCCAAAGACATGTTCGTTAAACTCACGCCTAAATCACTTGCCAGATTATGAAGGGCTTGAACTTTTTCTTGATTTTCGGGAGACCACACTTTGTCCTTGATCCAAGATAATGATTCTATCTCCATTCGACTTCCCTTCGGAATCCCTTTCAAGTATTTACCTGTTAAGACTCCGGAAGCCAATGGGCTCCAGACAGTAGTACCCATTCCATAATTTTCAAAAAGCGGCAAATACTCTTTTTCTAATTTACTTCGCTCAAATAAGTTGTATTGCGGCTGCTCCATACTCGGGCCAATCAAATTATATTTTTCTGCCACCAAATGTGCCTCAGTAATTTGCTGAGCATTCCATTCACTTGTTCCCCAGTACAATATTTTACCTTGTTGTATCAAGTTATGCATTGTCCATACAGTTTCAGCTATGGGTGTATCTATATCTGGGCGATGACAATAAAACAAATCCAAATAATCGACCTGAAGTCTTCTTAATGCAGCATGACAAGCTTCCACAATATGCTTGCGCATCAAGCCTTTTTGATTGGGTTTATCTCCACCCCAAAACACTTTACTCGATACTATAAAAGTGGATCTATCCCAATTCATTTTATTAAGAATTTGCCCCATAACTTCCTCGCTTTTGCCAGAGGCATAGGCTTCTGCATTATCGAAAAAATTTACCCCATTTTCATATGCTATTTGCATAAGCTGCTCACTTGTATTGTCTTGAATCTGACTGCCAAATGTCACCCAAGAACCAAAAGATAAAGCACTTAGCTGCAAACCGGATTTACCCATTCTTCTATATTCCATTTTTCAATATTTAATTTTACTCCTTTTTAACAAACTTTTTAAGCATTCAATCGTTTACAAATTCAATAGCTACAATTATAATCTTATTTTTGCCGAGGATGTTCGAATTTACAAAAGAAATAATCAATAATTTACTCGACTTAGAAGACTATCATAAGTTCTTTGAAAAAGTTAGCACTCAAGTAGGCACTGAATCCCCTTATGATGATGAGGATTTCCGGTTGTATACAATTGCTAATTTTAAGCGCAGTAATAAAATTCGTACAAAAGTTAACCTAGACAAAAAGCTATACAACGAATTAAATAGTGGCACAGACACTTGGACTTGGATTTTAATCACTGAGCCATGGTGCGGGGATGCCTCTTTTACCCAACCCATTATAGAGGCAGTATGTTTGGCTGGAGACATTGATTTGAAAATTGCACTACGGGATAAAGAAAAATCCATGATGAATGCCTATTTGACGGATGAAGGGAAGTCGATACCTAAACTGATTGTATTGGATGAGCATTTAATGGAAATCTTTCAATGGGGCCCTAGGCCTCAAGAATTACAAGCGAAAATTAAAAACTTGTTAAATAACAACGGTCCATATGATGAAAAGCTTAAATTGGCACACCAATGGTATAGAAAGTATGGAAGTGAGGCATTACAGCAAGAGTTATTAGAATTAATTAAGAAAAATAAACACAGTGAACGATAAAGTAGTAAAAACTTCAGAGATAAAAGTAAAGGTTGGTTTAGATCAAAACAACGTGCCTATCGATTTAAAATGGATGGCTACTGATTCTGAGCATCAGAATTTAAATGATTGTAAATCCATCAATATTTCCATTTGGGATCCGGTTGAAAACAATTCTCTAGGAATCAATTTGTGGACGACAGATTTAAGAGTGGATGAGATGCATTCACATTATTTCAGGACCTTAATGAATATGACGAATAGCTATATTCAAGCGACAAAAAATCCTTTTGCTCAAAAACTAATGCAGAAATTCTGTGAAGATTTAGCCAAGCAAACAGCTGATTGGGAAGATGAAAAAGAAAAGAAATAAAAATAGTATGAAAGAGTACATTATGAAAAATATAATATTAGTATCGATCATCCTCCTTTTTATTGGGAATTTGAATGCGCAAAAAAAAGGGCATAGCATCTCGTTGAATGTTCCTCAGATGGCCAATGAGGAATTTTATCTCGCATATCATTATGAAGAGAAACAGTTCATTGCTGACACGCTTACCTTTAATAATAAAGGGCAGTTAATGATACAAGGAGATGAGAACTTACCCCACGGTGTCTACTTGGCAGTTTTTCCTAAACTAAAAAACAAATATTTTGAGTTCATTGTAAAAAATCAATACTTTGGGATTGAACTACCTGACACCAATAATTTTGATAATGTAATCTTCTCTAATTCATTGGATAATGAAATTTTTCAATTCGATATGAATGAGATGAAAAATATAAGGCAACAATCTCAAGTATTGGAAGGTAAAATAAAGTTGGCTCAAGAGGATGAAGAGAAGAAAGCCCTAACCACTGAGTATACTCAATTAAACAAAGACTTCACAGCTAATCGAGTAGCTATTATAGAAGAAAACCCTGAGCTGCTTTACTCGGCTATTCTAGGAATGTTAAGAGAAATTAAAATTCCCGAACCTCCGGTAGATGAAAACGGGGTTGAAGTCGATCCTAACTTCAGGTTTCACTATTTTAAAAAACACTATTGGGACTTCACTTTTTTTAACGAGGAGGGTATCATACGAACTCCTGTACTGAAAGGTAAACTAATCGATTACTTTGATAAATACACAGTCAAAAGTCAAGACTCTATTATTCAATCTTGTGATATTGTACTCGATAAAGCGATGGCAAATCCGAATGTTTTTCAATATGCATTGGTTACCTTGTTAAATAAGTATGCGAACAGTAAAGTAATGGGAGATGATGCTGTATATGTGCACTTGGTAAAGAACTATTACGAAGCTGGTGAAACCCCATGGATAGATTCCGTGCAACTAGACAAGATGATTGAGCGAAGAAAAGCAATCGAGCCATTACTTATCGGGAAAACATCTCCGAATCTTAGCTTAAGAGATACTAGTATCAACAAAATCTATACTTTACACGACATCAAAACGGATTATACGGTACTTTATATTTGGGATCCAGATTGTGGGCATTGTAAAAAAGTCACTCCAAAATTAGGCGCATTCTATAAAAATCATTTAGACGAAAGTTTAAGTGTCTATGCAATAACCACGTCGAATATTGAGCAAATTGAAGAATGGAAATCATTTATTAAAACACATGATTTGAATTGGATTAATGTGAGTGACTTATACCATCAAACTAATTTTAGAACAATTTATGATGTTACTAGCACACCTCAGATTTTCATTTTAGATAAAGCCAAAAAAATTATTGCTAAACGAATTGCCGTAGAACAATTAGAAGGGTTCTTTTATCAATACATGAAAAATGAAGGAGATGAAAATTATGAGAACTTCATTTTTAATGAAGATGCATTCAATGCAGAAGAAGAGCACAGTGAAGGAGATGGTCATGGGCATTGATACGAAGTGAAGAATACGTTTATTAAGTTACTGACGACTTGGTCTTTACTTTAAATAGTAAGCTTAATCCTATAAAAACACCGAGCAGACTTAGCCACTGCGTATTGCTTAGTGGACCATAATAGGTAGAACTTTCTTTCATAAACTCTAAAGCCAATCGACCACCAAGAACCACGACCAAGAACAAAGCCGCAAAGGAGCCACCAGCGAGTTGTTTCTTTTTATAAAGCAGCCAAAAAAAAGCAAAGCACGTAAAAAGCCAAAGCGCCTCATACAATTGGATAGGATGTCTAGGCAATTTAGCTGGATCTGATATAGGAAAAATAACTGCCCATGAAACTGCAGTAACTTTACCATACAATTCACTATTAATGAAATTGCCAATACGAACCAGCCCACCTAAAAGCGGCATACCGAGTGCTGTGCGATCTACTAACCAAATGAAAGTAAACTCCTTATGCCTTTTAGAAAAAAGTAATAAAGCCAAAAGCACCCCAATCATAGCCCCGTGACTAGATAACCCCCCATTCATTACTTCAAGCATTAACATTGGGCGTTCAACAAATGCATCAAAATGATAATACAGGACATCAAAAATACGTGCACCAAGCAATGCGCCAAAAAACACATATTGAATATAAAGGGTAACTTGTTCGGTATCTTTTTGTTCTCGCTTAAATACTTTCATACCCATGAAGTAGGCAAGCAAAATAGATAAGGACCATGTTAAACCATACCAACTTATTCGTAAAAACCCAAAATCAGCAGCTATTGGATTTGGACTCCAAACGAAGTATTCCTGCATGAAACTTATTTAATGAATCGGAAATTTTTTCCTGGATAGTATGCCATATCTCCAAGTTCCTCTTCGATACGCAATAACTGATTATATTTTGCCATTCGATCGGTTCTGCTCGCAGAACCAGTTTTTATTTGACCAGTATTAAGTGCAACTGCTAAATCAGCAATGGTTGTATCTTCGGTTTCACCTGAGCGATGACTCATCACAGAGGAATATTTATTTTTCGTAGCCAAATTAACCGCATTAATGGTTTCTGTCAAGGTTCCAATTTGATTCACTTTTATCAAAATAGAGTTAGCGATATTATTTTCAATCCCAGTTTGTAATCTTTTGGTGTTGGTCACAAATAAGTCATCCCCTACCAGTTGAATTTTATCTCCAACTTTTTCTGTCAAAGATTTCCATCCTGCCCAATCATCTTCATCCATGCCATCTTCTATAGAAATAATAGGGTACTTTTCGCACCAATCTGCCCAATATGAAGCCATTTCTTCGCTATTTAATTTTCGGCCATCAGATTTATGAAAATGATACACTTTTTCTTCTTTAATATAAAATTCAGCTGCTGCTGCATCCATTGCAATCCACATATCTTCACCTGCTTTATATCCAGCTCTTTCAATCGCTAGTAGAACTGTTTCAATCGCTTCTTCGTTACTTTTGATGTTTGGAGCAAATCCTCCTTCATCACCAACATTTGTTGAGTATCCCTTTTCTTTAAGAACATTCTTAAGGTGATGGAATACCGATACGCCCATATGGAGAGCCTCAGTAAATGAATCAGCTCCAAAAGGCATTACCATAAACTCTTGAAAATCAATACTATTATCTGCATGAGAACCTCCATTGAGGATATTCATCATAGGAACAGGCAATGTATTTGCACTAACACCTCCAATATATCTAAAAAGAGATTGATTGGAAGCCATTGCTGCTGCCTTAGCGCAAGCTAATGAAACTGCTAAAATTGCATTTGCACCAAGTTTACTTTTATTTGGCGTACCGTCTGCATCAATCATTAACTGATCAATCAAATTCTGCTCAAAGACGTCCACTCCTATAAGAAGATCGGCAATAACATCATGAATATTTGCTATGGCATTTTGAACACTTTTACCTAAGTAATAGCTCTTATCATTATCTCTTAATTCAACGGCCTCATGTATTCCTGTTGAAGCGCCGCTAGGAACGGCTGCTCTGCCGAAGAAGCCACCCTCGGTATATACATCTGCTTCGATAGTTGGATTGCCTCTTGAATCTAAAATTTGTCTTGCTTTTATATCTATAATGATACTCATTCAATTAGTTTTTATTCGTTCATTAAATTTTCAAACTGTTCAAACAAATATCGAGAATCATGTGGTCCAGGGGACGACTCAGGATGATACTGAACAGAAAAAGCCTTTTTGTTTGTAATACGTATTCCTTCTACGGTTTGATCGTTCAAATTTATGTGCGTAATTTCTACTTGCTCACTAGATTCAATATCTTTTCTATTAACTTCAAAACCATGATTTTGAGAGGTAATCTCACACTGCCCTGTTATTAGATTCTTAACGGGATGATTTAAACCACGATGGCCGTGGTGCATCTTATAGGTCGATACTCCATTAGCTAAAGCCAATATTTGATGGCCCAAGCAAATTCCAAATAGCGGCTTATCCGCTGCCATAATATCCTTCACAGTTTTTACTGCATAACCCGCAGCAGATGGGTCTCCAGGTCCATTTGACACAAAATAACCATCCGGATTAAAGGTACTCATTGTTTTAAAATCAGTTTTTGCTGGGAAAACTTTAATATAAAAATCACGCTCTTCTAGGCAATTCAATATATTTTGCTTAATTCCTAAATCAAGTACAGCTACCCGATACTTCGCATCAATCTTACCAAGCGTATAGGCAACTTCTGTAGTCACTTTAGAAGCTAACTCCAAGCCATCCATATTTGGTGCTTTGGCTAACTCACTTTTGAGTTGATCGACTGTATCCAAATCTGAAGAAATAATGCAATTCATAGCTCCCTTACTTCGAACTTGTGTAACCAATGCACGGGTGTCAATATCTGAAATACCCACGATATTGTTGTCTTCTAAAAAATCATTCAATGAGGTATTTGCCTGTAATCTAGAAAATTTACTAGAGAACTTCTTACATATTAAACCGGAAATTTGAGCATGCTTAGATTCTTTATCTAAATCCATAGCACCATAATTACCAATATGTGGATTGGTCATTACTATCATTTGTCCAAAGTAGGAAGGATCGGTAAAAACCTCCTGATATCCCGTCATCCCAGTATTAAAACAGATCTCACCATAGGTAGTTCCTGTGCGTCCCAATGAATTTCCTTCAAAAAAAGTACCGTCCTCTAAGAGTAAATATGCTTTATTATTTTCCATGCTTTATAGATTGTGGCGAAATTAATGCAATTATTATTTGTTTTAAAAAATCTTATCAAGAGGATATAAACAAAAAAGGGATAAACTTTCGTTTATCCCTTTTGAATAATTTATTTCTGCATGCTACTCTGCTTTGGCTTGGTCTTCGCTAGAAGTTTCTTCTGCCTGATTCTCTGCTTTCGCTTGGTCTTCACTAGAAGTTTCTTCTGCCTGATTCTCTGCTTTCGATTGGTCTTCGCTAGAAATTTCTTCTACCTTGTTCTCTGCTTTCGCTTGGTCTTCGCTAGAAATTTCTTCTGCCTTGTTCTCTGCAGGAGATTCATCCATCACTTCTTCGACAGTTTCCACAACATCCGTTGCTTCAACAGTTACAGCAGTTGTTTTCTTTTTACCCCCTCTTCTACTTTTCTTTTTAGCAGGTTTGCTTTCAGAAGACTGCGTGTATATATCATTGAAGTCTACAAATTCAATCATTGCCATCTCGGCATTATCACCGGCTCTATGATTCGTTTTGATAATTCTTAAATAGCCACCTGGACGATCTCCAACTTTAGGAGCAATTACATCAAACAATTCTTTCGATGCTTCTTTACCTAAACTGTTACTACCTAAGTAACGGTATACTGTTCTTCTGTTATGTGTATCGTTTATTTTAGCTTTAGTAACAACAGGCTCAAGATACACTCTAAGTGCTTTTGCCTTTGCAACAGTCGTAAAAATCCTCTTGTTTAAGATAAGAGATGAAGACATATTCTCAAACATTGCCTTTCTATGCGCTGTTTTTCTACTTAACTTATTTATTTTATTTGCGTGTCTCATTACTTCAAATGTCTATCTTAATTAATCTATTAATTCTCGTCTAATTGATATTTTGAAATATCCATTCCAAAACTTAGGCCTTTATCAATCAGCATAGCCTCAATCTCAACTAGTGATTTCTTCCCGAAGTTTCTGAACTTCAATAAATCATTCGTATTGAACTTAACCAATTCTTCTAGGCCATTAATTTTAGCTGCTTTTAAGCAATTGTATGCTCTTACTGATAAATCCAAATCCTCAAGATTTGTTTTCAAAAGTTTTCTCATTTGCAATACATGCTCATCTACAATATCATCCACCTTATTCTCTGAGGTATCAAAAGTGATATTCTCATCTGAAATCAACATTAAGTGCTGAATCAAAATACGAGCTGCTTCTTTAACGGCTTCTTCCGGATGGATGGTTCCGTCAGTCGTTACATCAAGCATTAACTTCTCATAATCTGTTCTTTGCTCAACCCTTGTATTTTCTATGTTGTATTTCACATTCTTGATCGGAGTGAAAACTGCATCTACGGGAATAAACCCAACTGCAGTTTCGGCAAAATCATGCTCTTCCGCAGGAACATACCCTTTACCTCTTTGAATCGTAATCTCTAATTCTAAGGTCACCACTGGCTCTATGTTACAAATCACTAAGTCAGGGTTCATTACACGGTAAACATTAGTGTGCTTTTCGATATCGCCTGCTGTGAAAGTCTCTTTGTCCTTAATGGTAATAAAAATTTTATCAGAAGCATTTTCATCATCCATTATTTTCTTCAGACGAACCTGCTTAAGATTTAAAATAATCTCTGTAATATCTTCTAATACGCCTCTAATCGTAGAAAACTCATGGTCAACACCACTCACTTTTACTCCTACAATCGCTGTACCTTCCAAAGATGATAACAATACTCTTCTTAAGGCATTACCCACTGTTACGCCAAAACCTTGCTCTAAAGGTTTGAATTCGAAAGTACCTTCAAAGTCGTTTGCTTTTTGAAGAACAATTTTATCGGGTTTTTGAAATGTTAATAATCCCATTTAGTTTCCTTTTTTTTATATTATTTAGAATATAATTCTACAATTAACTGCTCATTGATATTTTCTGGAATATCCTCTCTAGCGGGTAATTCTAGTAATTTACCTTTCATTACTTTAGTATCAAATTGTATCCAAGCGAAGTCATTGTTTGATCCGGCAATAGCTTCTTGGATAGGATCCATAGACTTAGAACGTTCTCTAACTTCCACCTCGTCTCCAGGACGAACCTGAAACGATGGAATATTAACAATATCTCCGTTTACTAAAATGTGCTTGTGACCAACAAATTGTCTGGCCTGCGTTCTTGTTTTAGCAATTCCCATTCTATAAACAACATTGTCCAATCTAGATTCCAATGCTTGCAACAAGTTTTCACCTGTAACACCTTCTTTTCTAGAAGCCTTTTTAAAGGTATTTCTAAACTGACGCTCTAAAAGACCGTAAGTATATTTTGCTTTTTGCTTTTCTTTCAACTGCACACCGTAGTCAGAAACAGATTTTCTTCTTTTCGAAGACCCGTGCTGACCTGGAGAATATTTTCTTCTATCGAAATACTTATCATCTCCGTAAATTGCTTCACCGAATTTTCTAGCGATTTTGGTCTTTGGACCGATATATCTTGCCATGGTTCTAAACTTGAATATTATTTATTAAACTCTTCTTCTTTTTGGAGGACGACAACCGTTATGAGGGATTGGCGTAACATCTTTAATTGTTGTAACCTCAATGCCGCTGCTATAAACTGTTCTGATAGCAGACTCTCTTCCCGATCCAGGACCTTTCACATACACTTCAACTCTTCTAAGTCCAGCATCATGAGCAACTTTCGCAGCATCAGTAACCGCAATCTGTGCAGCATAGGGAGTATTCTTTTTGGAACCTCTAAAACCTGCTTTACCTGCAGATCCCCATGAAATCGTTTGTCCCTGGTTATTTGTGAAAGTAATAATGATGTTATTGAAAGTAGCTTTAATAAAAACCTTACCCTCAGCATCAACTTTTACAACTCTTTTTTTAGCTTTTGCCGCTTTTTTTTGTGTAGCCATAATTCAGTGCTCCTTTAATTATTATTTAGTTGCTTTCTTTTTGTTAGCAACAGTTTTTCTCTTTCCTTTTCTCGTTCTTGAGTTATTCTTAGTACGTTGTCCTCTTAGAGGCAAACCTTTACGATGACGAATACCTCTATAGCATCCGATGTCTTGCAAACGTTTAATACTTAGCTGCACTTCTGAACGCAACTCACCTTCAACCTTTATATTGTCACCAATATACTTGTTGAGTTCTGCGACTTCATCATCAGTCCACTCTTCAACTTTCTTGTTTTCATCAATTTTTAGCGTTGCTAAAATTTCTGATGCTCTTGTTCTTCCGACTCCAAAAATATAAGTTAAGCTAACTAAGCCTCGCTTGTTTCTTGGTAAATCTGTTCCTGCTATTCTTGCCATTACTAAAAATTTATCCTTGTCTTTGTTTAAATCTTGGATTCTTCTTGTTGATGATATATAGACGTCCTTTCCTACGCACTACCTTGCAATCAACGCTTCGCTTCTTTATAGATGCTCTAACTTTCATAATACTCTATTTATATCTATACGTTATTCTTCCTTTGTCCAAATCATATGGAGACATTTCCACAGCAACCTTGTCACCTGGTAAAATCTTAATGTAATGCATTCTCATCTTTCCACTGATGTGCGCTACAATCTCATGACCGTTTTCTAGTTTCACCCTAAACATCGCATTGGACAATGCTTCTGTTATGATGCCATCTAGTTTTATTAAATCTTGTTTTGCCATATTTTATTTATTCTACGATTTCCTGTAGGTAATTATTTTTTTTTATTGCTTGATCTATAACTCCAAAATCAGTTAAGATTTCCGCTTTCTCTTTTTTTACTACGATATCATGCTCGTAGTGTGCACTTACTCTCCCATCCTTTGTCAATATTGTCCAACCATCTTGGGCTGAAACAACATCACGTGTTCCGAGATTAATCATTGGTTCAATAGCTAAAACCATATTCTCCAACAATTTAGTTCCTTGGCCTTTTCTTCCGTAGTTAGGCACTTCAGGATCTTCATGTAATGATTTTCCTAAACCATGTCCAACCAACTCCCGAACCACACCATATCCATGTTCTTTTTCACAATACTGTTGTATTGCAAATCCGATATCCCCTACACGCTTACCAACAATGGCTTGCTCTATTCCGAGGCTTAACGACTTCCGTGTTACTTGAAGAAGCTTTATGACTTCCATTTCGACACCTGCCATAGCAAATGTAAAAGCTTGGTCACCATAAAATTCATTCATTATCGTACCACAATCAATCGACAATACATCATCTTCTTTGACAACTGTATCATTCGGTATCCCATGAACCACTGCACTATTTATTGAAAAACAAAGCGTATTAGGAAAATCCCCATATCCTTTGAATCCAGGCACAGCGCCATGATCTCTGATAAACTCCTCGGCCAACTTATCTAAAAACAATGGTGTAACACCAGGTTTTATATGATTAGCTAACTCAGCTAAGGTTTTTGAAACAAGTAAAGAACTCTCTTTAATTAACTCAATTTCTGCTGGCGACTTCACCATCTTTTTAAATGGAAGCCCCCACACTTTGTCTTCCTCTCAATTTACTTCCACCTTTCATTAGGCCATCATAATGACGCATCATTAAGTGACTTTCTATTTGTTGCAGTGTATCTAAAATTACTCCCACCATAATTAATAAGGAAGTACCCCCAAAGAAATAAGCAAAACCAGTATTCACTCCACCCAACATCGCAAATGCAGGAAGGATAGCAATAATTCCTAAAAATATTGAACCTGGTAATGTAATTCGTGAAACCACTGTATCTACATATTCAGCTGTGTTTTTCCCTGGCTTAATACCTGGAATAAAACCCCCATCTTTTTTCAACTGATCCGCAATTTGAACTGGATTAACCACCATCGCTGTATAGAAGTATGTAAATACCACTATCAATAAAAACGTAAAAATATTATATGCCCAGCTCGTTGGATCAGAAAAAGCTTGTACAAACCAACTTGATTGATTATCCGTAAAGAATTGATAAACCATAGAAGGCAAGAACATAATCGCTTGAGCAAAAATGATAGGCATTACACCTGACGCATTTACTTTAAGAGGTAAATATTGTCTGTTACCACCTGCTTGAAGTGATTGAGCTCCTTGAACAATATTTCTTTTAGCGTATTGAATCGCTACCCTTCTTGTCGCTTGGACTAAGGCTATTGACGCAATAATTATTAAGAATAAGATGACTAGTTCGAAAATAAAGATGACTAAACCACCACCGCTTGCACCAAAACGAGCAGCTAATTCACTTGCAAATGATCCCGGTAATGCAGCGATAATTCCTACCATAATTAATAAGGAAATACCATTCCCAATTCCACTATCAGTTATTTTTTCACCAATCCACATGGCAAACAAAGTACCTGTAGATAAGACTATCATTGCAGTAAAAGTAAATAATGCAGGAGAATAGCCCTCTACGATTTGAATACCTTGAGAATTCAATAGTGTAAGATAACCAGCACCTTGAACCATTGTTACAATAATGGTTAAAATTCTAGTGATTTGGTTAATCTGACGACGACCACTTTCACCTTCTTTCTGTAATTTTTGAAAGTAAGGAACTGCAATTGTTAGGAGTTGAACTGCAATCGATGCTGAAATATAAGGCATAATACCTAAGGCCATAATAGAAGCTCTACTAAAAGCACCTCCTGCAAATATGTTAACCATACCAAGTATACCAGATCCTGCTTTATCTGCAAGAGCATTTAAACTTGAAGGGTCAACCCCAGGAAGAACTACGTAGGAACCAATTCTATATACCAAAACTAATAATAAGGTAAATAAAATCTTATCTCTCAATTCCTTGATGGACCAAATATTTTTTATCGTTTCAATAAACTTCACTATCTACATATTAAATTTTTGTAAAAGACCCACCTGCTTTCTCAATTTGAGCTTGAGCAGAAGCGCTTATTGCATGGGCGGTAACCTTTACTTTTATTGTCAATTCACCATTACCCAAAACCTTAACGATTTCAGAGTTTTTAATTATGTTATTTTCTTTCAAGAAATTCAAATCAATCTCCTTCACCTTATACTTATCTGCATAATGTTGAATCATGGCTAAGTTAAGAACAGCATACTCTTTGCGATTGATGTTCTTAAAACCTCTTTTTGGTATTCTTCTTTGCAAGGGCATTTGACCACCTTCAAATCCGATTTTCCTTGAGTATCCCGAGCGAGATTGAGCACCCTTATGACCTCTTGTGGATGTACCACCTTTACCTGATCCTTGACCTCTACCTACTCGCTTCGAATTATGCGTAGAACCTTTTGCTGGCTTTAAACTACTTAAGTTCATAACTATATTTCTTCAATTTTTACTAAATGTGACACCTTATTGATCATTCCATCAATTTGAGGTGTACGCTCTAACTCATTGCTACGGCCTATTTTTCTTAAACCTAAAGCAACCATTGTTGCTTTTTGATCTTTTGGCCTATCGATTACACTCTTAACCTGAGTAACTCTAACTTTTCCCATGATCTTATCCGTTAAAAACTTTCTTTAATGAAACTCTTCTATCCCTTGCCACGGTGTACGGATCTCTCATTTTCATGAGCGCATCCACCGTTGCTCTAATCACGTTTGCCGGATTATTTGAACCTTTAGACTTTCCTAATACATTATGAACTCCTGCAGCTTCCAAAACCGCTCTCATTCCACCACCAGCAATTACACCGGTACCTTCAGAAGCAGGTCGCATTAAAACTTTAGCTGCCCCAAACTTACCTAACTGCTCATGTGGGATAGTTCCCTTCAAAATAGGAACCTTAACTAAACTTTTCTTTGCATCATCAATAGCCTTTTGAATAGCTTCTGTCACCTCTCTAGCTTTACCCATTCCGTGACCCACTACACCATTGCCATCACCTACTACCACTAAAGCAGAGAAACCAAAAGTTCTACCACCCTTAGTAACCTTAGCAACCCGACGGATGCTAACCACTTTCTCTTTCAAATCAAGCTCGGAGGCTCTTAACATATTTCCTTTTGCTGACATTCTACTTAATTTATTTATCTAGAATTTTAAACCATTCTCTCTCGCACCTTCTGCTAAAGCAGCGATGCGACCGTGAAACCTAAAACCGTTTCTATCGAATATAATTGCTTCGATTTTTGCAGCCTTTGCTTTGT
>MDTC01140321.1_pt1 | contig 43686 bp, 25 predicted proteins | sample 811181 | NCBI WGS metagenome assembly MDTC01 (sample SAMN05326644, study PRJNA326480) | marine metagenome | isolation source: seawater | place: Pacific Ocean: North | collected 2011 | reverse complement strand
CTGCTTTGTGAGCTACTGGAGCTAGAAGATTGTGAAGAGCTAGAGCTACTTTGTGAGCTACTGGAGCTAGAAGATTGTGAAGAGCTACTGGAGCTTTGCGAGGAGCTAGAGCTACTGGACTGCGAGGAGCTACTGGAGCTTTGTGAACTACTGGAACTACTTTGTGAGGAGCTAGAGCTACTGGACTGCGAGGAGCTGGAGCTGGACTGCGAGGAGCTAGAAGAACTTTGAGAACTACTAGAACTATAAAAAGCATCTTTAAGAGCTTGTTTAGCTTGTGCTGGGGCTAGCGTAGATACTTTACCTTCGTCAGCAAGTGCTTTAACATCAAGGAGGACTTTATCAGTTACAGTAGCACTACCATCTGAAGGAGCTGAATTACCAAACTGAAATACCGGATCGCCATTATTGTCAGTAGTTAGACCATAGACGACACCATTGTGATATATAGCATTGGGCGGAAAACTTTCATATTCTCCTGTATCTGCAATAGCAATTCTATTTGGCTGACCTGGTTTTCCTCCTAATGGCATAACTACGAACTTTAAATTTTAAAAACTATTTATTTATTTACCTCAGGTAATCATAGATTTTTCCCACTACTTAGCAAGCTATTTTTTCTGGCTAAGTACGAAAAAAATTTAGTTTGTACCTAGACTTAATTTATCGGAAAATTTACAATTAAACCGTCTACATCAATGTCCATATCTTGATTTGGATGAATAACACGCACAGGGTTTAAATCCCCATATATTAGACAGTTACCACCGGTTTGTTCACTGAAAAAACCTATTCCGGCAACCGGTGCTGATGTACCATTTCCATTCCAACCTGAGCTAGTAGATTCAAAACTAAGAAGGGTGTTAAGTCTGTAACTTACCTGAGGCTCTACAGTCGGATCTAACGTCCATTTATTTTTAACCTCCACTCGCGCGTAGTTACCTTGTCCGATAGTGTGTTCTTGTCCGTCAGATGCATCTGGTAGTGTTGGGATTACTTTCCATAATCCTACATACATACGACTACTAGGCAGCCAATTTGTAAGTGGCTCTCCGTTTAATATAGTCTCTGCTAACTTTTGTCTTAAATATAAAGTACTTGTAGCCATAACTGATCCTTAGTCTATAGTAATTGTTATTCTATTAGGTTTCATCTTTACAACGTCATCCTGCAATATAGTTCCAGGCAACCCTGGGATCTGTGCATAGAAAAGAAGATCTCCTGATGCAGAAGTCTGACTATCAAATACGAACACATGTGTAGGCACTGATGCCCAGGCACCTGTAGCTGTCCATTGTACTGTATTCGAGTTTGTTACAATATTATCTACGACACTCCAGTTTATCTGAAACCGACCGGTGTATCCTCCGTGCGTAGCTTGATCTAACTCATATGAGTATATGGTAGCCGTATCCTGATCTTCTACTACTGTATTCAAAGGTACATTTACTAATGCTCCGTACCAGTTCGGTATGCTGAAATCAGTATTACTAAATAGTTTAGCTGCGATTTTGTTTTCTAAAAAATTTCCTGCTTGTGCCATAATTTCCTCCTTATGCTGGTACGTTTAGACTACAGTCTTGTTGAATCCCATATTTAGCTGCCAGATAGCCTTCAATGTTTGCAACCATTGTTACGTAAGCTGAGTAACTTCCAGGGGTTGGTACTATTATTGTCTCAGCCACATCAACTGCAAAATTGTGACTAGATGATTGGCTTGTAGTTACACTTTGTCCAAGCCTGCTGGCGTAGGTGCTATGTACATTACCCAACTCCCACAATAATCCGCTATCTTTATTTTGATCAAACATGTGCTTACCAGTGTTTCTCGTGTTTGCACTATATCCTGAGCCATCAGTACCAGTGCCAGCATCAACTGAAGGTCTAAACATATAGCCTTGGTAGTCATTTCTAAACTTAGTTTGACCAAACCCATTAACCCTCTCCTCTTGAAAAGTTCCAGCTTGTGCCGAACCAGCTCCATATGGAAATACCCGCATTTGCGGGTCATCCCATTTTGGCATATAAAAAGTTTGCCAACCTATTGGTTTATTTCCGGAAGCTAGGAGATGCCAATCATAAGGGGTTGTACTACCTACGTAAGTCGCAGTACCATCGCCATGTCCTACGATTATATGATCTGGCATGTTATTATTGTCTATCTCTACAATGTTTCCTTCCAGATTAGAAAACAAATTTGAGGCTAATTCAGCTTTAAAAGTATTGTAGTCATAAGTAACTGTACCAACATTAGCCCCGCCTCCTACAGAAGTATCGTGTATATAAGCTCGCTTTGATGGATAAAAGCCCCATGCTGGTACATAAGAATGCCCTGCAAAGTTAGAAGATCTATTACCTGTAGATTTTTGATAGTAAAAATGGTTATTGGCGGTTGAGTTATAGGAAAAATTACGCCAAGTACTATGAGTCTGACCATGATTCTCATTAAAAGAACCAGCAGCTGCAGCGCCCATGGTAGTCGCGTTGCCATTACTTTTCATCTCCATCTGAGCGTTAGAATATCTCGCTTTTGAACACAAAGGAACGCTTGGTCCATTATAAGCAGGAGCTTTACGGATTATCTGAAAACAAGTGGCCCCAAAGGGATATGTCTGTCCACTCTCTGCAAGAAAACTACAGTCTGGCGAAGGTCCACCCGCGTTAGTAGCAGTGCCTGTCCTTAGATACTTATGACCATCTCTGTGTACAATTTTTCCGTGTGTAACATTATTCCAGTTACTCAAGAAGGTACTCGTAGTTGTAGCAACTTTATACCCAGCAGGAACTACCGCTGCTCTGTCTTCAATTTTAGTAGGATTGCTGCCGTTAGGGTCGAAATAGAATCCGCTATCATAGCCTGCAGTTTGGGATATACCGTGATCCTGACCAGTGACTACCGACATCCACATTGACATGTCATTGTGTGCTCTAAAAAATTTGTCGGAGTTTACTTTAATACCATATTGAAATCCAACACCTCCTGGATAACTATTCCAAGAGCTTGCGTGGAATGACTGTACATGCCAGTCTCCAAAATTATTTACAACCCCGCCATTACTACCAAATGCTGGGTCTATGTTTACTGGGCGCACTGTGTTTATTTCAGAGATGTCATAACTTCTGATGGCATCTCTTAATAGTCCCTCACCACCACCTAAGTACTCGCTTGAAACGTGACCAGCATCAAACCACATAAGGGGATTATATTGAGCCACTACACTATCATCTAAAGTGTACGTAGTTTTCGTAGAGAAAGTGTTCCACGAAAAATCCCCGCGCGAGTGTGTACCTGACGTGGTAGGTCCTGTAAATATCATTACCCTGTTTGTATCTGTCGATACAGCTAAGGTGCCAACAGCTGCTTGTAGCTGTTGTATTGTTTTATTCTTATTAGCGAAGTGATTTACAACTTCTGCTTCAGTACCTCTGAATATATCTTCTATTCTTAGACTATCTACACTCATTATTTTTACGGTTCGTATTTTATTAAACTTACTTCTCTACCCAATGCTACTGCGTCATCTACCACTTGATGTGATTGATGCGGCGCTCCTACATTTCTAATGCTAACTGATGATAAAAAGTCATCCATTCCTCCCCTGTAATAAGCTACAGGGCCACCTTGTATACCCATTATATTGGGATTCAAACCAGAGAAATCAGGACCAGAATAATTTGAATGACCTTCATTATATATTGTCTGAATCTCTGCTTCTGTAAGGACTGTTTCCTTCCACATAGCTATTTCCGTGATGTCTCTTGGGTAGTTTACAGCATCGCTGGAATAAGCAGCCCCAATAAAGAGTCCTGAAGCGGTAGAAAAAGTTAGATCGTTTTCGTCTTTTGAAATTATTCTCTTTTCTGAGTCTGTTGTATACTGAGCTCCACTTGAAAGCTGAGCTCCAAGTGCTGTAAATACTGCGCCTGTATTTCCTCCTGAACCGCCAGCCACTCCGGAGTCTGCTCCTAACCATCCATTAGTTCCTGTTGTGAAACCAAGAGCCAAGTTGTCTGTATACATTACCTTAGTAGAATTTGGCTCGTTTATAACTATTTCCACTGGTGTTGAACCAGATGTATGATGACTTGGAGAGTCTGTAAGTACCCATCTATTGTTTACGTCATCCCAGAATATAGCTGCGTATGCGTCGTAAACGTTATTTGCACGACGTCGTATAAAAAATGGCTTTCCATTTATACGTAAGTTGTTTGGATCAACGTCCCAGCTAGATATTGACTTCCAGGTAGGTGTGACATTTTTATTATCTGTAGTGTATTTCGTATGCGACTGCCCATAAGTCATGAGATTATAGGTGCCATTAAAATTAGGATCGGTAAATCCATTATAGACTAAATCACCTTGATAAGTTGCTACCTTGTCTCCGTTAACATAATGCGTAACGGAAGCGTCTGCTAATGATCGTACCCAAGCTACGTGATGCCACTCATCACTAGTGTAAGTTCCTGGACTAATAGTTCCAGACCACTTGTCAGCATGGTGATATATAGGCCCATATGTCGCATCCCCATAGTAGTTTTCTCCTCTGTAAAACCTTCCCATACCATTCGCTGTATGTCCAGATCCAGCTATACTTGCAGAACCATCTCCGTATATACGGAAGTACAACGCGCTGTTACCTTCATGTAAATAAATATCATAGTCACTTGCAGTCGGCCCTAACGTAGGCTTCATCCAATAGGATAAAGTGTAATCTGTATATGTATGGAATGGTGTTTTTAGCCTTACCCCAGTATATCCGGCTCCTGTTTTTACAGCCTGTCGTGTTATTATTCTTGGTTTAATAATTAACTTATGTGTAATACTTTCTGCTGCTTCATAATTTGCATCACCTGCCTGCGTAGCAGTTATGTCGACTTCTCCGTCCTTCAAGAAAGTTAATGTATTACCAGACACTGTGGCTATTGAAGTGTCTGAACTTATATATGTTATAGGCAATCCACTAGTAGTAGATCCTTGTAAAGTGTAAGTGTCTAAAACATGAGCTTGAAATAGCGGCTCGAAAATAATTCTTTGGTAATCTTTGTCTCCGATAGTAATTGTTTTCTTCTCCGTCTCCAAAGATGTCATAAACTTCGTAGCTAGAGACATCATAAACTCAGGCTCTACTCCTGTACTCGCCACACTAAAAGCGTAGCTTCCTTCAAGAGGAATGTACTGCCCTTGAGTCGTTAGATCAGACAGACCACCTGTGTATACAAATAGTCCCGTAAGCTCTACTTCAAAAACACCTACATCCATACTAAATACCTGACTTATATTAGCTTCAATATTTATTACTGTGTAGATATCTATCTGAGATTCATCAATGGTTGTATCGACTTTTTGATTTAGTATGGGCGTCTCAGGATATATGATTCTTTTAGCAGAGCTCGAACTACTTATAGAACTACTAGACATAGAGCTGCTAGAAGATGAGCTTGACCTTGAGCTTGAGGAGCTCATGGAAGATGAACTAGAACTTTGTGAAGACGCAGAACTTGAGGAACTCCATTGTGTTACATACTCTGACTCAGCACCTATCCATTTCGTACCTTCATAGAACATTAATTTACCAGTGTCCTGCGCGTAACCTAATCTTGCAGCCCCCAGCTTTTTCTGAGCTAGTATGTCTCTTTCTCTTCCCGTTAAGGTATCTGATAGTGGATATTTCTCAGCCATGATTTAACTCCTTATGATAACGCTCCTCCAGAAACTTCGTCTATATACGAACTGTCGTCTAGGTCGTATATATTATACATATTCCATGGTAAGACTTGCAATACAATACAAGCATGACCGTTGTACGTAACGTTATCTCCCGGATAGTATGTATGGGAACCAATACTAGATGTATCGTAGCACGCATTTGGATTTGTATATGTGTTACTAGGGTCAGGAGATAGTTGAGACTGTAGGGCACCACCATCGGAACACCCCTCCCAAACTACTGAATAATTCCACTCCGTATTTACACCTGAATACTGCGACGCTAATGAAGCACTTCCCGGAGGGTAGAATCCTACGACAACTCCTTTTTCAGAATTATTATAACCTCCTATAACTGCATCGCCACGCACGAATTGTTGAATTACTGTTCCACCACCTGATGCACCTGATGTACCTGATATACCTGATGCGCCTGACTGCGCTGAGACACCTGAGCTACTGCTGTTACTACTACCTGAGCTGCTGCTACTACCAGCAAACTGTGATAAATCTACAGCCCATGTGTTATTTGCAGCAGTAGTTACGTTCACCCAAGGCTCCGTTGTATTGTTGACATCAGAGTTGCCGCCAACTACTGAACCACCCATTGGGTTTTGTAGCATAACTCTGAACCTTACCTCATTTGAAACCTCAGAATTTACAGCCACACTAAAAGTATATAGGGCGCCTTGTTGCGTCCAGTTCCCCATGTGAACGTTGTTCACGTTTTGATAACCATCAGCGTCAGCTTCGCCCATTGCGTACCACCAACCTCCATTTCTGTTTGAGGACGTTACAGTAAATACTTTACCTTCTACCTCCGCGCGAGGATCTAAAACCTTAAACTCGACACCATTTACCATACCAGACCCAAAAAACTGTGGTACCTGCGTTCTTTGTAATCCTACAATCAGTGGAGCATTTGTTCCCTGTATAGCTGCAGCTGCAGCGGCATATTGTGCTGGTGTGGTACTACTGTTAGTAGTTCCCGCACTACTGTTTGAACTGCTTGACTCAGACAGATTTGAACCAGCAGAGCTTGCAGATGAAACACCACCATAAGAACCACCTGAAGTACCTGAAGTACCACCAGACATATTTGAACCAGCGGAGCTTGCAGATGATGTACCACCTGAAGTACCACCAGACATATTTGAACCAGCGGAGCTTGCAGATGATGTACCACCATAAGAACCACCTGAAGTACCTGAAGTACCTGAAGTACCACCATAAGAACCGCCTGATGTATTTGATGCACTGCCATAAGAACCACTTGAAGCACCGGGAGCATGGCTTCCATGAGAAGCTAGAGACGATGCGGATGATGCAGACGCTGTTGTACCAAAACTACTATCACTTGATTTAGATGAATCACTTGAATCACTTGAATCAGACGAAGACGCAGAGCTACCTACGAATAAACCAGAAGAACTACTACTAAAAAAGCAACGAATTATCTCTGGTGCCGTAGTACCATTCACTTTCATTGGGTTATCCCCATCGGAACCATCGTCAGGTATTTCAATAACACCATTGTTATCTTGGGTTGTTTCGAATCTGTAGAAGTGATTTGGTGTAGGTATTCTCTTTGTCTGAAAATACGTCTCATGAACAGCGTCAGATGCTAAAGCTGCCTTTTGTACTGTAAGCTCCGAAGCTAAAACGATACCTTCAGTTTTTGATAGCGCACGACTAAACAATCCAAAGTTCTGCATTTTAAAATGTGCTGGCATGCCAGCACTGCTCCATACACTATGACGGCCTATTATACCTATGTTAGCTACACCATTTACTGACGAAGTAGAATTAATGGACACCGTTGCTGTCATAGCAGGCTTACCGTAGTTAGACGGTTGAGTAGCATTAGAACTTACAATGAAGTGCATTTTACCTGCGGTACCATCTTTAATTATAACAACCCGGTTCCAATGGTTGGATTTCAACATTAAGGTTCCTATACTATCTCCGTTAGTGTTATTGTAAAAGTGTGTAGGGAAGTGCGGTACATTTTGATCGCTGTTGTTCGCTTGTGTACCTCCACGCAATACAAATGGATTGGACGTTCCTCCACTTGTAGATAGGAACCAAAAGAATTGACCGTATGTTGGGTTAGTGTCGTAAGGATTTACGTCGTACACTAGTGTAAAGTCTGTTCCGTTAACTATGTTTGCCCACTCAGCTCCCAAAAGATTCAACTCACTATTGGTAGAAGTTGGAAAATCCCACGCGTAAGTTCCAGGCAATCTACCATCCGTTACGCTTGGAAAAGTTATACCCGTACCAAGAGTCTGGAAGTGTTGTGCAGAGCCAGTGTCTGCGAATCCACTTGTAGCATCAGACTCTAACACTTCCCATAACATGTCAGGCTCTGCTGTTTTAGGCGTGCTGACATAACTAGTAGATACTACAGGATTCTTTAAGAAACCATATGGTCTTTCCGTATAAGACGTAATGGCAGATACATAATCCAAAGACGCCTCTTGGTCGGTCAAACAATGATCTGTCCAGATTTTAAAATCATCTAGCTTTACTGCTTGGAAAGGACCAAACCCTGCATTGTGCGACCCTATAGCACCTACCATATATCTGGTGTCTGAAGCAGTCCCAGAAATTGATGGTGCTGATGAGTACAACACACCGTCCATGTATAAAGATATTGTCGTACCATCGCATGTCACCGCGCAATGGTGCCAGGATGCATAGCCATAAGTTTGTGCTGTTGTATAGACAGGAGGTACATTGTGTCTTGTACTGTTGACGGATAGATTCCAACCACCACTCGCGTAAGTGCTATCTCCAATAGGATAATTAACGATCCGTATAAATCTAGTATTACCTTGTGAAGGTATGCCATTCATCAGGTTATAGTCTAACCTAGCGGAAAGACTTGCAGGATCTTCTACATAAAACCAAAAACTAGTAGACCATACGTCAGAGTGTAGAAGGGTTTGAGGTGTCGTCAATTCCATCCATTGATCTACACCATCTAAGCCTATAGAATTTTCAGTAATGTACTCGTACGTCTGTGATCCGGTCTGAGTTAAATCTTTACCTCCTACATAATCTTGTAAATTACCTTCAAGTGGCCAGTGGTGCGCGAGGTTGTTTCCGTAGTCTTTGAATGTCCGTGTACGACCCTCATTGTATACTTCTTGTATCTGAGAGCCAGTAAGCGCACTGTCAAATAATACTATATCATTAAAACCTACAGTCGTAGCGTAAAAGCCATCTTTATTACCAAGGGTAAACTTATGTCCTGTAGTACCGTCTGCTTCACGTCCGAACATGTATGCTCCAGTTACTACTGTCCAATCAAGATGGTCATAGTGTACACCATCTATGTACATCTTCATGCTGTCTAACGTAGATCCACTCTCGCGCGTAACGGCAAAGTGGTACCATACACCTTCTACAAATTTTTCTGTACCAGCTTTGTTTGCATACCAATTACCATTAGGTCCATAAACTCCATCGGAGTTCATGGTTCCGTATAATACATTGCTTGGGTCTTGTACTACATTTAGATGACTTTCATGGTTTCCAGATACACTAGATGGGGATGAAGATCTGGTCCAAAATATCGTACTGTAGTTTAAAGAATTACTGTCATGATACTTAAACCAAAAAGCAAAAGTCATGTCACCACTTCTACGATCTACCTGTCCGGATAAAGTTTCATTGGCTGGGAGAAGTAGAGCTTGCGTGTTGGTAAAGGTAGTGCTGCTGGAGCTTGATATACTAGAGGAACTACTACTTGATTTAGAACTAGACACAGAACTACTGGAGGTTGAACTAGAACTAGCACTAGAGCGACTAGAAGACCAAGCATAAGTACCTAATGATCGTTTATAAATCCTAGCAAAATCGTAATTGGAACCAGCAATAAAGAAGTTTGCGTTAGCATCACATGCTACACTTAACCCAAGCTCATCTATATAATCTCCTTGTTGGAAACTAATTGACTGAAAATAACCCCCCGTATTGCCAATGGTTAAAGTTTTACCGTCAACTTCAATTTCTGCGATGCCGCTACCATAACCATCAGAGGGGTGACGATTTAGTTGAATTTTAGTAAATTCTGATCCTGATAAAGCAATCGTGTACCAGCCAGAAGGCATATTGGCTTGAGGCGGTTTTGTTCCAACTAATGTGCTTCCATTATAAATATTTACCGTACCATAATTATAACCCATACCTTGTAAGTGTAGACGAAGAGTGGTAACAGGTATGGGATTTGTAAATTCAATTTCTAGTGCTACCCCCGCACCTGAAGAAGCTATAAAACTAGTTGTATCCCCATCAAAAAGGTTGCTTTTTGGTCTAGCGGTATCATCTCCTGTAATCGTATAACCGTTTGAGGCTATTATAGTGGGGTCTCCCGTAGGTTCATTCCATACGCGGTAAGAAAGAAGTCCATCCTCACCATAGTAACTTAAATCATAACCTGGAGCACCAGATATGTATGTATCACCATCTGCAGATACAGCCAAACCCTTACCTTCAAAGTCATCATGATACCAAGCATCATAAGGTGTACCTCTTTCAGTCCATGAGCCGTCGTATATAAACTGCCTAACGGCTCCTCCGTTTTCATCACCTCCATGTTCTTCGGTAAATGTTACTACTTTCTTCCCGTCACTTCTCTCAGTACTTATTTTTACCACATGTCCGGCATAAGTTCTGATGTAATCGCCCGTGTTACCACTAGAGTAAACTCTTCCTGAGATAGGACTTCCTACTGCACTCCACTGTCTACTATCTAGATATTGATGTACAGGACTATCGCTACTTGATGCATTGTACCCATTTCCACTAGAGTCAGTTACACTTGTAAAAGTTTGACCATGTACTGCTGAGTCAGCTGGGTCGCTACCCATCCGCCACCAAGCTGCGGTGTTACTTAATGTCCCATCTATCCCTGCGTTGTATACATTAGCTATCTCTGCGTCGCTTAGTATAGATTCCCATATAGCAAAGCTGGCCATCTCGCCTTCAAAATCATAAATACTATCCCACCCCGTACCTAGGAAGATAGGTGCTCCAGCTGCGGCTGTAGGCGCAGCAATAGACTGAACCTGGTAAGTGTAAACGCCATCTACATAAAGTTTTACATACGTAGAGCCAGACCCATTCCATACGAAAGTTATGTTATGCCATGCGTCATCAAGTACAGCTGAGGCATCTAGATAATTTTTAAACTGTACGTGTGATGAGGAATTACCAACCAACCAATAGTACTTACCTCCTTTTACCCCAAGATGTAAACGACTATCAAACGTACCTGTAGTCGAGTTACCTAGCCAATGACAATCTTGATCTGTGCTTTTAATCCAGAAAGAAAATGTTAACTGCGTACTTGCTCCATATTCGTAGTTGGTTGTTATCTTGTCACCGTTAAAGGCTGCTGTGTATTTACTCCTATCAAGTGATCCAGTCTGTTCAAACACATGTACTAGGCCTTCTCCTGCATTAGAAGCAGATCCAGCCGCTCTGTATCCAGGTTGGCCAACGGCAAGTGTGTTCCCATCAGCACATACGTCTAATGACTTTCCGAAATAACTGTAGTTTTGAGGAACGGGCGCGTAAAGTTTTGGACGCTCATCCCAATTGTCAGTGTCACTATTGTAATCAAAAATACGTACAGATCCTGAGGTAGAACCGTCATCATCGTCTCCGTACATACCAACAAATAATTGATTACCATCTGCAGTTAATTCAAAACTGTTTGCTGATCCCATGTAGTCATAAGGAACATTGCCTGTGAGAAATTGTCCTATCTGGGTGTAATTTGCACCGTCTGGTCCTGGGCATATCTCTGGGTCTTTATCGGATCTATAAACTCTGATACAACCATTTTGTGTGCCTAGTGCGCTAAACTCTTTTGAGCCTATTGCTACTGTCTGACCGTCTCTACTAAGAGATATATGAGTCGTATCCTCTCCGTTATTTACAGGACCTACTATGGTAGCTATCTTAATTGGGACGGTCAAATTCTGAGTTCCAGGCTCGTCCCAAGTCGTAAGCCTACCTTGATTAAAATGGTGAGCGTGAGTTCCTGTAAGATTCAGGTAGTGACGTATTATTGCAACAGCACCCTCACTGTTGGAGGTAGAGGTAGAGTCGTAGTCGGGAGCGGCTACTGCAACAGTAGAGCCGTCAGCGGACATTGCTACTACTTTTCCAAAGTTATCATTCGCAGAAAAGCCTATTCCGTTTCCAGTATACCATGCTTTATTGTAAGCTATAGTTTCAATCACATATGTAGTAGCGCTACTCGAACTTGAACTAGACACAGAACTTGACATAGAACTACTAGACTTAGAGCTACTTGATACAGAAGAGTTAGAGCTACTTGATACAGAAGAGCTAATTGATGAAGAGCTAACAGACGAACTAGATATTGATGAAGAGCTAACAGACGAACTAGATATCGAAGATTTTGAACTGCTGGATACGCTTGACGTAGAACTACTAGATGTACTTGAGATAGAACTACTAGACTTAGAGCTACTTGTCGACGAGCTCGATACAGAACTACTACTAGATATAGAACTACTAGATATAGAACTAGCAGAGCTATTGGAATTAGAACTATCAGAGCTACTAGATATAGAACTACTAGACAAAGAACTAACCGACGAAGAGCTCATGGAAGAACTAGACACACTAGAAATACTAGATGAGCTATTTGATCTACTCGAACTGCTAGAAATAATTACTTCCTGTATAACTGTGCCTGGAGGTACTGTATTTACTAGTGCGGGCGTAAAGGTAATCTCGCCTGTGATCGTATTTATAGTAGTTATGGTGACTATCTCGCCATTAATGTCTAGTGTGCTACCAATACCAAAACCTGCAGCCTCACTAGGGGATACTGTAACTTTATTACTTCCGGCTGCAGATTGTATGGATGCTGTACCAAAAACTAAAGTCTTTGAAGAAGAACTTGAGGATATAATTGAGGACCCACTAGAGGACGATGAAGGATAAATTTTAGTTACAACTGTACCTGGAGGTATTTCTCTTGGGAATGGAGGATCGCATGTAACTTCTCCAGTTATATCGTCTACGTCTATAACAGTAACTATAATTGGAGGCTGTGTTGCAGACCCTGGGAATTGCAAAGCATCTCCGGGTACTAACCCTCCAGCAATACTTGGCGGTAATGTAATTGTGTCTGTATTGATTGGAGCTGTTCCTGAAGTCGAACCTGACACAAAAATATTACTAGAAGAGCTACTACTTGTTACATACTTAGTAACTGTAGTTCCAGGACCTATGGTAGTAGTCGTTGGAGGAGAGAAAGTAATTTCTCCCGTCACTGTATTGACATTTGTTATTGTAGTAACTTCATTACCTACAAGAATTTGTTCTCCAATTCCAAAGTTAGATGCATTTGAAGATCCAACATTGATGGTCGTACCTCCTGTAGGGGTGTAAGTAGTTGTAGTTCCTGCGCCCGTAGCAGATGATGAAGAGCTACTTGGGAATACCTGCTGCACAAATACTCCTGGACCTACGGTGCTTGTCAAACTAGGTGTAAATGTAATCTGCCCGGAGGAGCCATTGACCCCAAGTATCTGTACTACCTCGCCATTTATATTTATAAAGTCACCAGCAGAGAAACTGCTTGCTTGAGCAATACCTACAGTGATTGATGATGCTCCACTATTAGCTGTACCTACAGTAGTTCCACTTGCAGGCGTAGCTGAAGAGGAAGATGACGACATATAAAGCTGTCTGATAATTTCATCAGCTGTTGCTGAGTCGAGTAAGCCATCCTCTACCATCTTACGAATGCCGTCTACTGTAGTCGTAAGTGCATTAGAAGAATTAGAACTACTGGAAGAGAACATTGGTGCTAGTCCAAATTGAACTAGTACGTCATTAGCTACCATCTTATCAATCGTACCAGCAGCTACCATTGCCATTAAGTTCACAACGATAGCAGGAGTGGAAGAGCTCATACTTGATGAGCTTGTATTGCTTGATGAGCTACTTCTTGATGAGCTACTTCTTGATGAGCTACTTTTTGATGAGCTAGAACTCCTAGAAGATATACTTGAAGCACTAGATGTGGATGAGTAACTACTCTGTATACATACTGGATCTTCGCATGTAACAACATTTACAGCCGCACGTAGGTGTATATTTTGTGCCGGGTTTACAGAGCCGTCATCGTTAAATTCGAATACTCTTTCCCCCTGTGTATTATCGACGAACCATTTACCTAAACCTTGTGCGTTATACATACGTACACCTTGTACGTAATTGGCATAGCCGTTCCATAAAGGATCCCAGGAATAACAACCATTTAAAAATTTATGAGTAGCTGAATTTACACAGAAAGCACCGTCACTAGATAGATCTATGTTAATTATAAAACTACCGTAACTTGTAAATTCTATAGAGTTACTTTGTCCAGCTAAGGTAAAGTCATAAGTTTCAGGAGGATCACCAAATACATGTTCGATACCATGCGTGTTTCCATAATCAAAAACAAATTTACCGGCTACATTTGCTGCGTTAATGAGGTAATCGTATGCACCTATTTTTAAAATTAAATTAGCACTTTCTCCGGGGTCTAATTGTAGTCTTACATTTTCAGTCAGTGAGCTGATATTTAAAGTGCTGTTTGCTGTCAGCTCTACAAAAGTTTGAGAAGAAGAAGATGTAGAACTGCCTGATGATATACTAGAAGATGATGTACTGGAGTATTGTTTAAAAGGATCTCCTACATCAGCCATGCTTACCTTATACCATCTAATGTTATCTGATATTAAAATACTTTTAGTATCGGTTGCATAACCTATTTTTACATCCCCAGACGCATCTGATTGAAGTATCTCCAACTCCAGACCACGTAAATAAAATTGCGTATTTTGTATGATCATGCTGCTTCGTAAACAATAAACTTTATACCACTAATCACAAGTATAAAACTACTACCTTCCTTTCGTATGTAGTTCACATGTAAAAATTTTCCTTCTATATCTAAATCTACCGAATTGTTTTCGGAGACAAAAAACGGACCACCAAATAGACCGTGCGTATCGACATTTAAAATACCCCCTGTTACTGCTGATATTCTAAAGTCATGCATGTCAATAGCGGTACCGCCATCAACAGCCACTGTAACGTATCCTCCTGTAGGTAACGAGAGGTTTAAAGATTTGGTAGCACTGTGAGGCATAGTGACGGTACCACCAGAAAATACCGTAGTTATTGGAATGCCAGAGCTAGATGAAGATCCTGCCTGACAAGGGCCCTCTAGGACGCTACCAAATCTTGAGCTCTGCCCGCTAATGTAGAAATGACCAGAAGGTGTGATACTACCTAAAGGTTTCTCAATAAAGTCATCATCTACAGTGTTATTTTCAGTTAGGTCAAACGCCCATACATTTCCATTAAAGAATAGTGTTATGTTATTACTGTTCTGGTAATAAGGATAACCGTTGTAAAGTAACGTACTACCATCAGGATCTTTCACCATAATGTAAGTACCATTTACCTCTTCATAAATGCCTTTGAAACCAGAAGCACAATAGTAACCCAGAGGTTCAGTGTTGATTACACTATAGTTTCCACCGCCGGTGTGTAGTAGTACTTGTTCTGTGTCTATTGCAATGAACAAAGTTCCTACGCGCGGAAGCGGACTTTGCGTAAGAATGTTTTGGAACGTATCTACACCAGAGAATATGCCACTTTCATTTGTCAGGACGTCAAATATTCCACCACCACGATAGATCAATATACGTTGAGAGTCCTGCGCGAGGAATATATCTCCTATGTTAGCAGGTGATAGTAGAATATCTTTTTCAAGCCCGGTTTGATATTCTATGACTGCGTTAGCGCAAAGGTTAAATCCTTGTGCTGGGGATGTGCTTCTACTGCTTGAACTACTTTCACTGCTTTGGCTGCTCTCAGAGCTGGCGGAGGAACAAACATCAGCTCTGATACATCCTTCGCTAGATCCGACGAGTGTTGGTGGGTAGTAACAACCTGATGGATCCCAGACATCTGACTGGTCGTATGGTCTTTCGATTAGATCTGTGTCCAGGTTACTGTCCTGGCCTGTTATATCAAGTACCCAAGTCTCACCATTGTAGTAAAGCGATACTGAATTTTCGTTCTGGTAGAACCAGCGGTTGTTGAAGAAGAATGGCTCGCCAGTTACAACATCCTCCACGCGCGTAAAGGTTCCGTTGACTATTTCAAACTCATTTGTAAATCCGGATGCGCAATAGCCAGCTGGAGTTGCACTAGAGCTAGAGGAGTGAGAGCTCCTACTCGATGATGTGCTACTGCTTGATGCGGAGCTCAGGCTAGACTTACTAGAAGATTGACTGCTTAGGCTGCTAGAGATAGAGCTGGAGCTTGAAGCAGAGCTTCTACTACTACTAGACGTGGAGCTTTTGCTGCTGCTAGACTTAGAGCTTTCGCTACTACTAGACTTAGAGCTGCTTGAGTCTGAACTACTGGACAATGAGCTACTTGAGTCTGAACTACTGGACAATGAGCTGCTTGAGTCTGAACTACTGGACAATGAGCTGCTGCTTGATTTAGAGCTAAGACTACTGCTAGACACGGAGCTACTCGAGGAGGAGCTGACACTTGATACTGAGCTGCTGCTAGATTTAGAACTTGTACTTGAGACAGAGCTACTGCTAGATACAGAACTGGAGCTAGACTTAGAACTAGATACAGAGCTAGCACTTGATCTCGAACTATATGAGTCACATGGCCTGTAACCTTGTACAGCCTTAGTACTTGAGCTACTTGAGCTACTGGTAGAAGACTTACTAGAATCAGAGCTGCTTGATGTGGAAGAGATACTAGAGCTAGATTTACTTGATGAAGAACTAAGACTACTTGATATAGAACTACTGGATGAACAGAGATTGGAATAAATGTAACCTTCAGGACTACCAAGTATACTTGGATAATAGTATCCTGATGGATCCCAGACGGATGCAGAATCAGGCTGTAGTTCAATCAGATCTTGATCTATAGAAGTGTCATGAGTTAGGTCGATGACCCAGGTATTACTATTAAAGTATAGCGTTACATCATTTTCATTATGGTAGTACCACCTGCTGTTGTATTCCAGAGGTTGCCCGGTAGCAGGATCTATTACTTTAGTAAAGTTACCATTAACAATCGACAAGTCCCCGCTAAAGCCGATAGCGCAGTAACCTGCGGGCGTAGCGCTAGAGCTACTAGATATAGAACTGCTACTTGATGTCGAACTGCTACTTGATGTCGAACTACTGGACAATGAGCTGCTTGATTTTGAACTACTGCTCGATGCAGAACTATCAGAGCTACTAGATATAGAACTAGAACTGTCAGAGCTAGAGCTAGAACTGATACTTGAGACAGAACTGCTGCTGGATTGTGAGCTACTAATCGAGCTGCTGGAACTACTTCTCGAGGACAGGCTAGAACTGGATACAGAGCTACTACTTGAAATAGAACTGCTACTGGATTGCGAGCTACTAATCGAGCTACTGGAGCTGCTGCTTGATTGTGAACTTCTGGAGCTGTAAGGTTCGCATTCAATATAACCTTGTACCTGTCTGGTACTTGAGCTACTCGTAGAAGAATCGCTAGAGCTAGAGCTTCTACTAGAGCTTGTACTTGAACTGAGACTTGAAGAACTAGATTTACTACTATCGGAGCTTGAAGACGTACTGGATGTAGACGATACAGAAGAGCTGCTGGAGCTCCAAGAACTACTGGAGCTACTTAGAGAGCTACTCGTAGAGGACTTAGAACTTTCTGACGACTCAGAGCTTCTGGAGCTGTAAGGTTCGCATTCAATATAACCTTGTACTTGTCTGGTACTTGAGCTGGAAGAAGAACTTGTAGAACTAAGGCTAGAACGTGAACTACTCTGGCTGCTAGATAGACTTGACGTACTAGAGCTGGAACTAGAAATGCTACTTGTCGACGAGCTCGATACAGAACTACTACTAGATATAGAACTACTAGATATAGAACTACTAGATTCAGAGCTCGACATAGACGACGAGCTACTAGAGGAACTACTTTCAGAAGAGCTAGAGCTGGAAGAAGAAGCAGATGGTATCGGAGTAACTACTGGTGGTCTTGTTATTACAGGTACAAAGTCGCCCGCCAAATCAATGTCAGATTCACCAACAAATCCGGTGCTGCGTAGTCCCTGTGATATAATAGGTATAACTACAGATCCGACAGGAGCTTCTTGTGTGATATAGTCTACTGTTTTTTGTGTGTCATCTACTACAGTATCGTTAATGTCTATAACGATAGCAGTTTTATCTAGCGTGGTTTCAAAAATTATGTCTATAGGATTAACGTAGACATCGGCTCCTGAATTTAGATCTGAATCTAGCTCCAGTTTTTCTGCGAGATATATACCACTGTTTATCTGATTCTCTTCAATTAGATCCCAGTAAGCGTCTACCTCATCTTGATCTCCTTCTATGTCCCACTTTAAAAAAGTTTTATTAACCCCATTAATTAATTTGTTATAGTATTGAGCCTTCTGTGTACCATCTTTTATATTTAACGTATCAAACTCAGTAATGCTAAAAAGCGGCAATCCTTGTTCCCACGATACTTTACGCCACCATTTAGAACCATACTCGTCCGCGTAATATACTCTAACGCCTTCTCCAATAATGTACTCTTCGTCGTAAGCTTTATTTTCTATTAAAGCATTATGAGCATAGTCAGCATCTACAATACGACCATCGTCTAGAATATATTTTTTTGGAGACTCAGCCGTAGAAGTAAGTACACCTTTCTTCTTATTTATATTAAGGCCGGATACTGCTGATAGGGCTAGAGTAAAAGAAGCAAGTGATTGTTCAAACCTAGCACACCTAGATAGAAATTTAGAATTTTCTAACCTACCTATTCCTTTCTGCCTTAAAGGAAATCTATAGATTGATTGGATGTCCGAACTAGAGGAGTAGACATGAACTACACCAGAAGGAAAAAGTTTATTAGGATCTTCGTAGAAAACATAGTAGTCGTCTGTCTGATAGAAATCTATATTCCTTACAAGCCTCCCAGAGCCAGCGTTTATTGAGTGTATCTCAAAGTTCTGCTCTATTGGCATGAGACCTTTGTGGTCTACTGTGTACGCTTTTGTGTGTAGTTTAGGTACTAAGTACTTAGTTACACCTTCGGAGTTAGTATCATACTCCTCCAGCTCAAACCCTAATTTGTTTAGTCTTTCTCTATCTTTTAGATCTAAATAACCTAAATTTCCTGAGCTGGTTTGCTGTACGTCTACTACTCGCAGTGAATCAAAATGCAGAGTTATAAATTCACTATAGTCTGAATTACTACTGACTAACTGTTGTAATCCGTTTTTAAATTTATTGATTAAATTTGTCTGACTAGCCGCAGCTATAAGACCCCGCGCTTGATCAGGGTCTTCCAGAAAGTTTAACCAAAAACTACCTAGTTTAGTAAGTAGTTTATTCTGGTCTGAACTTTCGCTGTTATCATCAGAAAGATACTTCATCAAATACTATATTATCGCCATCCAACAGGTAGTGTATGTTGCGTTCTCCAATTCCTTGAATACCTTCTGGCGGTCTCAGTGTAGTGGTCTCGATTGTCTCTACTATATCATAAGCATCTACATATTCATTTTTCATCTGGTCGATAAATAGATTACCTTCCACCACATCATTAATTGATTTTTCAGTATCTAGATATTTATTAGCAACTGTTCTGCTGAAAATACCTTGTTGCGCTACATTACTTACACCATCAGCTCCGTAGTACAGCATTATCTCAGCTACAGCAAAAGACTCATATAAATTTGGATAACTTAAGCCATTTACATAACTTACAATATCAGTTCTTGCGTTGTTTAAATCGACCAAACTTCCCGACTTACTTCTATAAGTAATCACCATGTTTTTAACTTCACATGCTAAGAAATTCCGGACCTGTAAGTCTGTATTTATAGGTCGAATGTCACTCCTTGCTACAAAATTATTTACAGCAAGGACGGTAGGATCATACTCGTAGGTAACTAAAAAGTTACTGCTCTCTGGTTTTACTGTGAAGATATGAGACTTGTTCTCGTCCTCTAGTAGTGTGTCTAGCTTACCCTGTAAGCCAGCAAGATTACTTGATACATTGATATTAAACGTAACCCCTTTACAGAACCTTTCATATTCTGGCGTGACATTTAAATTAAAACTAGCCACATCATCCACAAGACTGACCCGGTCAAATGTTACCTCTACTATAGATCCTTTATGATCTAGTGTAGCATTCAATACAGACTGGTCACTATTGTACCCGCTAAAAGTAAGTGTAATATTTCTACTAGCGCCTGTAATGAAAGGGTGTCCTAAAAAATTACCTGTAGCTTGTATCTGACCTACGCCTGTTATGTCTATAATGTCCGGCGTAAGTGAAGGTTGTGATCGTTCTGTAATATTTGTCTCTTTGACATACAAACCTAGTGACTCATTGACTGAGTAGCTGCACGAGAAACCAGGATACTTTTTACGATCAGAAGGCTTGCCTACAATTTCTACTTCTTGAGGTTCTACACCTCCTGTCATCGTAACACTCCTGATTCTAACTGGAGGCCCTTGATTAGTAGTTAATAATCCGACATAGCGTTGTAAATTCTGATTGTATGCTAATGGAGTTGTAACAGTCTCTGTAACAAAGTTCTTTTTAGACTTTATATGAATGTCCATGACTCCTTGTTTAACGCCAAAAAGATTTTCCGTAGTTCTATGTATCTCGTCATCACCAGATACGACAGGAGAGACGCCTCTTAACTCTGGATAGGTCTGTATGAGGAAACTCAGACAACCATTACGAGATGCAAGGCTTGCGGCGTAGTAAGTGTTTCTTGTTTTATTCGCCAGCTCCATTACGTTCTCAGGTAACACACCCGGATCAAAGTCTGTAACGCTTTTAACTTCTGTTACTTGTGGGATGGTTATATTTGTAGGACATGTAGTATTTTTAAAAACGTTAACGCCAGCTGGACCTACTACAGGAATGTTTATAGCATACTCGTTTTCGCTAATCCTATTTAACTGTTTGACGTTCTCTTCCTCCTGCCCTTCCGGTATCTCATATTCAATACGTAGAAAATCAGTGACATCAGCCATGGCATACACGTAATTCTCTCCGTCATCTGAAAACACAAAAGAAGTAGATGCGTCTAGTATATAACTACCTGGCTCTGAAAAAGTAATCCTAACAACACCAGTAGATGGGGTTGAGATTCTTTGAGACAATCCAAAATTATCAAGATACTCTTTTACAAAATCACAATTATAGATCTGCCCTTCGGCTACATTTGCCAAGTCAATATCTGAGAATAGACGACTGGCTGCAATTTCAAAAGAAGCAATCAGGTAAGCTAGGGGACTTAATATTAAGTCCCCGAATACTGAGTTGGGCGCCATGTCTATAGAATCTTCATACCTAGACTGTAAGTAAGTAGCTATTCTATCTCTTACATCTTGTAAAGTTTCTGAAGAAATCTCATCCGTTTCCGGAAAGTAGTCGGTAAGTTTTACATCATTCATTTTATTGTCCAGGTTACAGTGGACTCAACACCTAGCGTAGATCTAACTCTAGCATTGTATTTCCAACCTCTATTATCGTCTGTAACACCATCTACTTCTAAAACATACGAAGCTAGTTTTTCTTCAGTATTAGGTTCTAATTGGGCATTAACAAAATTTCTACTTTGTACTGCTGCAAAATTACCTGCATGGTTTGCTGTTGCCTCATTAAAAGTCTGTCCGCTAAACACTTGCTGCACTAAGGTAGTTCCTTTGTCTGGATATATAGCGTCAGAGTTCAAAGGTTGAGCAGTATTCACTACTGCATTTTGAGCTAGGCAATCTATCTTTTGCTCTAGTGGGTGTTGATAATCTAATTTTATCTTATCCCCTTGAAAGTTTATTCTTACTCCTCTCACTTGCTTCTTTCGTCTGTAGTTTGATAATGCTTCATGTCCCGACCATACCTAAAATGATCTCCCAGTCTTTTGTCGTACGCTTTCTTAAACAAATAACTTCTTTCCGCGTAAGCATAATGTAAATCTCTTTTAAGACTATAAGCTTGCTGTAACTGGTATATCTCTTGATTGGACTCGCCCTTATCATAGGAATTTATAGCACTGTCCAGGTGAGTACCCTGCTCTATATTGATGTCATCCATGTCAGTGATAAAGGCCTTTTGTTTAGAGCCTCCAGTAATATAATCCATTATATTTCTTAGACTTTGTTTGGATCTCTCAAGAATGTCGTCAACTGTTGATTGCATGTTGGTCGTCTAGTATGTTAATAATTCTTTTAGAAATTCTTTGTGACCTTCTGGTCACTTGTGATGGACTGATTTTAAGTTTCATAGAAACTTCATTAGCTGGAATTTGTGTCTTACCACCAAAGCCCATTTTGTATTCCATTATCTTCCGGTCTACATGATCTGAGTCATGATAAACCATACGCATAGCTTCCTGCTCATAGTCCGGCTGCTGATCTCCTAGCCCTGCTTCGCCAAAGGCTTCTTCAGTAGGCATTGCAGGCATTTGTTTACGTACTTTTTCTATACGTTCTGTGGCAATCCCTGAAAAATCTGCCAGCTCTAGAAGGTCAGGCTCTCTGCCAAACTCTTCTTCATACTGCTTCTCAGCTTGATCTATTTTATGTGCGTCAAGCATTGCCCTATCAGGTATTTTGATAGGAGCATTTATAGCACGTTGGTCTCGTATTAGCCTTCTAAGCTCACTAGTTACAAATGTTGGTAGTGCTGCTCCCGCATTTGGATCGTATTTTCGTACAGCATTTGCTGCATACACAAGAGCTTTACTTCTCATAACAGGATTATCCATAGAGTTAAGAGAAGATAAAGTGTAATTAATCGTACTGTCTAAAGATCTTACTGTATCATACAGATTCTTAGCACTAGGCTCTGCTGCGTATAGTTCATATACCTCTTCATATTTTTTAGCCATACGAGCATATTGCCAGAAATTTCAAAAGGTATCAATCTCTTTTAATCGCAGCTCGAAAAAACAAAAATACTAGAATAGACCAGGAGAATGTGCATGAGGGTATAAACCACAGCGTTAATTCGTTAACAAACTGTATACAACTAGCGGTTATTAGTGAGACCCAAAAGCCTAAGCACAAAGGACATGAGAAAAGCTCTCCAAAGAAAGGAAATCTGGCTAGCATGTCATCACTCCAATCATCAAATGTAAAAATGTCATCTTTTGATATCCTTAAAAACTTAAAGATGTGTACAACAATAGTTGTTTCAAACCAAATTAAAAGAAAACTAGCTACAATTAATAGACCTAGTGTATAAAATATTAATAAATTTATCATGGCATTGATTCAAATATCCTTTGTATTTTTATTATATATCTACGTTTAATAGCATTTTTTTTACAACGACCACATCCGCTACCTAAGTTAGACATCTCGCTATTGAAACTTTTTAGTAACTGCTCGTAACCTGGAAAGTTACAGGGCTTTCCGCTAATAAAATTTGATTGTGCTATTAAAAATTCTTTTTTTCTCTCAGGTGTTAATTTCATTTTTAATGTCCTCCAATCGTATAATGTAATTCATATCTACTAGTTTGTCTATAATTTGAGCTTCTACACTTACGTCGTGCTCTACGTCCGGTGGTCTTGTGAATGCGTCATGCATGTGCGTGGGTACGTTATCTTGTTTATAGTAGTGTGCATTTTTTATCTCACCCACACATTCTTTCCAACATGTGAAACCACACACATATGCCTTACCCCAACGTTCAATACTTTTAAATATAGCTCGAAGTCCTGTAGTCGCATACTTTTTATTTTTACCTAACCTAATTTTGTTACGCTCAAAGCATAAACCTTCTTCTTTAAAATCAGATTTTATCTCCTCAATCAAATGCACTACGTCAAAATTTATAGACTCTACTACAAATTGTTTCTTTAAATTTCTTTTTATTTCTAGAAACTGTCGTTCTATATCGTAGCTATTTCCTACATACCATATCTGACGGACATCACCTTGAGTTAGTTTCTTTACAATAGTTTCTTTATGTGAAGCTAAACCTACGTTTGCAGCCCAGATTTTTTCTTTAGTACCTACGTGCTTTTCATACCCGCGTATTTGGTAACAGTTAAATCTAACTACGTGCTCAAAGGTATCAATTAAACTACCTAGGTTGTTTTCTAATAAACTTGGGCTGCTTCCTACTATTACAGTTTTTATACTCGAATCAAGCATTGTAAACCTCAATGAAGTGGCCGCTTCGAAGTCTGAATCTTACATTTGTATTTTGTAGAAGTTCAATATTTTTCAAACCAAACTTCTGAGCCATCTTTATGTAGAGCTCTTTCTCAGTATCATTTGTTAGATCCGACAGGGGATTGGCTTTATCATCCTGTTGTTTCCCGGCTTCTTCATATATCTTGTTAACCAAAGACGACAGCATAGCAAGAGCTTCGTATTCCTCCTGAGATATAGCCTTAAGAGGCTGTACTGTCATAGTATCCTCCTCCGGTTGTGTGTCTTCCGACAAGTTGACGCTGTCTGTTCCTAAGTTGGAAAGACTGTCGAGTTTGTTGAGTTTAGCATCCGGATTTGCTTCTGGATGTAGTGTTTCTGTATTTGTTTCTTCCATTGTTTTATGTGGGTTAAATGTTATTATTTGATATGTTTACAGGTTTGGTTGAGGTTTGTCCAGTGTTTATTTTTTATTTTATTGTATGTCTTCGCATGTCACCCAGAATGGTGTCATACCAGGGAACATAGGGTCGTGTAGCTGTATACCCTGCTGGGGGTCTGTTTGAGCTACTTGATAGCTCATACCGTCCCCAATGTAAGTAACAATATCGCCTGCCTGATAAGTACAACCAGACGAGGAAGATGCGGAAGATGCAGAACTTTCATCACCCTCGTCATTACTACCTGGAGGGGCTGTAGAACCACTTATAAGACAGTATCCCCCAGTGTCACAACAGCAATGACGAGCATCTGCTGCTTTGTAACTACAACCCCAACATGGCGCACTAACTACGACACAACTTGTTGAACTACATCTCCAGCCACCGGAAGGAAATTGGGTTGGATCGCATGGAGTACAGCCACCTGTTGTTGGGGACGGGTTGGCGCTCCCAGGATCAGATGGCTGCGACTGGGATTGAGATGGTTGTGACTGGGAAAATGTTTGAGCAATAGCTGAAGTAGTAGTGTCGTCGAGACCTATATCTATATTGAACTGCTGTCTAAGTTGCCTGGCTAGCTCTTCAAGTTCGTATGTACTCATACTCGAACCTGAACTTGATAGCGATCTTAAGTCTTCGTCTGAATCTGGCATTTTACTTAGCTAATATTGTCCAAGTGTCAGTACCACCAGAAGAATTACAGACAGTGATTGTCTGCTCACTATAACCAGGAAGAATTGAAATAGCAGTTCCCGAATTGTTTGCATCAAATTGATAGGTACAGGTACCATCATTAAACGAAGGTTGTATAGTGCCTATAGTTCCAGTAGGATCGTCGAACTGAACAGAACCACTGGCAACAAAAGCTGCGCTCACTATCTCACACGCTTTGTCTTTTATGTCTATATCGTTACCTCCAATAATAACTTTACAGTCATTGTTAGAGGTGTCTTTGTCTACGTATATAGATCCTAACACATCACTACCTACCTTGATGTCTACTGTCGTACTAGTATCTACCCCCGGGCAATCTCCTGATGCGGGTAATATTATGTCAGAACCACCTAAGTAAAACTCAGTACAATCATTTGATTGTCCGTTAGTTGGTGCTCTGTCTCCTACAAACCAAGTACCTAAAATATTATCGTCGGCATCTTTGATGTTCAATCCCGTAGCAGCTGTTTGTTGCGACACAACACAGCCACCACCTACTTCTATGTCATTTGTACTTGAAAATTTTACAGTAGGACAGCTGCTAGTATCAGTACCTTCTGCTAAAGTAATGTTTCCTACATTATTTCCGTTCTGATCTATAAAGTTTATAGAGTTGTTGGTAGGGTCTATCTTAAGAGGACACGGTATTTCTATGTCAGAAGTTGTTGAAAATTTTACAGTGGGGCAATTATCACTATCAGTACCTTCCGCTAAAGTAATACTTCCTTTAACCGTCCCGTCAGGTTCTACAATGTCTATGCTATTATCTGTATCATCAATCACCAGAGGGCATGGTAGATTAAAACCACTACCATCTAAGTAGACATTACAATCGTTGTTGCTGGTGTCTACTTTTACTTCAAGCTCTGATACAGGATTGTTTGTATGGTCATTGATGATTACTTTATCGCCTCTCTCGCCAGGACATCCTGTAGATATGGTTATTGTACCTCCTGACAATCCCATCTCACAATCATTATTAGTCGTAAGGGAAATCTGACCAAGTGTGTTTTGATTATCGTCTACTAATTTTACTAAGTTGTCATTACCACTTTTTATCATCCCTCCAGGACAGGGAAGCTGGAAGCCATCACCTTCAATATCGACTATACAATCATTTCCAGATGAGTTTACTGAAACGTATATATCTGAAACTGAATTGTTTTGGTAGTCAGTAATCTGTACATTATTACTTCCCATCTCAGGACAACCTGTAGGTATCGTTATAGGACCTCCAGTAATACCAACCGCCTCACAATTGTCTGAATTGGTTGTAGTAGTTATTTGTATACTACCAAGTTCTGCACCAGTGCTGTCTTTAAATGTAACATTATTATCGTTACCACTTCCAACAAAACCGCCCGGGCATGGTAGCTGGAAGCCATCACCCAGGAACTCTATCTTACATTCACCATTTTCTTCTCGTGTTTCTATAGAAAGCTCATCTACAGGATTATTTGTATGGTCTGTTACGATAGCGATATTACTTACAACTGTAGGACAGCTCGTAGGAATTATAATATCCCCACCTAAAGAATTTACTAAGCTAAGTATGGGACAACCATCTGCATCTGCAGATTCTACCATACTGACATCACCTAAATCGTTACCTTTATCTGTTTTAAAAACGACTTGAAAGTCAGAGTCTTGATCAAATTTAGGTAGACATGGAAGCACAATATCTACATCAGCTATTTGTATCTTAGGACAATCTTGGTTAGCGGCATTAGGCTCTTCCTCTAGTTTTACCTCACCTAATACATCACCTCCATCACCTGGATGTGACATAATTTGGACGACAGGACTTACATCAATTTCTGGTATGCAGGGTAGTTCAATTACAGTGTCTGCTACAAAGAACTCTCCACAACCCTCAGGATCAGCAGCATCAAAAGGCTTAGAGTCTAAAGTTACTTTACCAAGAGGGTTAGCAGGATCTCCACCTTTCTCTATTATTACCGCACCTTGGGCCGCTGTTGTAACAGGAATACATGGTATTACTATGTCCACTCCAGTAAGCTCAAACTTGGCTATACCATCTATACAATCCTGCGTCTTTTCTACATTTAAAGTACCGTCTGGATTACCTCCGCCTTTGTTCTTATATGTTACATCAATACCTGCGGCACCTACTTTAGGTATGGGTACACATGGAAGATCAATCTCACCCTCAAAAGCAAACATACAGCCACCTGGATCTTCTGAGGGCTGACATTCATGTGATATACATACTGAGTTTTCATCAGGCTCTCCGGTTAATGGGTCGAGAGTAGCTGGATCCCACTCTACACACTCACCAGGATTTTCTGGTAGGTCTCCTTTATTTCCAGGGTCTGGTTTTAATTTTACTGCTAGTTTTTTCTTCGCTACTTGGTGCTCGTTTTTCTGTTCAACAGTTAATTGATCTGCCTCCTCATCACTAAACTTTATCTCGCCACATATGTTTGGCATTTCAATCGGTATTGTGATAGAGCATAAATCTCCTTCCGGCTTTGGGCACCCGTTACTTTTAGTTACAGATATTTCTATGTCTTTATCAATATCAGACGGTGCCCAGGTACCAACTTGCCTAGTTATATTTGATCCGCCACAATCGTCTCGAAGATTTAATGTTGCAGGAGGTCCATCTACTTCAACTTCTACAGCACGCTGTCCAATCATGATGAGAACCTTAGGCATTATTAGTATGCCCATTTTGACGAGGTCTCCGTGGGTTGCTGAAATTGTATATTCTTTCCAGCAGGAAGAATCAAAAAGATCTGTGTTGTTACCCGCGAGTTCTTGACTACGGTTAAAGTTATAAGTTTCTACATCATCTTTACATTTACCATTCTCATCCGTATGCGGAGATATAATTTTTCTACCACTCGAGCCTGTTGCGTTAGAATTACTTATACACATGATAATCGTGTCTAAAACGCATTCAATATCAAGTGTATCTGCAATTATAGATGGTATATCTATGTCAGCAAAAGGTATACACGGAATTGTTACTAAACCCAGGTTTAAAGTACATGGGTCACCATTCGTACCGTCGCCATATCTAGTAACAGTATATCTAAAACTTCCGTCTGACTGCTCCATACAGGACCGCACATAAAGTAGAACTTTATAACCACAAGGACAAGGTATCTTAGGCAACTCAAGTGGAATTACAGTAGTACAAGAATCTTCTTCGTCTTTTAGTACCTGAGTTGCGGTACCAGGGGAGTAAGCAGCAGCACCTACGCCACAAGATGCAGCAGTGTTTGGATTCTCTAACTGTACTTCGACTTTATATCCGCAAGGGCAAGGTATTTGAGGCAGCTCTATGTCAATAACCTGCCTACACTCACTACCATCAGGATCTGGCTTATTTAAAAGTGCATCTGTAGCAGTTCCTGGTGAGTACTTTGTTTCTCCACTACCACACTCAGGCTCTACATTTGGATTTGTAAGGCTAACATCAAACTTATAACCACAAGGACATGGAATTAACGGCAGCTCAATATCTAATTTTTGAAGGCATGGATTGTTCTCATCTGAACGAGATGTGATATCATTTGTACCTGTCCCTGGGGCATAACTTGAATCATTAGAACCACAAGCTCCTTCAGTATTAGGATTAATAAGCTTTATTTGGAAGTCGTAACCACAAGGACAAGGTATTTGTGGGAGCTCTATTGCTAACTTCTGTAAGCAAGGATTATCATTATCCGACTGAGATGTTATATCGTTAGATGCCGTACCAGGAGAATACGTTGCATTTTTTGTACCGCAAGCTTCTGTGGTATTAGGATTAGTAAACTGTATTTGAAAATCATAACCACAAGGACAAGGTATCTTAGGTAACTCAATCGTAAGCTCCTGCACGCATGGTTTTTCGTCATTAGGTTCAGATGTTATATCATTTGTACCTGTTCCAGGAGAATACGCAGCATCTCCAGTACCACAAGCTTCTTCACTATTAGGGTTACGTAAATTTACTTTAAAATCATAACCACAGGGACAGGGTATCTGCGGTAAATTAATCTTTGCAGTAAACCCACATACCATACCGTCGTTGGCAACCTCACCATCATTACTCCCCCTCTTATACGCAGCATCTCCAGTACCACAATCATTTTGCTCATTAGGGTTGTCTATAATAATAGACGCAAAGAAATCTTCACAGAACTCATCATTAAAAAATGGTGTGCTTACACACACTAGACTATCTAAATACTCAGCAGCTTTAGCATCTAGTTCTCTCAAACTTGCCAGTGCGAAAGTGTTCTGCATAGAGCACTCCTCTACTGTAAAACCTTCGGTTGGTTGGAATTGAGGAGGACACTCCTTAACCTTTTCCGGGTTACAGTAAAAGCATAAGTCTTGAATTACAGTCTGAGCATACTCACTAGCTAATCTATTTGCATCAGCTTTACTAAATTCACTTGTGAATAAATTTTCTGGTACCTGTATCGATTCACCTCTGATTAAGTCTGATCTGCCTAATCCTAGCTCTGCTAGAAAGTTTAAGTCGTCTGCTGTTAGATAATCCTCACAAACAAACTCCATTGGGTCGTTACCCCACAGACAGTTAAGACTGTCACAAATTATTTTACGAATCTCTTCCTTTGCTAATTCGTTTGCTTTCTCCTGTGTGTCTGCAAAGTAAGTACCCTCTTGTACTGTAATCGTATTTCCTATGTTTGGAAAATGCCCTTCTGGATCTGGGTATGCTATACCACAAGGCGTCAAGTACTCAGCTAAATCATCAGCTTCCTGCTGGTTACTAGGACAGCTTACTACAATCCTTTCATTGGGAAAAGAGATTGCCGGACCAGGTGGAGGTACAGGAGGTAAAGGTTCAGACGGCTCTACCGGATCTACCTCGAAGGTTACAATCTTATCATGCTGTTGTGTGATGATAAGATCCGCAGGACATACGACCTCTATCTCGTCGTTTAGACAGGGAGGATTTGTACTAAAAAAGTTTTGGTTTTTAGGGTTACGTAATGTACAAGGATCTGGAATTATAGGCTCCCTATCACAATCAGGTTTCTTTCTCTGTTTGTGTGGCGGGATAAACTCACCTTCTGGAAAATCGTTACTCATTAAGTCCTCCTAATTTTCCAACGTCCACACATTTAATATGGGTGAAGTCTAGAATTGTACTAGCATTACCCATGTCTCTTCCTACAGCTGCGTTATGTACTACTCTATTAAGGTAGCCTTCAAACAAACTACCTCCCTTACCATCAGGACCTGGCTTTGCTTTAATTAAATAACGTTTACCAATGGGCTTATTGTTTTCTACAGTACCCCACTCAAGTGACAATGGTAACGTAACTGTAGCTGTTGTATTTTTTAAACCCCACAAACGATACTGTTTTTCTGCCCATAACTTTAAAAAATCTGTAGGATTTTGACCTTTACCTTGAAAGTTTTTGTCATGATCATCGACAGCTTTTTTAGAGTCTTTTTGTCCTCTTTGTTCTGGGTTTCTTCCCTCTGGTATAACTTTATTATCTTTTACTTCCTCTTTTGTCTCAGGGAGGGGTGCTCGCATAATAGTCTCAAACCAAGGTGGGCGTTCAGTATGTATGATCTTTCCATTCTCAGGATCAACTGTTTCTGGATACGCACCCATATCTGCCTCAGGATTTGTGTTCTCATGCATCCCGGTAACTCCTTTTGATACGCCATTACATACTACCATACCCAACGAACGCTGATATCTTGATCCTAAGTTGAAACTAAAGGATTGTATTTCAACTGTCTCAGCTTTCGGGGTTTTTGTGTCCGTCTGCGGATGTCCTACCTTAGAGTCACCATCTATCTGACATGTATACTCTAGTAAATAATTAGGACAGATAGTTTGCATAATGAAGTTATAAAAATTACGTGAGCTTCCGTATGCACTACATATCCATTCAGTATAAGATTCTGGATTACACACACACTCATATGTGCTAGGTCCGCCCATCAAATCTACTGACATTGATAAGTCTCCTGAGTCATCCTGCAGTTCAGTGTCTGTAGATCTGGAAAGAAACCCTCTTATAGGTCCAGCTTTAAGCTGGGCTTTATTATTTCTGTGTATTTCTTGGCATATATCATCAGCATCCTCAAAGTTCTTTTTTACGTTGTCCTTTTGTTTATCCGGATCTCCAAGCTTCCAATTCATGTTGGGATTCTCAACACTACACTGTAGAAGTAATTCAATATGTTTATTCAACGGTTGCTTCCTGACTCCATCTCTAAAGTCAAACATAAAGGCAGAGTTTAAAAGCCTCTTGTTAGGTTCTTCAGCAGTCCCCATAGTGATGCTCTGTCTTAAGTATATAGAAGGGTCTAGTGACTCCATTTGAACATCTTCATGTACTAACGAACAAACACTGGCAAACTGACCAGAGGATATACTAAAACCAGGACTAGCTATCACGCCGGTAAATACAGCCTTACTCTCAGTCTTACCATCTTTCTGAACAATTAACTCTACAGTCTCTGTTTCTCCATGAGTACCGGACCAAGATTCTTCCTGAAATTTTTTATTGGCATCAAGCATTGCCTGCAACTGAGCACCAGAGGATATTACATTAACATCTTGGTTTTTATTATTAGGTCCACTCAAATGTAGATCTACCCTGGAAGGCTCACCACATTGAGCTGTCATTGTCACTTTAGATACAACTCCTAAAGCCGTAAATTTATCTTTAAAGCTACCTTCGACAAAGACTTCTTTTAACTCTACTTCTTCACTCATTTAGTTACTAGTTGCTGATCGTAATCGATATATATTGATGCATATAATAGTGCTAACTTTTCTAAGGGCTCCTTTGCAAGCGAATAATTTTCGTATAGACCAGTTCTAGTAATTAAATTTGATACATCAACCGATTTCTCTATCTCTGAAACCCAAACTTTGTAATCAATAGTAGGCGGGAAGTAATCAACCGTAGCTTGAGATCCTAAGTTCCACAACCCATCATATCTTAATGTGCCTTTAAAAGGCATAGCATCTCCCCAGTCACCTCTTATCAAACTGTACCCTAAAAATTGCTTCGGCTCTCCATAGGTAGAAGTTACTTTTACGGCAACGTACGACACTTTACCCTCTCCATTATTTATACTTACAAAGTCTTCTGACGACCAGTCTATGGTATAGGTTTTAGGTATAGGAAAAAAAGTATTGTAATTAGTAGTAAATGCAGAGTATCTGTTACCATCATTTACAATAGATACTCCATTTAAAATCGGTGTCTTCTTTAGTACAAGTTCATGAGGAGACTTAGAGAATATATTGCCTTTTAAATAGCGTTCAATACCAGGAAAACAACTTATTATATTTTGAGCTACCCCTAGATACCAAGTAGTTTCCTCACGATCTAACATTAGAAGACTACGTAGTAACTGTAATTGAGTATCTATATTTTTACGACGCTCAAATTTAAAGTCCTCAGCATAAACATCGCCGACAAATTTGCTGCCTCTGTTCGACCATATATGAATAGCTCTGTCAACTGCACTGCTATCATAAGGGTTTTCCTTATCTGGACATACTTCTGCCATGTTACTTAGCTAAGACTCCTTGGAATCTAAAATTTAAAATCTCTAATTGTGTATTGTACTGTACAATTGTTAATCCTGTCAGAAAGAACTCCGCTGTAAATCCTTTAGGTCCTGATAAAGTAAGCGCCTCTTTCTTTATATTTACCCGATTCTCTTCATAGTAATCGAGTAACGCTTTCTCGCCACCTCCAGATCCGTCTGTTGCCCCACACAATACCTCTCCGTTTATCGTAATGTCACCAAAGCCTTTACCGAAAGTATACATAACGCGCTGATCATTCAAACAGGCAATTTTTGCTGTGATCTCTTGCTCAGTTAATTGGTAGCCGGTGAAAATAATACCATAAGATAAAGTATCGCCAGGACCCCCTTCATTTGTAAATGGGTCTGGATCAAGCTTGTATTTCTTGTTCCCTTTTCCCTTAACCAAGTAAACGGTTCCTCTTGCTGGCATGTAATCACTCATACTATTCGGAACGCATTGTAATAGTTTTTAGGTCTGGTGACAAGACTGCTTGGAATACTGTACCTTCTTCAAACGTTACTTTGCTTACCTCATCACTTTCTCCTTTTTCTTCAGCCTGATTTTCTATGGACTGTCTTAGAGACTCTAGTGCCTCAGACAGTGCCTCATATTGATTACTCTGTTTTTCGCTACCAAGAGTATCTGATATGGATTCTTTCATACCTTCTTTGTCTTCTTCAGATCCTCGTCGGTCTTCGTCTAATGCCAGCCTACCAATATCTTTAACCTGCTTTTGCTCCTGAGCTGAAAGTTCTTGCTTACCGTCTTTGTTTTGTACTTTTGTGTTTAGTTCGTTAAAAGCTTTTTCTGCGTCTTCTTTTGTTTCGTAGTCTCCGGTCTGCATTAAGTATTCGATTGCAGTGGATTTTATATTTCTTTCAGTTTGAGATTTTGGAGCTTTTATATTTTCAAAGAATTTTTTAGTTCTTTCATTAGCTGTATTCGTATCCTGGTTTACCATGCTTGTGACTATTTCGTCCTCAATTTCATCCATCCTTTCAGGTATCAAGTCTTCAGCCTGAGCTAGTTCTTCTTCTGTGAACTCATGCTCTGCAATTCTATCTTCCATGGATTTATTTTGAGCATCGTCAGTCATAAACCCATCTAAGAAACCACCCTCACCAGTGAAATCTCCCGCAAAGATCTTCTCCATCTTCTCTTGGGATTCTCTCTTTCTAGCTGCCTCAATTATAGCATCTCTTGATTCCTTACTGCCTGCATTTGTGAATGTACCTATTGCTGTAGAATCTCTTTCTTTCTGGTTTATAACATTATTTCTAATCCGCTCTTGACCTTCTTCAGTCATCTTATCTTGGATATCTACAAGCTCGACAGCCATTTCCTGTGCTACTGCGTCAACTGCTTGACCTTCTGTTTCTTCCGTACTCTCTCTTTTTACCCTTTTAGTCTTATCTTGGATTTCTTTTTTCCTTCGGTTGTACTCAGTGGATGTCATATCCTCGCCACGCTCTTTTGCCTCACGATTGAGTTCTTCCATCTCTTTTTCTTCTTCTTCCATACGTTCTTGTATGGCTTCAGAAGCTACTCCAATTTTTTCGTCAAACTCTTCTGCAAATTGCTCAGCTGCTTCGTCATCTAACTCCATTTTGTTAGCTACTTCCTTAAGTCTTTCTTTACTTCTATTATCTATTTCCTCAACCTGCTCTGCTGTATCCTCGTCAATTTGATCTTTTGCTTTCTGGGCCTCATCCTCATCCATTTCGCCGGCCTGTACTTTCTCATCGATTTGTTTTTTCTTTTCTTCTGCGGCTTGTTGTACTTCTTTTGCTTCCTGTTTATCTATGGCATCTTGTTCTGCCAGCATTTCTACATTTACCTGATCCTCTACGGTCTTTCTAAATCCATCTGATGCTACAATTAAATCTGTAGTTAGACTTATCCGTCTTTCTCTATCAGCGTCATCTAGCTTCTTCTTTTCTGCTTGGGTCTCCCTATCAATCTCTTTTTTCTGTTCGTCTGCTTCTGCTTGAGTTAATTCGTTAGCCTCAACTTTCTCATCGATTGCTTTCTTTTGCTCTTCAGCTTTATCATCTAACTCTTGTTTTTGTTTATTAAGTTCTTCAGTCTCTAGGTCCTCTCCTATAAACTGACCATCAGGACCTAAAGCTTCGCCCGAAGATATGGCTAATATTTTACGTAGATCTTCCCTACTTGAAACGCCACTTATGACTGAGAATAATTCGGCATCATCTGTGGTGAACTGTTCTTTTTCTGTTATCTTCTCTCCTTGTTCGTCACGTACAAATTTCTCTTCTTCAAATCTTTTCTTGGCTTCTTGTCCTGCTGGAGTATCTTTGAACACAGGTTTGCCATCCTTCATCACTCTTTCGCCATTTTCGTCTAGCTCAAATGGGCTGTTTTCTTGCTTTAATTTAAGACTGTCTCTTTCAAATTGTTCTTTTGCTTTCCGTCCTTCTTCGGTATCCAAGAACACAAGGTTCCCATCTCTGTCTCTCTGGAACTCACCATCCATCCTTCTTTCAAAGATAGGTGTTGCTCCATCTTTTAACTTACCATTTTCATCAAATTTTGCTTTTTCTCTTTCGACAAACTTATCTTCAAGCTTCTTTACTTCTTCTCCACTAGCCTCTTCTTCTATTTCATTCAGTATCTGTTCTTGTTCTTCTTGAGTCTTCTCCTTGAATACTAAATTACCTTCATCATCTACCTTATCTTTTCCTTCTATTTGGAATGTGCCATCTCTTCCTAGCCCTTCTGTAAAACGTATTTTATTACGCTCAAACATTTGATTGTTGGCAAAGTCATAAAAATCTTCCTCCTTACCCAATCTCTGAAGCATTTCCATAGGATTCCTACCTAACTGAAATAAATTCTGGCCGGTCTCTTGTGAAACCATCTTGGCTAACTCTTTAAAATCCTGAGAGCTTCCAGACTCAATTGCTCTGTTTAAGAAAGCATTAGTCTCATCAGAGAGTCCATTACCACCACGCCGTTGATCGTTAGCCAAACGCTGAGCCCCTGCATATAGTTCCATCATACCTGACTTCTCATTCAACATAGCACCCTGGGTCATCACTTGTCTCCGCATGATATCTTCAGGTGTCATTGCATGAAAGCCTCCTGCGTCAGGATCTGTACCAAATGATCGTTGGGCTAGTGATTCAAAATGAGAACTTGCCACTATCCGCTGTGCAGTTTGTCCTGCCATCCTCTGACCAAATCCTTGTTCAGTTAAAGCTTGGGCTGTGGATACTACTTGATTCATGAACTGAGCTGGCTTTACTCCAGCCATCTCAGCCATCTCTGTCATTTGAGCTACTTGTGAATTTATCTTATCAGCATTCCGTCCTACATTAGGATTAAGACCAGTAACCTCTGCTGCAATACGCATTAGCTTTTCCGGATCAGCTTCGTTATAAATATCCTTAAGCGTCTCCATTGTGTCTACCATTTTCTTAACCTTTGGCATCACATTCTGTATAAGAGAATCTTTATCTACCGTAACCTGTACGTCGCCAGCACTTGAGACAAACTCCTTCATAGCGTCGTCAAATTCATTCATGCCACTCTTTGCAAAGGCTTTTAATACTGTACTAGATGTCTGTGCATCACCGTAGGCATCCGTATTAAATTTACCTGTAGATTTTCCGTCGCTATCTTTGACAGTCATCTCCTCCATGATGGCATTAGTGATCTCTCTCGACATCACACCACGCCCTCTAACGTCATCTCCTGAACCCATAGGACCAAAACGTGGAGCACCACTTTGTCGCATAATGTCATCGACTATGGTATTAGCCGCATCCTGTATGTTTCTACTGTCGCCGAAATCTTGTGAATCGCCTATCATTCGACCCAGCTCAGTCTCATTTATCGTACGACCAAGAGTTATTCTAGTTCTTCTTGCTCTGTCTTGAGAGTCTTGTTGTCTTCGCCTATCTTCCTCCTCAGTATTAACAAACTCACCGTTATCATCTAGTTCCCTGTAGGTAGCAGGGCCTCCTGGATTTCTAATAATCTTAAATTGTACCTGCTTTTTCTCTTCTTCGCCTTTGTCATTGAGTCTGATTTCTTCATTTGTAAAAACATTACCTCCGTCTCTTACGGTCTCCTCAAATTCACTCTCTCTTCTGACATCTCGTGCCTGATCTTCACTAGCTATACCGATATCTTCCAGTGTATCCAGAAGACCGTTTATCCTAGGATCTTGTCCTGGTCCTCCACCGTAGATACTTTCATTAGACACGGCTTTATCTACCTCTCTCTGGTAGTCACTCATAATCCGGCGCTCCATACCTCGTACACCGCCAGGATTATTGTAGGGATTCATAGTAGACTGACCAGCCTGACTTCCACCTAACCCACTCCTGTAAAAGTTATCCCTAACCGCAGACATTTGCTGCGGAAATCCATAGGCTTGCATAGGATTCGCCATAAAAGGAGATCCTGCGGTGGGAGAAGCTGCAAACGGATTAACCATTACTTATCTATAGTTTGTGCTAAAGCATCCATCACACCTATCTCATGTAGAAGTTTATACGTGTCTACAATATTCTGCTGCTCGCTAGTCAAACCACGACTATTCTTACGATTGTTCTCTTTGCTAGTGAAGAAATCGTCTTTAGGTTTCTTTGGTACTTTTTTATGCTCTCTCATCGCTTTGACTTCGTTCACTTTATCATACATCCTGCTATAAAGGCCAGACGCATTTTTATGTACGCTTACTAAACTTGCATCAATAAGCGCAGAATTTTCTAAAGCCTCAGCAGATAGTTCTGTACTGAGTGCTTTTAGTATCATGTTCTCCCTGATAAGAGAACGAAATCCATTTTCGTAGTAGGGCTCTAATAAACCCCGCAGGTACGCTACTACACTAAGTCTTAACCTGCGGGTTTCCAAAAATTTTCGTCATTACAAGCTGCCGTCATTTCAGCTAACTTGTATTCAAAAATACGTAGAGCGTTTAGAAGCATTGTCATTCTTGCACTATTCATGTTGTCCATTACTTCAACAGCACGATCTCTAAGCTCTTGTCTCTGCTTTCTCCACTCACCATCTTTTGGTCGAACGTATTCTGTAGTACTGAAAGTCTCTCCATTTATAGACTGAACCTGGATCATACAACCATACTTCTGCATCTGAATCATAGCTTGGTAATAGTCACTGACTACTTTCTCGTCCTGGTCAGCTAGTGCAGCTTCATAAGCAAGCGTCTGTTCCCACGCCGTCTTAGACCTTATTTTTACTTTAAACTCACCACCAGCCAACTCTACGTCAAGTACTACTGGCTTATCATTAAGTACTGCTTTTAAATACTTTTGTTTATCGGCAGGAGAAGAAGAAATGTAACCGTCAAGCCCGGATAAACTTCCTGGATTTATTATATCACTATTTTTTATAGGCTCATAAATCCTATCCTGAAAATCACCGGGCATGCTTTTGGGTTTATCTTTAGCTTTTTTCTCTGCTTCTTTTTCTTTTTGTAGTTCCTCGTAAGGACTATCTTCCTCACCTAAAAATTCTCTAATTTTGGCAGCATCTTCTGGAGATGTTTCAGCCTTAAAAGAAAATTCTTTTTTATCTTCTGTTGTTTTTTCGTTCTCGTCACTCATTATGTGTTTACTCCTTTATGTTTTTTATTAAGTAAGAATCTGGTTGTAGAGGATCCGCACTATTTTTTAGATCCTTAGGTTGTTTAGGATCAGGTTTATAAATCTGATTAGTCACCCTAAATTTTAAATATAAATCTTTTGCAGGCCAGGGCTGTCTTCTACCTGGTAACTTACTTTCTTGTACCACACTCCAGCCTTCATACTCTAGAGATACTAAGTCTTTATTAAACAACTCAGGTATTAATACTTGTTGGGTTATGCTTTGGTATGGTTTTCCTTCTTTAGACGATGTTCCATACTCTTCAACCTGCCTGTACATAAACTTAGCATTAGTACTATGCCCTTTGTACTTACTCGCATCTGTCTTCTCAATCTTAGTATCAAACTCTTCTTTGTTCTGCGTCAGTACGTGAAATGGATGACAGAAAGGACCACCTCCTGGGAACCCAGTTTCATCACATAACATAGGCCTGAGGTCCTCAGCATACTGTAGAAGAAAGTTGGCTAGTAACTTCTCTGATACGAACATACCGTCAACACGAGCATAGCCCATACCATCACCACCACCAGAACCGCCAAACATGCTAGATGCCTGGCTTTTAGGAGTAAGACTCACACTCTTTGGGTATACTTCCAAAGTGTTATTCACCTGATACCTTCCTGACTCTACACCTATAGTACCATTAGCTACATGATGCTGATCAGCTCTAGCTTTTATTCCCAAATCATATCCAGACTCTACTCTTATGTGACTAGCCAATGTCTTAAGCAGAATACCTTGTACACGCATAGGATCTTCCTGATCAGTCTCAGGAGAATCTTTTATCTCATATATACGACCATCCGCTGCGTGATCGGACTCTAGTAGGATACCACCTTTTGAGTAATTCTGTATAAACTTATCTCCCCTTATGCTAACTCCTCCTTTTACAGCTGATGCATCTAAACTTTTCTTAGCTAATAAGTTTATGTCCCGCCCTGCTACTATGTTTACAGAACCCGCTGCTTCTAGTCTAAGATTATTATGGGAGGATACATCTACACCGGTCATCGACATAGTTATACTATTCTCATATGAGTCTAGTAGTACGATAGATCCATCTTTCGCTATTTTAATTGTAGCGTATGTATCTTTTATTTTGTCAGGATAAGGTATACTTGAGTTAGCTTCTTTCTTCTCTCTATCTTCTTGTCCTACGTAATCAGCAGCAGGTACCTCAGCTTCTGAAGGTACCTTCCAGTCTTTTTCGTGCCGCAGGAACTGTTGATTAGCTTTCTTATTTGTCAGCCATTTACAGTACTCTCGAATTTGATAGATACAGTAATGAACATTATCCTCACCACCAGATGCTTGGAAGTCCCAATTCTTTAACATCTCTATCTTTTCCATCCAGATAGTAGGCTCGTCCCCGCTACACTTATCTCCGTCTACATGATACTCTGGTATTTTTTGTAGTGGGGTGAGTAGACGGGGTAGTTTTTCTAAGACTATCTCATTAATTGAAGATACTAATACTGTACCATCATCGTTTAAATGAAGTTTAGATTTTCCGCTTCGTTCTTTTTGTACGTAGTTTGCACCCTCCTGCCAGACTATCGGATCTGATATGAACGTCGTCATGAAGTCACCTAGAAATCCGATAAACTCAGAGAATCTATGCTTGGCATCCTGTTCATGTATTTTTGCCATACCAGGATCATCTAGACTATTGTCAATTTCGCCTGCTTTCCACTTAGGTTCATTAAACTCTTTCTTGCCCCACTCTTCCCAGTCTGCGTTACTTCCTTCAAATTTTACGTTTAGCCTACCACCATCATTATAAATCTTATGATCTCCAAATGCAGAGTGATGTGTAAACTTCCCACTAAGTATACGTACCATGTCGTCTATTACACTTGTCTCGACACAAGCTAGATCCCCTGCTTTTAATTGAGCCATGTACTGCATAAAATTTGCACCCACACCCAGAAGATTTGTAATTTCCATCTCACCATCAGAGTGATCCCAAGGTGCCTCTCCTCCTACGAATGGTATATTATTCTTCTCATCCTTACCTCTGAACGTATGATAGACTGTCTTATAAGTAGTCTGCCAAAAACGCTTCATGGGATTCTTTTTGAAGTTATCAAAAAACGTAGAAGACCTCTTTAAACCCATCTTGAAATCATGCTCGCCGGTAGTGCATCCTATAATGTAATTCTCTTGAGAGCCTGTGTACAATACAAGAACTTTAGTACCACGAGCCGGCATGTGGTTTATTTTAAAACCGAACATGCTAGAAAACATACCTGCAGCCCAAACGCAGTTTTCTATAGATTGAGATGTACCTACTATAGTTGAGCAGATTATAGAGTGCCAGGGCTGTACACCACTCTCTACTATACAAGGATATATCGTTCCTGGATTTAGGGCCGTTGTCTCTGGTGCAATAGCATAACCAGCTTTATCTACGCTTTGTTCTGCCTGCCAAACTTTTGTTTTATGCTTAGTGAAAAGAGAATGTATTTTTGGCCACATATTTAAGTTATTAGATATTTTATGATATGCATTAGAATACAAAAAAAGGAACCGTAGTCAATAACAACTACGGTTCCTTTAAATTTAAAACTAAACCTTAAGGTTATCCCTTATTCATGTTAGCAAATGCAACTTCAACACCTTCGCTCACATCAAGACTTCCGGTTTGGATGGAAGCAGTCAAGTTAACTACAACACCACCAGTAAAGCTGATGTTTTTAGTACCAGTGACTGTAACACCACCGTCAAGATCTTTTACCTCCATAGAGAACTTAATAAGCTCTCCCTTTGCGGCTTTGTCTGCGTCTACATTACCGAACATACCTCCTTGAGATACAGCTCTTTGAATAGTCACACGACCTTGAGCTTGACCAGTAACCCAGTAGAGCTCAGAAGTTCCTGCTTCAAACCTTGGGATTACCTGATGTCCGTAGTTCAATTGAGCACTTTGTACTAGAGCCAAATGTTGCTCACCACCACCAAAACTAATAGCAGCGTAATCTGAAGATATAAGCCTTTCGGTGTCTTGTTTTCTTTCGTAACTAAATATGTTAGCCATTGTTAATTCCTTTTTTTATAGATTAATTATGTTAAGCTCCGTAATCAGAAGCATCAAGAAGTCTTCCAACTCCGTCGGTTTCTACTGCTTCAATTTGAGTAGCACTAGCTTCATTAAATGAGGCGTAAGCTCTAAGATTTACTACAATAGAGTTAAGAGGAAGTGGTACATCCAAATTAACATCTACGTTAATTCTGTCTTTTTGCTTGTCATCAATCGCAACTGTAAGTCCATTGAAACCTAACAAAGCAGGTCCAATGACTACATCTGAAGGAGCTACTGTACGCTCATAAAGAATTGCAAACACATCATTATAGATCTGTGTCACAGTTCCTGGTGTAGCATTTCTTTTTCCGATGTACTTATATAGTACGTTGTTAATAGCATAAGAAATCTCATCAATGTTAACGCCTACAGAATCTTCGTAATATAAAGATCCGTTATCGCTGTCAGTGGTAAGCTGGTGTCTGATGTATATGTCACCTCCTTCAAAGTCTTGGGTTATGATCCAGGTACCTTCTTGAGCGATTCTATTTAAAGCACGCTCTGTGTACTTTGTGTACATGCTTGGAGCGGCAGAAACAGTTTCAACCTGAGTGTTGGTCAGACCTTGTTGAGGCTGTACGGCTGATCTAAGCCCAGCAAGCTCAGCAGCTATAAAATAATTTGGAATTTTGATTGTACTCATATTTTTTTGATAATTTATTTATTACTACTTAAGCGATCTCAGTGTCGAGAAGTGGATTATCGATCCATACGTTTACAAGCCTTCTAGAGTCAAACCTCTTTGAACGATCAGTAACGTAATCGATAACGTTTTCGATAGTGTCAGGTTTATGAATCTCATACTCCTTACCTACCTCAAAACCAGTGGCCGGTCCTGACTTTAGAATCAACTCATCATTGTCAACTACAGCGGCTACTACATACTCTTCGTATACGGCTTCTCCGGTAGCTGTGAGACTGAAGTTAGTTCTGTACAAGTCACCTGCACGAATTTCCAAGTCTTTAAACCTAGCATCTTCATCGACTACTCTTGTATTAGCTCCCAGGTACTCAGTTACAGTTGCCAAAGGCCTTTTCTGATTGATAGGATCTTCTCCAATCTTCATGTAGGTCCCTGGTGTATCTGTACCTACGTATGCACGTCTCCATCTTTTTACTTCATCAGTCGACATACGCTCAACGTGGTTCATAAAAGCTAGTTGAACATCGAAGTCATCAGTAAGAGCTACAAGAGCATAGAGGTTAGCATTCTTCTCTGCTTTTTCTAGCGCTTTTTCAAATCCATCAAGATCGTCAGACTCTACACGTGAGGCATAAACTCCTCTTCCTTGTGCTCCGGCGAGTGCTTTTGAAAGCCCTAAGGCAATTGGATTTTCAATGTCTACTTTACCGAATTTATCGTATGATCCTCCATAAGCTACAGGACCAAGGTCATTTGAAAAATCAATGTTTTCATTTTCAAATGCTGGTACAAAAGCTTTATACTCAGCGTAGAACCTACCTATATCGTTTGGTACAAGCTTCAACCATTGATAGGCAGGATCTCTATCTTCTTGCAAGATACGCACACCAGCGTTCAAGTTGATACCAAAGTCATCTCTAGCATCACGAGTGTCATCGTCAATACGATCTGTTTGAGCAACCCACTGAACATAATTGTTATCTCCCTCACGAGGAACAAAACCGTCATACTCAACACGCATCTCAACACATTCGATTTCTAAATCTTCAATGTTGTTAGTACGACCAGCAGTGTTTCCTGCAATACCGTTTAAGCAGATAACGCTTAATGGACCAGTAGCAGTACCGATATCAAGCTCGAGTGTGTATACATCTCCTACACGAAGCCCTCTTTGGTAAGCAAGCAAATCAGCTGATAAATTTTGAAATCTAATACTAAGTCCGGTGTTATCAAGGACGACGTACTCAGACTGATCGCCACTTGGATCGGTAACAAGAGTAACTTCAGTTGGACGCATTCTTCCTGCAGTGTCAGTAACCCTTATAACTGCTCCATCGTAGGGATTTGTTACACTAGCTCCTGTTGATACTACCTCAATTAGAAGATTGTCGTTTTGATCGTAAGCGTAAGCACCAGCTACTTTAAAGTTGGAAGCTTCTAAACGAACATAGTCGAGAAGTACAGTAGCACTGATTGTGTCTCCTAAAAAGAGACCGTCTCCGCTGTTAACAGAATTTTCTACGGTGATTACCAAACCTGGCATTTCAGCATCCTGAATTACAAAATCCTGAGCTCCAGCTTCTCCAGTAATAACTACGTCTCTTTTATAGAAAGCACCGCTGGATGAAGAAAT
>MDTC01014318.1_pt1 | contig 43687 bp, 35 predicted proteins | sample 811181 | NCBI WGS metagenome assembly MDTC01 (sample SAMN05326644, study PRJNA326480) | marine metagenome | isolation source: seawater | place: Pacific Ocean: North | collected 2011 | reverse complement strand
TGAGGCTTAAGCGGTGCTTAATATAACGTAAAAACACACGACAGATACCTGACAGTAAGTAATTTAAAAATAAAAAATAAGTGATTTAAAAGGAGTGGATTGCTAAGCGAGATCGTTTGAGTCTGAATGACTTGGATGGGTAGCACTTACCGGCGTGTGAGCCGTTCAATCCGAGCCTTCTTCTTTGTTGGTGCCACGTCTTTATGGTTTCGGTTGGCACGAGATTGCTTAAATTGAAGTGTGATGCTGTCTCCTTCTTCGCTCCCGTCAGACCGCCGGCGTGATCAGTTCTTTGTCGCGGTAAAAGAAAATTTTCTCCTTCTCTGTGGACTCGTTGCCTCGGCGTGGATTCTGGAGATTATGGATGTTTTTCTTTTCGGGTCACTCAATAGCTTCGGGATCGTCCCGAGAAGTCTTGCCGGTGTTTGGGGGATCTTCGCCGCTCCACTCCTACATGCCGGATTTGACCATCTCATTTCCAATACGGTGCCTTTTTTTGTTCTGGGGAGTGTTGTCTTAATGGGAGGCAGGCGCATCTTTATTTTCGCCTCGCTGTTTATTGTCCTAATTGGAGGTGCGGCGGTCTGGATGCTGGGACCGGCAGGAACCGTTCATATTGGAGCGAGTTTACTGATATTCGGTTACCTCGGATTTCTCATTGCGCGAGGCCTCTTTGAGAGGTCGGTGTTTTGGGTTGTTGTCGGGGTCTTGATCCTGGTGTTCTACGGCGGGATGCTGCGTGGTATCTTTCCCACCGACCCCTACATTTCGTGGCAAGGACACCTTTTTGGATTTATAGCGGGGATTCTTGCTGCGAGGGTCATGTTTGCCAAATAGTGGGAGACCCCGCCAATGAGTCAAGATTCTCGCTTCGGTCCGGCGAATGTAGTTCTTACGAATCGTGTTCGCGGATGGCGTCCATAAATGGTTCTAGGTAGCGCTTGGCTTTAACTTCACCAATTCCTCGAATGCGAAGTGCCTGTTCTTCGGTCTTGGGGCGCAGCCGCGTGAGAAACTCGAGGACCTGGTTGCCAAAGATGACGTAGGCGGGTTTGCCTTCCTCCTTCGCGATCTTATTTCGAACTGTCTTGAGCGCTTCGAAAAGCGCGTCGTCGAACGCCAGCTCTTCAAGGTCAGGATGAGACAGAGGCGTCTTCGATTTGCTTTGGAGCTGGTCGCGGTCCGGCCAGGCGAGCTGAAAGTGGCGCTCACCGCGCATGACCTCGCTACCGCGGCGGGTGATTGTCAGAAGCGGGTAGGGGGTCTTTTTGATGGCAACGAGTCCGGCCCGTTCCATCTCTGACAAAAGCGCGAAAACGTAGGTGGAGCCGCAGTCCTTGAGGATACCGAAGGTGCTGAGTTCGTCGAGCCGCGCAGCTTTGAGATCCTGGGATGTTGAGCCTGTCAGCATTTGGACAATCTTACCTTTGCCAATACGAGGTTCCCAGTTGCCTCCGCCGTCGCGCCCGCAGGTGCGGGCAACGCCGGAAAGCGCTTTCCGCGCGATGACAAATTCCTCGTCATCCGGTTCCCGGCCATCACGCTCGCCGGATTCATCGCAAATATCGCAGCTACCACAGGGAGTGGAGTCTGATTCACCGAAGTATTCGAGGATCCATTGCTGGCGGCAGACGTCCTGCTCGTAGCAGAATTTGATCATGGCATCGAGCTTGTCCCGATCGCGCCGCTCTTTCTCATGCAGCGACTCGTTGTTGATCGCGAGATCGGAGTCTTTTAATTCAGGATCGACAAGTCGGGTCCCACGAGCGCGCTCACCGGGCATGTCATAACGCTCGAGGTAGCCGGAGCGAACCAGATGGCTTATGGCGCTGCTGACCTGCATCGTATTCTTCACATTAATCTGATCAGCAAGATCACGGATGGGAATAGCAACCCCCTCGTTGGTGTTACCAGAAAGATGAAAGAGAGCGGTGTAGGTATCGAGAATGACTTCTGGCGTCGGGTTGCTGCCTTCAATAAAGAACTCTTGGGTTCGGGTATCGGCATAATTGAAGAGCAGTTCACAAACAGCAGGTTCCCCGTCGCGTCCAGCGCGGCCCGCTTCCTGATAGTAGGCCTCGATGCTGCCCGGTATATCAAAGTGAGCCACAAAACGGACGTCGGGCCGGTCAATTCCCATGCCAAAAGCGTTGGTGGCTACGACCACATCATAGCTGCGATCGAGAAAAACGTTTTGAGCCCATTCCCGGTCCTTGTCATCCATCCCGCCGTGGTAGGCGACTAGTTTCACGCCCATGCCCGATAAAGAAGCGCTGACCTCTTCGACTCGCTTGCGAGTGGAGCAGTAGACGATTCCGGTGCGTTGGGATTCAATAAGCGATTTGAGCCGATTGTATTTGGTCCGGTGATCTTCGCAGTGCAGCACTCGCAGACTCAGGTTGGGCCGTTCGAAGCCGCTAATGGAAACAAAGGGGTCGCGCAACTTAAGGACGTCGAGAATGTCTTGGCGAACAACCGGAGTCGCAGTGGCCGTGAACGCAGCCGTCTGAGGGTGGCCCAGTTCCTCAAGGGCTTCGGACAGGCGAATATAGTCGGGTCGAAAATCGTGCCCCCATTGGCTGAGACAGTGGGCTTCATCGACCGCAAAAAGGGCAATGGGCACTTGCTTGAGCGCTCCAATAAACTGACTACTGCGAAAACGTTCCGGCGCAATGTAGACGAGCTTGAATCGCCCTTCGGCGAGGTCGCGGATGCGGGCACTTTGCTCAGTGGAAGAGAGCGTACTGTTGATCATTGTTGCGGGAATGCCTTTTCGCTGCAGTCCGTCGACCTGATCTTTCATCAGAGCGATGAGCGGGCTGACCACCAGAGTGACGCCCTCCATAACCATTGCAGGGAGCTGGTAGCAGAGGGATTTACCTCCTCCTGTGGGCATCACGGCAAGGGTGTCTTGACCCGAAAGCAGAGCAGAGAGGACGGTTTCCTGACCGGGAAGAAATTCACCGAAACCGAAGTGATGCTCGAGTGCCTCGAGGGGGTCTCGGATCAATTGGGTATCAGCCGCGAGATTCGTCATACAATGCTAGTGTGTTATTATGAACAGTAATTTGGGTTTTGCATACGGAAAACGCTGAGAATTTTACTTTCACCTGATTCCGGTCAGGGGTATGCGAAGGGATCATGAATGATCTGCATATTGCTATTCTCGGTCACCGGTTCATGGGGCGAGCTCACTCAAACGGGTGGAGCCAAACCACAAGGTTCTTTGATCCACCGTATCGACCGGTCCTGCAAGTGGCTTGTGGTCGGGACACCAAAGATCTTCAGAAGTTCGCTGATCGTTGGGGTTGGGCTGAGATTGAGACCGACTGGCACCGAGTGATAGAGCGTGATGATATCGACGTGATTGATGTATCACTGCCGACTCACCTTCATGCTGAACCGTCTATCGCCGCTGCCAAGGCAGGGAAGCACGTCTTTTGCGAGAAACCCTTTTGTCGGACGGCGGATGAAGCTAAGGCCATGCTGGCCGCGGCTGAGAAGGCTGGGGTAGTGCATTACGTTAACCACAACTATCGACGTTGTCCTGCCGTTCACCTTGCGAAAAAGATGATTGATAACGGAGAAATCGGAGAGATTCGCCATTGGCGTGGCGCTTACCAGCAAAGCTGGCTCAACAATCCCGATCATCCGCTCGACTGGAAACTCAAGAAAGCGACCGCCGGCGCCGGTCCATTATGGGACCTCGGGTCTCATGCCATCGACCTCGCTCATTTTCTCGTCGGTGACTTCGCGAAACTAATCTGCCATGGAAAGCAGTTCGTGAGTGAGCGAAAGATGGTGGAGGAACTTTCCCAAACTGGTGAGGTGGAGGTTGAATGCGCTGCGAACCTGATGGGTGAATTCAAGAATGGAGCGGTCGCTACCATAGAGACAACCCGCTACGCGACCGGGCGTCGCAATCGTCATACCTTTGAAATCTATGGCACCAAGGGAGCAATCACCTGGGACATGGAGGAAATGAACCGACTCAAGTTTTTCAGTGAAGGAGATCCCGAAGACAAGCGCGGCTTTCGTGACATCATGGTCAATGAACCCAGTCACGACTACGCTAATGCCTGGTGGCCTCCAGGGCACATCATTGGCTACGAGCATACTTTCGTGCACGCAGCAGCTGATTTCATGCAGGCCATTAAGGATGGCACGGGGATCAAGCCGGATTTCAATGACGGCTTAAAAATCATAACGGTGCTGGAAGCGGCCCTGCGGTCGATGGAGACAGGAGAATACGTCGAGTTTTAGAGAGGAGCAGCTCCATCATTTAATCCTTTTAGGTCATGCGTGTGATTGGTTGCCAGTGGAACATAGCTTGGGAGAATCCCGCCGCAAATTATGAAAGGGTTGAGGAGTTGCTCGGCGAGGCCGGGCCCGCTGATCTCATCGTGTTGCCGGAAATGTTTAGCACCGGTTTTACGTTTGATGTGGACGTGGCCGCGGAGGCAGAACCATCGACCTCCGAAGTGTTTTTGAAAAAGTTAGCCGACCGGCATGAAGCTGCGGCTTTGGGCGGGCTTGTTAGGAAAAGCAGCGATGAATCGGGCCGCAATGAACTTATTGTATTCGATCCATCTGGAGAAGAATTAGGGCGCTATCAAAAGAATCGCACTTTTTCTTACGCTGGCGAATCTCGTTTTTATCGCAGAGGGAAAGAGGTAATGGTCTTCGATTGGCAGGATTGGAAAGTGGCACCTATGATCTGCTATGATCTTCGCTTTCCGGAGTTGTTTCGACGTGTGACGGCCAAGGGCGCCGAACTGATCGTCGTCATTGCGAACTGGCCGTCGGTGAGGTTGGATCACTGGCTGACTTTGCTGAAGGCGCGAGCGATTGAGAATCTTGCTTACGTAGTTGGTGTGAATCGCTGTGGGAGTGATCCCAATCATCAATATCCGGGGCGGAGCGTGGTCATTGATCCGTGGGGCGAGGTAGTGGCCGATGCAGGAAGTGAGGAGGGACTGGTTGACGTGAGGCTCGACCTCGAAAGTTTGCGAGCGTGTCGGGAGGAATTTCCGGTGTTGAAGGATCTTGATGTTTGAGGAAAAATAAGTCGCCAAGAGGTGATTGAGAAAAAATTTCAGATCAGAGACAGGCTTTTTTGAGGCAGGGGTGCAGGTGTCTTTAGATCAAAAGATATCATTCTGGACAGTCTTGAGCTGGCAGGTCATCTTCGCTTTACATGATTCGGTAAATGAGTGAATCGGAAGTAAAACCACTCTTGGAAATGCACGGAATCCACAAGCGATTTCCCGGGGTGCATGCTTTGAATGACGTAAAGCTTTCGCTTTATGCTGGCGAAGTTTTGGCTCTGCTAGGAGAAAACGGCGCTGGTAAAAGCACTCTGATCAAGATGCTAGGGGGGGCTCACCAACCTGACGAGGGAGAGATATGGATCGAAGGGGAGCGGGTAGTGATAAACTCGGCGACAGCGGCTCAGGAGTTTGGAGTCGCCGTGATTTACCAGGAGTTCAACCTGATTCCCGAACTTACCGTCTCCGAGAATCTGTTTCTTGGTCGAGAGAAAACACGCTTTGGGTTGATTGATTCACCAGGCGAGCGCCAAGAGGCCGTGAGATGGCTCGAGTGCATTGGGCTCGATATTGACCCCGATTCCAAGTGCGGCGATCTGACAGTAGCTCAGCAACAGGTTGTTGAGATCGTGAAAGCGCTGGCGGTTGACGCCCGCATTCTTGTGATGGATGAGCCATCCGCAGTCCTCACCGACCAAGAGGTTGAGCGCTTGTTCCAGGTGGTTAGAGATTTGAAAGAGAGAGGTATTGGTATCATCTACATCAGCCATCGTCTCGACGAGATCGATTTGATTGCTGACCGACTTCTGGTGTTGCGTGACGGTCAATACATCGGCGGTGGAGCTGTATCAGAAACCGATCGTGACACCCTAATCGAGATGATGGTAGGACGTTCGCTAGAGAAGGACTTTCCTCCCCGTGACGTTACCGTTGGGGAAGAAGTGTTGCGGGTCGAAGGACTGAATAGGGGCAAGGCGGTAAGGGAGGTAAGTTTCTCGGTTAAAGCTGGCGAAATTGTTGGGTTCTCTGGTTTGATAGGAGCCGGGCGGACCGAAACTATGAGACTGATCGCCGGGGCGGATCGTGGCGAATCCGGTAAGGTTTGGGTTAACGGTGAGCTCATCAGTGTGCGGTCGCCTCGTGATGCCATTACCGCTGGAATTTGCCTGCTTTCTGAGGATCGCAAGGAAGAGGGCCTCGTGTTGTCCCATTCCTCGGTGGACAACTTTGGATTACCGAACTTAGGGCGATACAGTCGAAAGGGTTGGCTCGACAATCGGTCGGAGCAAAATGAATTCGACAGATACCGAGACGATTTAGCCATCAAGGTGGCGGGCCCTGATCAACTTGCGGGGGAACTTTCCGGTGGAAATCAGCAGAAGGTGGTTCTTGCCAAGTGGCTTGCGAGGCGAGCTCATGTGATGCTCTTTGATGAGCCGACACGGGGGATTGATGTCGGGGCCAAATATGAAATCTACCAACTCATGAATCGATTGGCGGGTGAAGGTAAGGCGATCGTTATGGTTAGCAGCGAGTTACCCGAGATTCTCGGCATGAGCGATCGCATCATCGTGATGAAAGAAGGGCGTCTGGTGGGAGAAGTTGAAAACGGGCCAGGAATCACCCAAGAGGATATTCTGGCACTAGCAATGGAAGAACCTGCGTCCGTATGAAAAAGTTCCTAGGAGAGTATGGCATGGTGTTAGTGCTCTTTGCGCTATTCGTTTTGTTCAGTCTGCTGACGCTCAACCGGGAGAGCGCGACTGGAACTGCGGCAGCGTCTCGCCTTTCCAAAGAGATGCTGGCAACCATGTCATCGAAGGCCGAGGTCTTCGTGGTTGGAGCTGTTAGGAAACCGTCGGAGGATTTCGCCAGACTTGTGGCCGCTGACTTAGGAAAGAACGAGAAGGTCAACGTGACTCAGGTAATTGGTATGCCCCGAGAATTGCGGCAGGCATGGGATACTGCCGAGGCAGAGGGGAATACTCCGTCGGCACTGGTCGTGAGCGGTGATGTGTTGAAGTGGACCATTCTCTCAGCGTTGCAGGGAGAGTCTCCAGACCTCGAAATAATTTATCCAACTGAGCGAATGGTTTCAGACTTCCTTAAACGTGGCAACCTGCTCGCCATTGTCGACAGGATTGTGGTCATCGCGGTAATAGCGATTGGTATGACATTGGTCATCCTGACTGGAGGCATTGATCTCTCTGTTGGTAGTCTCGTCGCGTTGTCAGCTGTGATTGCTACCCTTGCGATAAAGGTAATGGGCGGTCTTGAGGCCGGAGGCGGAGCTGTCTGGGCGGGGTTTCTCATCGCAACGCTGGCCTGCGGAGCGATCGGAGCGATCGCTGGGTTTCTCGTTGCTCGATTTGAAGTGGCTCCTTTTATTACCACCTTGGCGGTCATGTTGATCGCCAGGGGAGCGGCATTTATGATGACCGGTGGCTTTTCCATTTACCAGGTTCCTGATTCGATTACTTGGTTGGGAAGAGGTGCCACTTTCGGAATTCCTAACACTGTTCTTGTTCTTGTCGTCTTTTACGTAGCGGGCCATATTTTCATGCGGCATACCCGATGGGGGCGCTACATTTATGCGGTGGGTGGAAACGAGGAAGCGTCAAGAATGTCAGGAGTTCCAGTGAAGCGAATCCTAATTTTTGTTTATCTGGTTTGTGGTCTTTGCGCTGGCTTCGGCGGTTGTATTCAGGCGTCTCAACTGGCCACTGGCGCTCCCAACCTCGGTGTCATGTTCGAGCTGTCCGTGATCGCAGCTGTGGTCGTTGGCGGTAGCAGTCTGTCAGGGGGATCAGGACGAGTTATGGGAACTCTGATTGGAGCGTTTATTATCTCTGTAATCCAGAATGGAATGAACCTGCTTGGCTTCGATAGTTACCTCCAGCAGGTCGTTTTGGGAGCCGTCATTCTTTTTGCTGTCCTCCTCGACAAAGCCCGGCAAAAGCGAACATCATCGGTTAAGCATTGATCCCGCGCTTCGAATTTCGTAAAGCCTACTTAGCTATGAATCGTCTCACGTTTATCTTTTTATCCATCGCTGCTTCATTCGGTCTAGGGGGGTGCGGCGGCGACTCCGGTTCCGGTTCGATGATCGAAGCAAAAGGGCGCATCGGGATGACCTGCATGGACCTAACAAATCCGTTCTTTAAGCTGATCGCTAATGTGATGGCTGAAGAGGCCGCTAAGCACGGTTACACGGTGACTGCTTTGAGTGGTGAACTCGACCCTGCGAAACAAAATAGCCAACTTTCCGATTTTGTGGCCCAAGGTTACGATGCGATCTTTTTGAACCCAGTGGATTCTAGGGCTGTAGGACAAGGGGTAAAAGCCGCTCACAAAGCTGGAATTCCGGTGTTCTCTTTTGATATTCAAGTCAGCGATGAGGAAGCGAAGGATCTCGTTATCTCTCATCTTGGAAGTGACAACTATCAGGGTGGTCGACTTGCCGGTGAGAGTATGATGGAGGCGCTGGCAAACAAGGGAAGCGTTGCAGTTATTTCGCTCCCGGAGGTTTCGTCGTGTATCTTGCGGGTTCAGGGTTTCCGGGATATCTTAGAAGAGGCCAACAGTCCGATTAGGATCGTCACCGAATTGAGCGGCAAAGGCAGCCGTGACGCGGGCTACACCGTAGTCACCGATATTCTTCAGGCACACCCCGATATTAACGGGATTTTTGCGATCAACGATCCTTCCGGTTTAGGGGCTCACGCTGCTGTCGTGAAGGCTGGCAAAGAGGAGCGAATTACCGTAGTGGCTTTTGATGCCTCTCCCGCTGGTAAACAAGGCGTGTTTGATCAAAAGCTTTACGACACACCCCAGCAGTTTCCTCGTAAGATGGCGGTGGGAACGGTGCAGGCTTTTGTCGACTATCTGGCAGGGAACGAGGTGGAGAAAAAGGTGCTCATTCCCTGTGCGCACTACGTCTATAAAACCTCCGTCAATGATGAGAGTCGGATCGCAGAACAGTGGTAGGCTTTCTACGCTTCGGATTTTTACTTCCCAAACTTCCAAAGATGGCCGTCGCTGCGAATGTAGACAGCCCCGTCGTCTAGGGAGGCGGAACTGAGAATAGTCTCTCCGAGCTCAATTTCGCTGACGATCTCTCCTTCATCCCCTGACACGTCAATCACGAGTCCAACACCCGCTTCGCTGAAGAGGTAAATAAGCCCCTCAGCCCCGGCGACAGGGCTTCCGCTAAAAGAACCAACCGGGGTTCCCGATTTATCAGAGCGTTCGAGGCGGATACGCCAGAGTCGTTCCCCGGTTTCACGATTGGCGCAGTTGAGTACGCCGGCGTTGTTGATGATAAATACTTTGTCATTGATGACGAGAGGGCTGGGGGTTCCGGGGCGTTGAGCCGACTCGTTCCAGTGTTTGACGGTTTCGCTCCCGTCGGTCTTGACAGTGATGGCAGTAAGACCGCTGGATGGAATATAAAGTGAGTCTCCAACTGAGGCGCTAGAGGGGATCGTGGCGGCACCATCCTCGAAGTTAAATATCTGCGATCCGGTGTCGGGAACGACGCCGAGGACTCCCTCGCTGGATTGAAGAGCGACAATCTCCTCGCCATCAACGTTGAGTGTGGTGGGGGAAGTCCAGTTAGCCGTCTTAGGGCGATCGAGTTTCCAATTATTGATGCCACTGAGCTTATCAATGCCAGCTGCGAAAGATTCGGAGTCATTCTCGACTTGGACGACAAGAGTATTTCCAACGACAAGAGGCGAAGACGACATGCCAAGACTGTTGGAAGCGTTTGGATAGTCAAGGGTCAGCCCTCGAAGCCAAATAAGATTCCCTTCAAGGTCGAGGCAGATGACATCGTTACTTGAATAGAACGCATAGATCCGCTCGCCATCGCTGGCTGGAGTGGGCGCCGCGACACAGGTTTTATTGTGAGCCATGGTACGACCTGTTGCCCAGAACCGACGTTCCCAAATTGGCTCGCCATCAGCGCCATTGAAACAAATGACGTGAAGTTGTTTCTGGTCGGGGCCGCTCGCTGCTGTGACAAATACCTTGTCCCCAATCGTAATCGCGCTCCCGAGACCCCGCCCGGGTAAAGGGGCTTTCCAAGCAAGGGTATCCTCGTTCAGTTCTTTTGGCGATCCTGTGGCTTCGGCGTCGTATCCGGAAGCATGGGGACCGCGAAAGTTCAACCAGTCCGCTTGAGCAGAGACTGAGCAAAGAAGGGCAGTTAGAATGATTTGGGAAGTCTTCATCGGAGCTAATCACTAATTTCTGAAGTCTCGTTACTCTCCGCGGCGGCGTGTGGAGGCGTTAGCTTCAGGGGTGGTTTTGCGATCAGTGGACAAGATGGCTGTTCCTGCCTCGTCAGTGATGCGCAACTGGAATTGCCATTCTACGGTCCAGTCTTGGGTCTGCTCGTTCTGACAGGCTTTGACCAGCAATGTGTTTTTGCCTTCCTTCAATTCGACAGGAAGGATGTATTGATCGATTCGGATGCCGCGATGGTATTCGTCGCGGCCGAAAATCAGTTCGCCGTTGAGCCAGATCTTCCAGGCATTCTTGCAACCGAGGCGCAATTGGGCATCTCGCGCTTTAGCGGAAGTGAATTCGGTGTGGGCGTATCCAACCACCTCTTTGAGGGGTGAGAAAAGTTGGTTGAAATCAACCATGCCGTAATCGTCTGAGGTCGAGTATTCCTGCCACGATACATTCTTGTCTCCGTTGGCGGGGTAGGACCCGGTCACGTCGAACGACGCTTCAGGGGGGTAGACTGTGTCAAAGCCACCGCGTTCTGTGTTGTCGAACGGAGCGATGAGATCCCAGTACATCAGGAAACCAAACTGGCGTGGGAGGTCGACTTTTTGTTCCAGTTGTTCGCGCAGCAGTTCGGCAATGTCATTAATTTGGTTGACCTCGCGAGCGGCATCGAGCGCGCTTCGCAAGACTTTGATACTCTCGTTTTTTTGATCCTCGTCGAGCAGGGTTTGACCTTTATTGATGAGTTGAGCAACGGCCTCACGACGGAGACCTGGGCTGGGGTCATCGATGAAACCCGGAATAACCTCATTAGCATCGTCCGCATCGATCCGACGGTAGAGATCAAAAGCAAGGCTGCGAGCGTTAGGTTCATTAGTTCGATCGATAAAGAAGCTCTTGATTCTCTCGGAAGGGAGGTCTTTTAATGCGTTTAGCTGATTGTCGAACACCGTCTCGACCGCACTTCTCATCCAGTTTCGAGCAAGCGGCCCCGCACCCTCCATTGCTTCCAGAATTGGGACAATGACTTCAGGTCCTTGCTGGGTAAGTTTTGACCAGGCCTTCGCGGCTTCAACGTTGCCGGTGCCCTCAAGACCGACTTTAGCGATTTGATTCAAAGGTCCAGTCCAAGTTTCGGATCTGAGTTTGCCGGGAGGCAGAAGTGCAAGGACGAAGATGGTCGCTAGGAAAAGGACGGGGTTCATGGCAAAGAGGTAGACTAACGAAACATTTTCTTTGGATTCAAGTAATTCGATCTCCGCGGAACCGTCATTTCGCTATCCTCTCGTAAAGTGCCAGCGTCTCCTTAGCGATCTCATCCCAACTGAATGTGCTGAGGACGCGCTCGCGTCCAGCTTTGGCCATCTTTTCACGAGTGCTGTCGTCCCGCATGAGTTCATTGATTCCTGCTGCGAGGTCTTGTGCAAAGTTGGCAGGATCGCTCGCTTCGAAGGGAGACTCACGCTGCTGTTCCAGATCAACCAGCAATCCAGTTTTACCTGGAACGATAATCTCTTTCATGCCGCCGACATTCGAAGCAACAACAGGCGTCTCGCACGCCATGGCCTCGAGATTGATAATCCCGAACGGCTCATAGATCGAAGGTGTGCAGAAGAGGGATGCGTGGCTGTAAAGATGGATTTTCTCGTCTGTTGGAAGCATCTCCTGAATCCAAACGATTTTGCCATTGAAGCTTTCGCGTGCCGTTTCGATGGCGGTTGCCATCTCTGCGGCTATTTCGGGCGTGTCGGGAGTGCCGGCACAGAGGACTACTTGAGTGTCGGGGTCGAGATGCTGGATTGCATTTACGAGATGAATGATTCCTTTTTGGCGGGTAATCCGACCAACGAAGAGAACGAATGGAGTGTCAGGATCGATCCCAAACTTCTCCAATGTGGCCTTGTTGAAAGTCGGAGTGTACTCGTTTGGGTCTATGCCGTTATAAATAACTGAAACGCGTTCTTCAGGGACATCAAAGAGGCGAAGAATGTCTTCTCTGGTTTCGTTCGAAACAGCGATCACTGCGTCGGCCATTTCAATAGCGGTTTTTTCGAGCCAGAGAGTGAAGTCGTAACCACCGGCAAGCTGTTCACGCTTCCATGGGCGAAGCGGCTCAAGTGAGTGGACGGTGAGTGCCATGGGTAGGCCGTAGTTCAGGTGTGCAAGGATTCCCCCGAAGTGAGAATACCAGGTGTGTAGGTGAACGACGTCAGCGTCGATGTTTCGAGTGTTAAAATCGAGACAGTTCTGGAGAGCAGAAAAAACTGACTGGAGTCCTTCAGGAGCCGTGTAGTTGGAATTGTCGGGAGCGGATCCGTACACTTTGGGATTAAGGCCCTCTTTTGGTTGTTCTCCAAAACAACGAACCTGCACGTCACAGAGTTTAGACAATTCGCGCGAGAGATACTGCACATGGATGCCGGCACCGCCATAAATGTTAGGCGGATATTCGTTGGTGAGGAGGAGCGGCTTCATGAAAGACGTAACAGAGCGGCTTAGAATAGAATTTCAACCGTGGAACGCCACTCTCCGACATTGACCTGATGCAGTCATAGGGGTACTTCAGATTTTCCGAAACGCGTGGAGCTTTTGGCTCTCGCGAGCGATTAGAATGTGCTGACCAGCCATCTTGAGTTCAAGCCAAGTGTCTCTTGTCATTCCAGTCACTCCAAAAACGTGGTTTTTATGAGGTTGGTTCCCACCTTTTTTTTAATAGGGGACCAACGCTCTTCACTGGCCCTTGTCCGGAAATTACGAGGTCATTTCATATTTTCCGTAGTTTAAATAGGCATGATTTAAAAATATGTTAACAAAACTTAAGTTTTATCTTGTCTTAATTAAAACTTTGCCATAGAATCGTTGCCATGAATCGGATTGTGACCACTATCACCGCTCTCACTGCCTCTCTGTTTCTGACTCCAGCTCTCGAAGCTGACGAAGCCCTCCTTAAGCAGATCAACTCACGACTCATGGCCATCGAGAGCCGACTCAATGTTCTCGAGGAAAGCAGTCAGGGCAGCAGCAGCTCGCACGACTATTACAGCTCTTATCAGGAGGCTGCGACGATCGACGCAGCCACCGAAAACACGGTTTCAAAGATTCCGGCTCCACCCATTCCTGAAGCGTCTCCCGCTGTCGCCGGAGAGGAAACTAAGGCTCCGGCGAAGGGTGTGTCCTCCACCTATGTAATCAAAGATGGTGATACGCTAGGTAGCATCGCTCGTAGTCATGAAGTCGAGCGTTCCGAGCTTCTCAACGCAAACCGTCTCAGCGAAGGGCAGCCCATATATATCGGAGAGACGCTGCTGATTCCTGGTAGTGAGCCTATTGGCACTGAAGTCGCGAGCACCACTCAGGCAACAGAGCTAGAGATTCCGTCGCCGGCGGCACCCGCTGCTGAAAATTCTATCGTAGCTGCTGAGGTGGACAACGCAGCTGGTGGAACTACTCACGTCGTGGTTGTTGGTGACACACTGACTTCCCTCGCCCGTCAAAGTGGCACGACTGTGGCGGCAATCAAGCAGGCGAACGGGCTTTCTGGTGATGTCATAGCGCTAGGGCAAATCTTGACGATGCCGGCTGCGGGAGCCATCACGGTTCCCGAAAAGGACATTGAGACTGCCTCAAACAGCACTACTGGTTCTGAGGAAGTCACTTATGAGTATGACAATCCGCTCTTGAGCGAAGAAGAAACCTACGGTTTCTATACGGTCAATAAGGGCGATAACCTTTACGCTCTCGCTCGCGACTTTTTCACGACGATGTCAGAGCTCCAACGCCTGAATCGTCTTGGCGACAGCACCGTAATCTATCCGGGCAACGAGCTGATCGTTCCCACCACCAGATACAACGAGTATCACAGTTCAGGTGACGTTGCTCAGCGGTAGTCCACACCGCGTAAGAATTTGTCTCCGATGCGACCCCCGAGGTTGTGGATGAGACTTAGTTGAGTGGTCAAAAAACCCGGTTCCGAAAGGGGCCGGGTTTTTTATCATCTGGATTCCTCAGTTCCGATGGGAGCGAGAGTGTCTCCTATTGTAGGAGATTCTGTTTTTTCTTGGGACTCTTCTAATTCTTCCTTCTCATCTTCAATGGCCTCCGGAATGATGACTTGAAGCCTAACCTCACCGCTGTCGAAAAGAGACGGAGAGTTGATTATTCGGATAGAGAAAAGATTGCTATCGACGCCCCGTTCGGTGAGGAGCTCCTTCACTCTGGCAGCCCGTTTTTCGCAGAGGTATTCGTTAAAGGTTGCGGCGTCCCCTTGGCAGCGCATCGCTGATATGGTGATAGGATTACCCGTGAAGGGGGGCTTCTGGAGTATTGTAGAAACGTCATCAAAGACCCCAGTCTGATCCGCCCGCAGAAGCGTTGTGCTTCTAGAAAACAGAATGGATTGAAGGTCGATGTAGTGAAGAATGCGGTCGGCCGGAAGCGCTTGGATAACGGTGCGAGTGGTGGTTTCGTGATTTGCTATGGTAAGTTCGGGCTGGGCGCCAGTAAGGGGCTGGGCACGAACTGGGGCGATACCGGCGCCGCCACCTCGGTTAATTCGGGAAAGATCGCTCATCATGACTAGAGCGGGGTAGATTTTGTTGAGTGGTAAGCCTGGAATGGCAAAAGTCTTCTCAGCTGTTGGATGGGATTGAAAGTCAATCAGTGCCGCTTGGGATTCAAGAGTGGTAAGATCGACTTTGATATCTGGTAGGTCATCTGTGTTTACAATACAGATCCGGTTGATGAGCTTTCGGTTTTCCATCAGAGGCTCGATCAGGATCTTCAGGGCAGCGACAGAAATCACGCTGTCGGTGAGTCCAGAGATCAGGATACGATCTTTCCAGAAAGCAATCATACCCTCATGGGTGGAGAGACCCAGTTCTTCCAGAAGGCTTTTCAAGTCTTCTAGCTTTGGAAGGGGTGCGTCTGGCGAGATCGTGAGCCCTCCCTGCATAATCGCAAGGTCGGGGCGGACTGACTTCACGAAAGTAGCGATCAGTTGAGCGGTTTCCTCAGAGTTAACCATTCCGGCGAACTCGATGCCCTCGGGTCTGAATCGAATTGACAGCTGGGGAGGTTCCACAATCGAGTATGCATCGGAGGAACCACCCGCAAGCCAGAGGGTGATAGCTAGAGCGGCTCTGGACACGGTTCTCATCAATGGTGATTTCCTTTGGAGGGAGGGATTCACGTAAGGCTAAGATTAGATTGTTTTTGCCCCGGCAAAGTCAATCTTACAGAAGGTTTGTTTGCCCATGATCGGACGATTCTGCTTGGCGGCTGCGGGTCGGTGATTCTAGCCTAATATGCATCGAAGCTTGCGCTAATTCTACCTTTCGCCTTTGTTTTCCCCTCCCTCCCAAAATTTAATGGCTGACATCCAATCTCTAAAAGAAGCACTCTCCATTTCGCCGGATAACTTGCCGCTCCTGCTTATGTTGGGTGACGCCTACTTGGAGGAACTTGAATTTGAGCAGGCAAGACAAACCTTCGAAGATGCACTAAAAGTCGCGCCCGGCAATCCTTTCGCGAGGACTCAGATCGCCCAATTACTTGAGCTTGAAGGGAGGTCTTCTGAAGCAATCCTGCGGCTGGAGCAGGTTTGTGGCGACCACTCAGATTTTGCTCCCGCGTGGATCATGCGGGCAAAACTGGCGTTGACCGAAAACAACGGTGATGAGGCCCGTAAATTCTACGAGAAAGCAATTTTAGTAGATCCGGCTCTTCGGAATGATGATTTGCTCAAACGGATTCGGCAAGCCGGAGGTCGACGAAAATTTGAGGAACCCCGGGAGGCCATGCCGCAGGCTACTGGTGATATGCAGGCCGGGGCCTTTTATGATCCCGAATTCGAAGAAGATGAATTTGATGAGAACTCTTATGGTGATGACTCAGACATCGAGATTGAATTCGAGGAACAGACCGGAGCGAATTTTCAGAATGTGGGGGGTATGGAAGCTGTCAAAGAGGACATCCGCATGAAGATTCTCTATCCGATGGAGAACCGAGAGCTGTTCGAAGCGTATGGCAAAAAGGCAGGGGGAGGCGTTCTGTTGTATGGGCCTCCCGGATGCGGCAAAACGCTTATCAGCCGGGCTACGGCTGGGGAGATTGATGCAAAATTTTTGAGTGTTGGGCTTCACCAGATTCTTGACATGTGGATCGGGAAATCAGAGGAAAAGCTGCATGAGATTTTTGAACTGGCTCGGCGTAACGCCCCATCGGTTCTCTTCTTTGATGAGGTGGACGCTCTGGCGGCTGATCGCAAGGACATGCGCAGTTCAGCAGGTCGGACCTTGATTAACCAGTTCTTGGCAGAATTGGATAGCGAATCGGCTCAGAATGAAGGGGTGCTTGTCCTTGGCGCAACGAATGCTCCCTGGCACCTTGATTCGGCCTTCCTGCGACCAGGTCGCTTTGATCGTCTCGTTTTTGTGCCACCACCGGATACAGAAGCTCGGGAAGAAATAATCAAGATTATGGCGGAGGGGAAACCCGTTTCCGGTCTCGATGCTCAGGGACTTGCCAAGCGGGTCGAGGAATTCTCAGGGGCTGACATCAAAGCGGTATTTGACCAAGCTATCGAAGCCTCACTTTCCGAAGCGATGAAATCTGGTAAGGTGATTCCGGTCACTCAAAGGAAACTGGTAAGATGTGCCAAGTCAGTAAAGCCGAGTACGAAAAAGTGGTTCGAAAGTGCCCGGAACTATGCTCTCTACGCCAATCAAAGTGGATTTTACGATGATGTCCTTGAGCATCTAGGCATCGATAAGCCCTGAGAATCGCAGAAGGAATGAGCGAATTAGCGCACGGGCTGCTCCTTCAAGAACAGGGGCGATTTGAAGAAGCGGAGTCTTGTTTTAGGAGCGCGCTCATTCGTGAGCCGGAAAATGACCACGTTTACGGCAGGTTGGCGCTGTGCCTGATTTCAATGCCGGGAAGGAAAAAAGAGGCGCTTGAGTCGATCGAAAGCGCCATTCGGCTTCGGGCCGACGAGCCCCTTTATCACGGAGTAAAATCCCTAGTTCTCGTTGAATTGAGGCGGGGTAAAAGTGCTCTCGAAGCAGCAGATCAAGCGTTGGCGTTAAATCCTGCGGACGCTTTTTCACTAGCTTCCAAGGCGAATGCCTATTGTTCTATGGATCGCTGGGCCGAAGGGGAGGAGTGGAGCCGCAAAGCGCTTAAAATCGACAGCGACAACGCCATGGCGGCGAATTTGCTTACTCACACCCTTCGATTGCAGGGAAAAAGCTCGGAGAGCGCCACTGCGGTGGAACAATTACTGGCTGACGATCCGGAAAATAGTTTCGTCCATGTGAATGCGGGATGGAGCGCCTTACAGCAGGGGCAGCCTAAAAAGGCAGAGGAACACTTTCGCGAGGCACTAAGGCTCGACCCCGACTCTGATATGGCGCGAGAGGGGCTCTTGGAGTCATTTCGAGCTCGATCTTGCTTTTACCGTGGGTATCTGGCCTACACTTTTTTCATGCAGCGCTTCACTGGCTGTAAGCAGTGGGCCATTATCATTGGTGTCTACGTCGTTTACCGTTTCGCCGTTGAGTTAATGGAGAGCCTCAGTTCTTTGGTTGCCGGAGCTCTTGTGTTGCTTTGGCTTGCGCTGGTGATGTGGGTGTGGCTGGCACCTGGTATCGGGAACTTTCTGATTTTTCTCGATCGAAATGCACGGTTGGCTTTAAAAACTGGAGAGCGGCTTCAGGGGATAGTGGTTGGAGGCGGAATCACCCTCGGCTTAGTTGGGTTGGTTGGAGGACTTATAAGCGGTTATGAACCGATATTCTTCGCTGGAATCGGTCTCGTAGTATCAACACTGCCAGCATCACTGTCATTCGGCAACGAATCGAGGGTGGGTAGGCTTGTGTTTGGCTCCATCACCGCCTTCGTCTACCTGACCACGGTAATGGTCACGACGGTCGAAGCTTTTCAGCATCCGGCCGACAACTGGCACCAAATCACCATTGGGATGGGCTTGGCGGCTCTCTTGCTGGCTATCCTGAGTACTTGGCTCGGAAATGTAAGAGCCCTTCGTCAGGCCCCGGCTTCCTGAGTGAGACAAAAAAAGCGACGAATCTCCGTCGCTCCTCAAGCGCTTCCGTTCGGAGGCCCGCTTTGTGCTATTTTCCTTTTGTTTCGCGGGTCTTGATATTAGTTGCAGCTTTGCCGATACGATCACGAAGATAGTTCAGCTTAGCGCGACGGACTTTACCGTGCTTCATCACCTCAACCTTGGCGGTTTTTGGGGAGTGCAGTTGGAAAACACGTTCCACACCCTCACCATTCGAAATTTTGCGGACGGTGAATGCCTCGTTAACCCCTGAGCCGCGACGACCGATAACGATTCCTTTGAAAAGCTGGATGCGCTCTTTGCCGCCCTCAACCACACGAGAGTGAACATTGACCGTGTCACCCTGAGAGAACTCAGGCACATCTGTTTTCATCTGCTCACGCTCGATTTTGTCAATCACGTTCATGGTTTAAAAAGGGCAAAATTTACACCGCGAATCTCGCTGTTCGCAGAGGGGCGGAACTGTTACGCCAAAAGATGGCAAAAGCAACGGAATTCCCGATTATTTTTTGTTGCGCGATTTCGAATCCGCGCCTAATATCCCGCTCCCCAACGGAGCGGATCTTAGCCGGAAGCGTTTTCCTAACAGATTCACCACAAAAGGAGTGGTAGTTCAGTTGGTTAGAACGCCGGCCTGTCACGCCGGAGGTCGCGGGTTCGAGTCCCGTCCACTCCGCCACTTATTTCCCCACGAGTTAGGGTGGTTTTCTCCGAAAGAATCTGTCGGATACGAAGTCGCGTCTCGCGTTTCATCTGACCCGGTTCCGGCACTGCGCAGATCTAACTTGGGCAAGTAGAGCCAAGACGAAGTAGTGCATCGGGCATGGTTCGGTAATTCTATCCATTCGCTAACGGGTTTCATCTGGACAGAGCACTTTTCTTTGTATCTGTATTTATTAAGGCGGGTGATTGTTAGTGGTCTGTTTAACTCAACCTCGCACTCGATATTCGGCATTGTGTTTTTGCAAGAGTTGGTCATCCTTCTCCCATGACTAACCCGTATTCTTTTCCGCGTTATTATGTCCAAAAAAACATTTTTGGATTGTTTAACCAGTGGTTCCGCGTCTTCGATGAGAACGGGAGTATCGTCTTTTTCTGCAAGATGCGGGCTTTCAAATTGAAAGAAGATTTTCGGATCTTGGCTGCCGATAAAACAACTGAGTTGATCCGTATCAAGGCACGGAACGTGATAGATTTTGGAGCGACCTACGATGTTCTTGATGTCTCGACTGAGCAACTTCTTGGGTCGTTTCGCAGGAAGGGACTAAAGTCAATTTTTAGGGATGAGTGGGTGATTTTTGATGTCAACGAACAAGAGGTTGGTGTAGTCCGGGAAGACAGCGGTGGGATGGCATTCCTCCGCCGCATGCTGGGGGGGATTGCCGATCTTTTTTCGCCTCAGCAGCACTTTGGTAGCATTGGTAACCAGCCGGTTCTTGCGTTTCGCCAAACTAGAAATCCGTTCTTGACCAAAACTTATCTAGACTTTTCTTCTGACGGCCAAGGGTTGCTGGATCGTCGTATGGGAATTGCTGCTGCAGTTCTCTTCTGCGCTATCGAGGGGAAGCAGGAGTAGGGAGAGCAAGGCGTTCGAGAGTATCACTCGGAAGGCAAGGGGTCTCCTTGTGTGGTTCTCCATATTGAGAGTGAGCTACGCAGAGATTCGAAGCGGTTTTTGTCTGTTTCGTTCTGCGACTTGGCGAGGCTCTGAGTTTCGAAAGGGTCCGTGTTAAGATCGAATAGTTGCCACTCTGCGATCTTTGGATAGTGCACGAGTTTCCAACCGTCGTTTGTCCGAATCATTCTCTGGGTGTCTTTGTAGTACCCGTAGATTTCTTCGTGGTGTGAGGTTGAAGGTTCGCTAACACTGCGAGCAAAACTTCGGGCCGTGACCGAGTCTGGAATTGCTACGCTTACTAGTTCACAGCTCGTCGGATACACTTCCCTCAGATAGATTTGAGCTTCAGTTTGGAATCCCTCTGGAATATTTGGTCCGGCCATCACGAACGGCACGTTTATAGTGTGTTCATACATGTTCTGCTTGCCCCTCAAACCGTGGGATCCGCAGGCCATTCCATGGTCGCTGGTGAAAATGACAATCGTATCCTCTAGCTGCCTGCTCGACTCGAGGCTTTTCAAGATCCGACCGATCTGGGCATCCATGTCTTCAATGACGGAATAATAAACCCTTAGCAGATCTTTGACCGCTTCCTCTGTCCTTGGCCACGCCAAGAGTGCTTCGTCACGTCCGTCGAAATTGCCGTGATCAAGCGGATACACGGGAAGGAAGTTTTTTGGCAAGGGAATATTTTCGGCTGAGTATTTCCCCGAAAGGCCGGGGGGCATAAACAGCGGATCATGTGGAGCTGTGAAATTGACATGGCAAAACCATGGCTTTTCCTGGGGTGACTTCAGCAGCGAAATCGTGGCATCTGCAAACTTTCGACTGATGTCTGGGGTCACACCAATACCGAGTTCCGGGTAACGAATGAGGCGGTCATCTTCTTGAAAAATCCATCCTCGATAGCCAGTGATGGGAAAGCCTTTCCAATCGACCTGACCTTCCTTCCAGTATTGGCCGCCTCCGCTCCCAAAAAGAGCAGCGACGCCGTCGTAGCCTCGGCTGGACGGGCGACCGCTGACATGCCATTTGCCGACATGCCAGGTGTTATAACCACCTCGCCGAAGCGCTTCAGCCCAGTCGACGGATTCGGAAGTGCCGGCGACTCGGCCGTTCTGGTCCACTCCGATTTCCCATCCGTGACGACCGGTCAGCAATTCGGCCCGGCTGACGATACAAATGGGGTAGGAGCAGGTCGCGCGAGTAAAGGTCAGGCCGCGTTCAACGAGGTAATCGAGATTGGGAGTGCGGATATGAGGATTGCCCAGTGCCGAGATGCAGTCAGGCCGCATGTCATCGGCAAGAAGGAAGAGAATGTTGGGACGGTCGGACGCAACCCGGTCGGACGCAATGAGGGTGTCTCCCGCTGGCATAAAGAGAGCAAGGAGCAACTTCAGTGCAGGCTGTTTCATCACTTATTTTCTTCTGTTGTGACTTCTATCCGGTGAATTTGTCCATTGAAGTTCCCGTCGGGTGCTTCCTTATCCACCGGGTTGGCAGCGTCGAATCCAACACTAAGGTGCTCCTGCGGATGGGATTTGAGGAGTTGAGATCGTCCGGTGATTTTTTTGTTCCCGTTGGCGGTGAATTCCGCGCTACCGTCTGCGTTGAGGTTGGCAACAATATCAATTTTGCCGGAGAATGCCATTTCTGAGCTGATGCGGTTTTCGATGCCTTTGCCGGGTTTTACCATAAATACAAGACGGCCCTGATTAAAATAGAGCACGTAGCCGATGTTGGAGCCGCCATGGGAAACGACAACGCCGTGAGGCTTGTCCGCCTCCACGATAGCTCGAATAGTGATAGTCTTACCGGAGACGGAGGGCACTTGTCCTGTTTGAACAGTGTCGCCAAAGTTAACTTTCTTCCAGTTGACGGGCTTGGTGGGGGACAAGGTTTTCTCAGCTTTACCCTTGGTAGTGGAGGGATAGAGCATTACGGGATTCTCAACGATGCCCACCGGACGGACTCCGTGGCCCGCCTGCCCGGAGCCGATGTCAGCTATCATGGCGTCGGCAATCTTCTGAAGTCGCTGGATCACTTTGGGATTCTCAGCGGCCACATCGGTCGTTTCGCCGATATCCTCGTCGAGATTGTAAAGGCGCCCACTCGATCGAATATCTCCGGGTTGTTTGAGGCCCATGCCGATGGATTGAGGTTCGAGAGCTAGTTTCCAAGAACCGGAGCGTACTGCCATCAGCTTGGTTCCCTTGTAATAATGCCACGCTTCATGGGGGCTGTTTTTTGTTTCGCCTCTGAGGAGGGGGGAGAGGTCCTTGCCATCGATCTTGATGTTAGGCTTCAATCTAACGTTGGCGAGTGAGGTAAAGGTTGGTAGCAAATCGGTAGTGCCGGAGATGGCATCACTCGAAGAGTCGGCTGCAATTTGCCCGGGCCACCACGCGATGGTGGGTTCGCGGACGCCGCCCTCGAGAGTGCCTCCTTTGGCACCACGCAGCGGTCCAGAAACGCCGCCTTTGTCTCCTTTTGAGGCCCAGGGTCCATTGTCGCTGGTGAAAATGACCAGAGTATTCTTGTCGAGATTCAGTCTTGCCAGGGCACCAAGTATCTGGCCGACACTCCAGTCAACTTCTTCGACCCAGTCGCCGTAAACGCCGTTTTCAGATTTTCCAACGAAGTCAGGGTGGGGGAAAATAGGAACATGCATCGCTGTGTGTGGCAGGTAGACGAAGAAGGGCTTGTTCTGGTTGGTTTCGATGAACTTGATGGTCTCTTCAGTGTATTCGCGAGTGATGCGTCGCTGACTTTCGTCCTCGAGCAGTTCGGCCACGTCCTCATTCCGCATCAGTGGATGCACTTTATGTCCGGTCTCGGCGGCGGCACGGCCCATGTCGTTAGAGTAAGGGATGCCAAAGTAGGTATCGAATCCCTGTCGAGTCGGGAGAAACTCGATCTGGTCGCCGAGGTGCCACTTTCCGAAGCAACCCGTTGCGTATCCGCTCTCACTGAGATAATCGGCAATAGTGTGTTCGGCCGGGTTGAGGCCTTTGGAACTTTTTGGAAAGAAGACACCAGGAACAGACACTCTAGGAGCGTAACTGCCGGTGAGCAGTTGGGCTCGTGATGCAGAGCAGACGGGGGCGGCGTAAAAGCTGGTGAGCTTCATGCCCTCCTCTGCCATGCGATCGAGATTGGGAGTGCGATTGGCGGTTGAGCCGAAGGGGCCGATATCGCCGTAGCCCATGTCGTCGATAAAGATAATGACAAAGTTAGGGCGATCCTCAGCGAAAAGGGGAGGCAACAGAGCCAGCGAGAGAAGGAAAGAGAGAAAGCGAATCATGGGTAGGCTTTTTGTCGAATTGTCCGTCTAAAATCTGATTTCAAAAACGGGGTGCAAATCAATCGAGTGCTTTCAATTCTTCCAGCATCTCGAGCAGGTGTTTTGTGAGAAGAACAGAGGACTCGCGCTCAAACCGACAGGTGCCGATCCAAGTCTCATAACCGCCAAGGTCAAACTGGTTGGGCGGAGGAAGATATCCGTAGCCGCCGTTTGCTAACGAGATTGTGAAGGTGTGGGGAAACGGGCTCTTCTCCTTGATCTCAAGGCCAATTTCCACCAACACTTCAAAGGGAAGGGACACGATGGCCTGATCTCCGATACGAATCGCCTGGATGAGCACGTCCTCAGTTTTGTTTGGCTCTGAATACCGTACTGTTGCGTTGGCGTACTGCGCAAATTTCTGATGTAAGTCGAGACCTTCGCGTTCCTTTCGGGTCATCTCGATAATGCGAAGGGCGCGTTCGACTTCGTCCTTCTTCATGCTGCGATACTTGAGAGATATGGACCGCTGTCTCATCGCTACGATCGGATCAATATCAAAACTCTTGATCGTTTTGGAAGCCCGCCAGGCGGCGTCAGCCGTCTTGGTGGCAACCTGTCTGACCTGCTCGAATGGAGCCCGGGGGGCACGCACTCTCTGGAAGTCGAGATTATTGATGTCACCACTGGTGCCGTTGGTCATCATGGCAACAAAGTGATTTTTCGGATTGGATCCGGCTGTCCGATAGGGGAAGATCTTCGAGAACTCGCCAAAGTAATCGGCGGAGGCCATTCCGACTTCTTTTCCATTCTCTTCGATCACCTTTGGAATGTTGCCGACATAGTGAAGAGAGTAGTTGGCAATGAGGCCGAGGGGTTTTCCACGGCGATTGCGGATGTCAACGATGCAGACTTCCGGATCGATTGGTCCGGCCGGAGTGTCGATGGTGGCAGGATTAGGATTCATCCTTACTTTATCGTAAGTGCCGAAGGGGTTTTTATCCATCATGCCCTCCTTGAGATACCAGCGACGGTTTCGGACTTCGCTTGGCTCGTCTTCAGAGGCAAACCCGACCTCGGCGGGTTCGAGAGATTTAATGGATTTGGTGAGCGCTGCAACCAGACCGTCAAAACGCGTCTTCTCATAAGCAATGCGTCCGGGAGAGGTATCTCCACCCTTGGGAGTGGTGTGGGCGTGAGTGCCACTGACGAGCATTTCCTCCACCTTCCAACCCGTACGTTCCGCGACGATGGCCTTGGCCTCATCGGTCATCTCGTGGCTTGTTCCGATAGCATCGATAAGGGCAATGGCGGCTCGGCCTTCTCCATTTTGAAAGGCAATGGCCCTGACATGCATGGGATCATGAATGTGGTTGGAGGGGCCGGATCTTAGTTGGATCGGAAAAACAGTGGGGGAAATATCCACCGCTGCGGTTCCGACCTGAAGGCCGTTTTCAGCGACCAAGGAATTTAGAGCAAGAAGAAGAGTCAAGATGGCAGCAGTATGCTTCATAGATATTCAACAGATTTAGTCACATGACTATACTCTGTTTGATTGCCTCTGGTCTCCCCCGTAATCGTGGCGAAGCAACTAGCCCTGCTGCTGTTTTCGAAATTGGCCTGGAGTGACGTCATATCGCTCACGAAAAATTGTCTGGAGATAATGGGCGTGACTGAAACCAACTTGTTCTGCGATCGCTTCAACCGTCAGGGAGGTGTTTCGAAGAAGTCGGATTACTTCTCGAAACTGGATCCGTAGAATCTCCTCTTTGGGCCCTCGGTTAAGGGCTGCCTTCATGCGCCGTTCGAGCGTGCTCCGAGAGATAGAAAGCCGATCACATATAGCGGCAACGGTCAGACCGTGGAAAGCTTCTTCGCGGATCAGGCGCACGGCACGCAGGACGATAGCATCTTCGATGACAAATTCGTCTGACGATTCCCGCACTTCGATGCCCCGCGGAGGAATCAGGGAAGGGGGCTCGATCGCTTCGTTTTTCATCAGTCGATCAAGCAACTCTGCGGCTCTAAAACCCACCGCGTGACCGTCGAATCGTACGCTTGTCAGGCTGGGAGAGGTGAACTCGCAGAGAGTTTCCTCATTTTCACATCCAACGACAGCGACTTCTTCAGGCACGGCAATTCGGGCCCGTCGGCAGGCATCAATAAGGCGGACTCCGAGCTGGTCGTTGGTGGCAAAGATGCCGACGGGTTTCTCCAGTGATGTGAGCCAGTTTATCAGTTCTCGCTGGTGCTGCTCCCAGTCGGCTGTAGTGGATTCGCTGTGTGCCGGCAAGGTAGAGCACTTGGCTCCAGCGGCCTCAATCGGAGTGACGAAATTACTGATGCGTTCCCGAAAGAAGGATTCGGTGTCGAGGGTGTAGGCGGCGAATCGGCGATAGCCGCGATTGACAAAATGCTCTGCGACACGTTGGCCGATTAAGGCGTTGTCCATTCCAACAAAGGGAAATCCGGTTTCGTAGTTGGTTGACCGGACCTCGACTGTAGGTAGTCCGGTGGCGACAATCGCCTCTGCCATCTCGGCGTTATGGGTTCGTGTAATTATGCCGTCTCCGTTCCAATTCATTAGCCAAGGGGGCAACGAAGAGTCAAGGGCTCTCAGCTCCAGGAAGGTCGACCAGGGCCCGTGAGAGTTGAGGTAGCGACTTACTCCGGCGAGGAGATCGCGGGTGTAGGAGCGCGTCGTTTCCACGAGCAAAGCTACTCGGGGAGGAGAATCTGTTTGATCTTTTTTCAATATGACGAAAAACCTGAGCTTTTGTGAATCATAGGTGTAGAGACAAAAGTATCAAAGACGATACTATAGCAATATGTCTGAATACATTGGCAAAGCATTAATCGTCGTGGGAGATGCGGCGGAGACGGTAGACACGCTTTATCCCTTTTACCGATTGCAGGAGGCGAAGATCCAACCGGTTGTGATTGCTCCTGAGAAACGGCTCTACCAGATGGTGATGCACGAGATCCGTCCGGGTTGGACGATTACCAAGGAGTGGGAGGGATACCAAATTCAGGCAGACCTAGCATTCAGTGAGGTGGAACCGCGGGAATATCTCGGCATTCTTTTTTCAGGGGGGCGGGCGCCGGAATACATTCGCGATGATAAAGATCTTATTCGCCTGACCCAGTGGTTTTTCGATAATAATAAGCCTTGTGCCAGCGTCTGTCACGGAGTTGAGGTCCCGGCGCGTGCAGACCGGGTTCGTGGGCGCCGCATGGCCACGGTGGCGAAGTGCCAGTTTGATCTCGAGGTCTGCGGCGGGATCTACGTGAATGAACCCTGTGTCATCGATGGAAATCTCGTTTCGGGAAGGACCTTTCACGATAACGGCCATTACGTTGGTCCTTGGATTGAAATGCTGGAAGAGGAGGCAGCGAAGCATTCATGAATCGAAGAAACTCCCTAAAGTTGATGGGTATGGCGGCAACTTCACCCGTATTGGCGCAGGCTCGATCGGAAGCATTCGTGATTCGTTATGTGCTGTCCTCGGCAATGTATGGCGACCTTCCTCTGGATGAGGTTCTTGCTGAGATTGCAAAAACAGGAGCGGAGTCCGTCGATATCTGGCGGTTGCGTCATGCCAACCATCGCGAACAGATCACTGAAATGGGTGACGAGGAATTCCAGGGAAAATTACTGACCCACGAGGCAATGATGTCTGTCTCTACCTGCTATCCACTCGGGCCTTTTGGGCAGGATGAAGAGATGCGCTGGGTGATGAAGAACGGGGGGCACATGACGGTTTGTGGTTCTGGCAGTCATGGGGAAAAGGATCCCAAGGGCATGGAGGCTAAGCGCCAAGTGAAGCTCTTTTTTGAAAAGCTGAAGCCCCACTATGAGTTGGCCGAAAGCCTCGGGGTTACCATGGCGATTGAGAACCATAAGAACTCGATGCTCTCATCTCCGGATTCCATCCGTTATTTTGCCGACTTAAATCCTTCAAAGAATGTCGGCATTGCTTTTGCGCCTCATCATCTTCACGATGTTATCGATGAGATCCCCGGTTTGATCGAACACTGTGGGAAGGAAAATCTTCCGTTCATCTATTTTCAGGAATACCACCCGTCCTCCAAGGAGGAGATGGCCAAGGTTGAGGAGTTGAAGCAGATGCCCGGCTTTGGAAGCCTTGATTATGTTCCTGTCCTTGCAGCTCTCCGGGAGGTAAAATTTGAAGGCTTGGCTGAGATATTCATGCATCCAACGCCCCGAGGGGAGCCGATGCTGCCGACATCGGCAGAGATCACCCAAGTTATCAATCACTCGAGGGAGTATCTGAATAGTTGTCTGACCAAAATATGAGGTGGTGGCTTGGCCTTTTTTTTCTAATGGGAAGCGGTTTGCCGCTCACCGCGGCTCCTCATGTCGTTGGCTACGAACGTTTTTGTGCCGACGCTGTGAGTGTGAGAGGGGGAGCGATCCTTTATTCCGAACTGGGCTGCGCCAACTGCCACGGGGAATCACCAGTGATGATTGCACGATCGGGTCCCAACCTCATGGATCTTTCCCAGCGGGTGGAGCGTGACTGGGTCGATGCTTTTCTTAAAGATCCGGCTTCGGGACGCGAAGGAAGCGCCATGCCATCAATGGCTCACGCGCTCTCCGATGAAGACCGTGAGAAACTCCTCGCTTACCTTTCGAGCCTGGATACCAACCCTAAATATCCGACGGCCCGACATGCTAATGCCGAGGGGGGTAGCGCTCTCTTTCACGAAAAAGGCTGCGTGGCCTGTCATGCTCCGACGGCTGACTTTAAGGCGCCTCACGAAGCGCAGGATTCTGATTTTCCCTTAGCCGTATCGCTACCAGACCTAGCAGCAAAAACCCACTTCAAGGCGTTGGCAGCATTCCTTACTTCACCCTCAGATTTTCGAAGTGATGGGAGAATGCCGCACCTCCCATTGGAAAGTCAGGAAGCCGTGGATCTCGCGGCTCACCTTCTGGATTTCCAATCGAGTAATCCGAGGGATGACGCCAAGCCCCTAGCGAAATGGCCGAAAGTCGCTACGGGTCAGATTGAAGCCGGCCGCGCCATTGCTAAGAATTTGAATTGTGCGGCCTGCCATGTATTGCCGGATCTGGAATCCAAGGCAGTCATAGAGATCAAAAATACCAAGGGTGGTTGTCTTTCCGGTGACCTCTCGATTTCACGCCCCAGTTATCAACTGAGAGAAGATCAGTTGAAGTCTCTCCGCGTATTTTTGGGAGCTGACTCGAAGGTTCTCAATGAGGATCCTCATCTTACGCTGGCAGCAATGAACTGCTATGCCTGTCATGAGAGGGATGGTGTCGGTGGTCCCATGGTCGAAACGAATCCTTTCTTTGTGGGAGATGAAAGCCTCGGAGACTCCGGTCGATTGCCTCCACCGCTGACGGGGATCGGTCGCAAATTAAAGAGCGAATGGATGAAGGGAGTTCTCTCCGGAGATACTGGGAAACACGTTAGGCCCTATTTGAAGACGATGATGCCTGGCTACCCCGGACATGCGGAGGTGCTGACCACGTGGTTAGTGAAACTCGATAAGGAGGACGGGCTCGACGACTGGCCGGCGGAAGTGGGTGATCTCGAAGCTGGTCGAAAGTTGCTTGGCACTCATGGTGGTGTGAATTGTATCATCTGCCACAACTGGGGTGAGAAAGAATCGTTAGGGATTTCCGCGTTAGATATCAGTTCTCTCAATGAACGGCTACACCCTGAATGGTTTCGCCAATATATGCTGAACCCAGCTTCCTATCGTCCCGGAACCTTGATGCCGGCCCTGTGGCCGGGAGGTCGGTCGACGATTCCTGACGTCCTTGATGGAGACGCGGAAAAGCAGATGGCCGCGATCTGGCAATTCATTGCTGATGGAGAAGGGGTGCCAGATGGATTCCCGGATTTTCGTCCCGGGCAGTTTGAGTTGATTCCCGATAAACGACCCATGATTCAGAGAACCTTTCTCGAAGGCTCGGGCACGAAATCCATCCTCGTAGGATTTCCGGGCGGGATTAACCTCGCTTTTGATGGGCTCAGTGGGCAGCCGGCTCTGGTCTGGCTTGGGCGATTTTTTGACGCCTACGATACTTGGTTTGTGCGGAAGATTGAGTTTCAGAAACCGGCCGGTGAGGAGGCCTTCGCGTTTGGGAAGATCGAGACCGACATTCGATTTCGAGGTTACCGAGTTGATGAGGGAGGTAATCCGGTATTCTTGCTAGAGCATGGGGGGAAGAATTATGAAGAGTGCTACACCGTAGTTGGCGGAATGCTACATCGGAAGGTCACGTGGGAGAGTGGGGATGAACCTCCGAGCGCTCACCCTGAGAATGTGAGTACTGAGCGTGTGAGCGCTAACAACGCGGTGAAGTTTTTATATTCATGGAAATGAGACGTAAAGCCCTTGCTGTGATTCTACTGGCAGTGATCAGCGTTGTTGCTGCTGAAGAACCTGCCTACCAAGTGAAGAATTTGCTCTCGGCTGAGTCACCGACCCACTCGCGGTCGACAGAATGGAAGCCGGGAGAAGGGATTGCCATGGAAGTCAGCGGAATGGAGTGGTTGGGCGCTGACACGCTTGCGGTTTCCATCCGAAAAGGCGAGGTATGGTTAATCAAAAACGCGCTCGCAGTAGACCCGTCTGAATTCGAGTATCAGCTTTTTGCTTCCGGTCTGCACGAGCCGCTTGGTGTCACCCTTGAAGGGAAAGATCTGCTCGTTTCGCAGAGGGCTGAAATCACAAGATTGCAGGATAGTAACGAAGACGGAGTGGCGGATGCTTATCTGACTGAGTGCGATGGTTGGAACGTGTCAGGCAATTATCATGCCTACACCTATGGTCCGGAACGCGATGGTGAAGGAAACCTTTGGGTTACCCTAAACTTGGGGATGGGAGATCTTGCTAACAATGAAATAGGATGGCGCGGATGGGGCGGCATCATTGGATCAAGAGGAGAGTTCATTCCGAAAGCGCTCGGGATGCGCTCTCCCTGCGGCCTTGGGGCTAATCTTGAAGGTGACATGTTTTTCAGTGATCAGCAGGGGACTTGGATTCCAGCAACGCCGATTTATCACCTTCGTCCCGGGGCCTTCTACGGAAATCAGGAGTCGCTCGCTTCGCTTGAAAATCCGGCGGCACCCTTTCAATTGAGTGAGATTCCAAAGCCGAATCAGACCTACCCGGAGGCGGTGAACTCTTCAAAGGAATTTATGCCTCCAGCAGTTTGGCTGCCCTACAACAAGATGGGGCGCTCAGCGACGGATATTGAAGTCATCGACGAAGACGGGAGGTTTGGTCCGTTTGACGGTCAGTTGCTCGTTGGAGAGTTCACCAACGCGGCTATTAGCCGCGTCTTTCTCGAGAAAATTGAGGGAGAGTATCAAGGGGCTTGCTTCCCTTTCCTTGATGGATTCCCAGCAGCAGTCGTTCGACTGGCGTTTGCTCCAGATGGTTCATTGTATGCGGGAATGACCAATCGCGGCTGGTCGTCGCTTGGCAACCGCTCCTACGGCCTCTCCAGAATTCACTATTCCGGTATGAGTCCATTCGCCATGAAAGAGATGAAAGCGCTCCCGGATGGTTTTGAACTGGTCTTCACCAAGCCGGTATCTCTCGGATCACTTTCAAAAGGCAGCGCCACGATGATTAGCTATACCTATGAGTATTCGTCTTCCTACGGCGGAGACGAGATCGAGACGCAGAAGCTTTCTCTGCGTTGGGGGGATTTGTCGATTGATGGCATGCGGGTTAAGCTGGAAGTCGACGGGATGAGAGGGGGCTACGTGCATGAGCTTCGCCTCGATGGAGTGCATTCAGTTTCCGGTGAAATCCTAGATTATCCTGATGCCTACTACACTTTGAATCGGATTCCGAAACCATGAGGTGGCTCTTCTGCTTTGTTGTATTGGCTACTGCGCAGGGGCTGAAAGCTGGGGATCATCCTAACATTGTTTTTATTATTTCCGATGATCAGTCATGGACTGACTTCGGCTTTATGGGGAATGAACGGGTTTACACGCCAAACCTAGATCGACTCGCCTCGCGATCAGCATTGTTTGAGAATGGTTACCTCACAACCAGCGTGTGCCGCCCCTCCCTAGTAACGCTGATGACGGGCCTCTATCCGCATCAGCACGGTATCTATTTTAACCACGGGCCACCGGGAAATACGGGTTACAACCGAATGAACTCTCGTGCGGAGTATGAAAGACACCGCTCGCAAGAGTTCGAGTTGATTCGGGAGGTCGAAACACTGCCGCGCTTGTTGAGCAAGAAGGCAGGGTATCGCTGTCTGCAGACGGGTAAGTTCTGGGAAGGGCACTGGCGCAACGCTGGGTTTACCGAGGGGATGACGACGTTCGATCCACCCCCGGCAGAGCAAAACTTTGGTGGGGTAAGAATCCTTGCCTCCGGTGAGAGGGTGGCGCACGGCAACGGTGATTACGGCTTGCAGATTGGTCGCAGAACCATGAAGCCGATCAAAGACTTTATTCTTGTCTGTGAAGAGAGAGGCACACCGTGGATGGTTTGGTATGCGCCCTACCTGCCGCATCAACCGCATGATTCGCCACAAAGATTTTACGATTTGGTGGAGTCGAGGCCTGATGTGAAGTTGCATGAGATTCCTTACTTTGCCTCGATCGCTCAATTCGATGACACTGTTGGTGAGTTGGTAGAATTTGTGGAGAATTATTCCAAACCAGAGAACACGATCTTCGTTTTTGTCTCGGACAATGGTTGGAGCCCGAGTGAGCAGCCCCAGAAGGGCAATAAGCGGGAAATTAATCACACCAAGCGTAGTAAACGTGCGCCTTATGACGAAGGTGTGCGTAGTCCGATCCTGATTCGATGGGACGGTGTGATTAAACCAGAGATTCGTAGGGAGTTGGTTAGCAGTATCGATCTAGTCCCTACACTCCTGTCCGCGGCCGGTATCGATTCGGATTTGATGCCCGGATTTGATTTGATGAACGTGATACCAGACTCGCGTTCTGTCTTCGGAGCAATTTACCCTGGAGATGCATCAAAGCTTGGGGCCGCCAGTCGCGATGTGGCCTACCGTTGGATACGTCGTGGTCACTACAAGCTGATTGTTCCTCAATCACCGACACCGTGGGGAAACTATCTTGGGAGCGAGGCCCTGTTTAAGATGAGTGTGGATCCTAAGGAGGCCGAGAACCTTTCCGAATTGCGGGAGTCCTCAAGGTTGAAAGAAGAGTTAAGGTCCGAACTCGACCAGTGGTGGAATCCGTCACCGCCTTGATCAGGCAAGGTGCTCGTAAATAGCGTCGACAAGATCGAGAGACTTCCGGTTTGGTAGGATTCCAGCCTCCATCTGGTTCATAATGTAGGCGAAAGAGAGTCCGTTTTCAGGATCTGCGAAAGCATGACTGCCTCCTGCGCCCGGCTGTCCGAAAGCGCTGTGGGAGGGCCCAAACAGACCGCGCTTCTTTTGTCCATCGGTTCCAATAGGATCCCGCATGAAGCCTGCGGTAAATGCGGTCGGCATCATAAACGATCGGTCGCCACCTGAAACCTGCAGAGTGATAGCGGCTTGAATGACTGGCTTGGGCAGCGCTTGAACGCCGTCGAGTTGTCCTTTCTGCGCTAGGACTTGATAGAACCTTGCTAGTGCGCTGGCAGATCCGACGCCGCCAAGAGCTGGTAGGCCGGCTTGGAGATAGTCCAGTTGGTTTATGTCACTTAGAGCACGCATGCCTCCTGGTGAGGCAAAGATCGCAGTCGCCAGAGAGTCCTTATTGGCAAGGGAGCGGAAGAAAGGCAGTTCATCATCGACAGGTTTGATGGACTTTGGGGGATAAACGGTGGCGATGCGATCGACCATACCTGCGGTGAGACCGCCGATTCGAAAGTCGATTTGGTAAGGAGTCGCGATTCGATCGTTCCAAAATTGGCCCAAGCTGATCCCTCCGGTCACCCTGCGGACGATCTCATCGAGGAGAAAACCTATTGTTCGCGGATGGTAACCATGAGCTTTTCCCGGCTTCCAGTAGGGTTCCTGCTTCTCAAGCGCACCAATGACATCCTTGTAAGCCAGAATGTGCGGGCGATTCTCGCTTGAAAGAGCTGGCAGACCAGATTGATGAGAAAGAAGCTGGGCAAATGTGAGTTTACTTTCCCGAGCTGCTCTCAATTCGGGCCAGAGTTCGGAGACGTGGGAGTGGAGAGCGATACTGCCTTCATGAAGAGCTAGCAGAGCAGCAACGGCGGAAGGTCCTTTGGTGGTCGACCAAACTGGAGAAACGGTGTTTTCCGTCCATGGGGTCTGTTCGTTTTGGTCCCTCCACCCACGATGCAGCGCTAGTATCTCTTCGCCATCTTTCCAGACGGCGACCGACGCGCCAAGCTCATCGCGCTCCGAAAAGTTGCGGAGGAAGAGTTCTTCGATCACTTCGTGCATACTTAGGATTCAAAACCGGCGATAAGAGTGCGCAGATCCTCGAGATCGGGATCACTGAGAGCGCGTTGCTTGAAGCGGGGATCCATTGCGAAAGATTGCTGCAACCACGAGAGGGCTGCCTGAGGTTTTCCGAGAGCCAATTCGTAGCAGCCTAGGTTGTAAAAGTAGACTGGCTCATTCTGAAGACTCAGTGGCCCTGACTGCAGGTGCTCGATTGCTTCTTCGGTTCGCCCAAGGGCATGCAGGCAGTAGGCCCCTTGGATAAAGCCTGCTGGATTGTCAGGGTGCAGATCTGCCAATACTTCACTCAATGCCAACGCTTCTTTGATGTGGTTACGGTCGAGTTCGATGATAATCCGCATCTCCTGGGCTATGGCCGAGGAACGCTTCTCGCCAGGAAGGTGACCGATTTCCTTCCAAGCTTCTTCCAGCATGCCAAGGTCGATATAGCCTCGGATTTTTTCGAGCCAGCCCGGGTCGTCCATGGATCACATCTTCTCGGTGGTACGTATACCCAACAGGTCGAGGCCTTTGCTTAATACCTGACTGGTCAACTCGCAGAGGGCGAGGCGAGTTTCGCGGATTGCTCCTTCTGCCTTCAGTACTGGGCAAGCTTCCCAGAACTTGTGGTAAGTAGTAGCGAGTTCGTAGAGGTAGGTAGCGAGCGTGTTAGGGCGAAAATCAGCAATAACAGCTGGCACGGTTTCGCTGAATTGAGCGAGTTTTAGAACTAGATCTTTTTCTGCATTGGTTGTGAGCTCAATCGGGCCACCGGCCTCAAAGTTTCTGCCAAGTTTACGGAATATAGCCCGCGTCCTCACATAAGCATTGATAAGGTAGGGGGCCGTATTGCCTTTCAGAGCAAGCATGTTGTCCCAATCGAAAATGTAGTCAGTCATTCGGAACTGGCTCAATTCGGCGTATTTAACGGAACCGATGCCGATCACTTCGGAGATTTCTTTTTTTTCTTCCTCAGAGAATTCGGGGTTTTTTTCGGCGACGATCTTGTAAGCGCGCTCAACGGCTTCATCGAGCACGTCGGAGAGTTGGACTGTTTCGCCGGAGCGGGTCCTGAGCATCTTGCGGTCTTGGCCGAGGATGCTGCCGAAGGGAATGAACTGAAGTTCAGCATCCTGCCCGCGCCGTTTTGAAATTTCAAAAATCTGGGCGAAGTGAAGCTGTTGCGGCGCGCCAACAACATACCATAACGCGTCGGCTTTTATTTCAGTAATCCGGTGATCAATCGTGGCAAGGTCGGTCGTGGCGTAGAGGAAACCTCCGTCCGACTTACGAATCAGAGCCGGCTTGTCCGCCATTTTTTCGTCTTCGGGGAAAAAGACGCAGATAGCGCCATCAGATTCCTCCGCAATGCCGGCTTCAAGAAGCTCATCTACGAGGGGATTCAGTTGGTCGTTGTAAAAGCTCTCGCCAAGCCAGGTGTCAAACTCGACGTCGAGACGATCATAAATCTTCTGCAGCCCTTGTTTTGAAAATTCGATCGTTTTTTTCCAGATTACAATATTCTCCTCATCGCCACTCTGGAGTCTGACGAGCTCGTTTTTGCATTCTTTATGGAGTGATTCGTCTTCCTTCGTTTTGGCATTTACCTCTCGATAAATCCGAAGGAGCTCAGGAATTGGGTCGACTTCGAGGGCCGCCTTGTTGAGCAGGTTCTTCCAGCCCCATAGGATCATGCCAAATTGGGTTCCCCAGTCGCCGATGTGGTTATCGGCAATTACTTTGTGTCCGAGAAAGCGTCCGATACGAACAAGGCTGTCACCGATGATCGTTGAGCGAATGTGTCCCACGTGCATTGGTTTGGCCACATTCGGGGCCGAAAAGTCGACAACGATCGTTTGGGGGTGGTCGACCTTTGCGACTCCGAGTTGGTCTGGATCGGTGAGGAGTTCCTCGAGCCGCTTTTGCAGGGTTGAGGTGGTAAGTCGGAAGTTAATAAAACCCGGACCGGCGATTGAAGGTGTTTCACAGAAATCTCCGCTATCGAATGCTTCAACGATGGCGGTGGCAAGTTCACGAGGATTCCGCTTGAGCTGTTTTGCAAGAATCATGGCCGCGTTAGACTGATAATCTCCGAACTGGCGGTTCTGAGCTTGGTCTATCTGGGCGACGAAAGCTTCCGGCACCTCAGTCCCGAAACTGGTATTCGTCAGAGCAGCGTTGAGACGGTATGCGAGTTGTTTGGCGATAGTTTCGGACATGTCTAATCCAACCGTGGGGAATTTGGGGAAGAGCCTAGAGGGGCTAGACTGCGGCAGCGCGCTGCGAAAGGATTTCGATAATTTCGGTTTCGTTGGCTGCGTCAGCGAGGCGCTTTCTTGTGTCGGCGCTGTTGAGGATCTTGGCGATCGCGGCCAGGGTTTTGAGGTGCATCGTGTATTGGGACTCCGGCACAATAAAAAGGACAACGAAATGCACGGGGGCACGGTCGAGCGCGCAAAAGTCGATACCAGACTTGGAACGGGCGAAAATGGCAACGACTTCTTCAAGGTCGGGAAGGAAGGCGTGGGGAATAGCGACACCACCGCCTATGCCGGTACTGCGCTGGTCTTCGCGCGCACGAAGGGCCTCGAGGGCTGAGGTCTTTTGCGATTCGGGAAGTGCTTCAACCTCCACGAGATGCTCAACCATTTCCTCGATTGCAGGCAAGTGCTCCCCGGACTGCAGTTCTGCAATCACGTGTGCCGGAGTCAGTAATTCCGCCAGAGTCATCGTAATTTCCGCATCAGGTAACGCGAGTGGTCGATCATAAGCGCGAGTGGGGAGGGATCAAGGCGCATTTTACTGGGGTTGCGGCTTTACAATCAATCCTAAGGAGCTCCATTGAGGAAGTCAGTCGACTATCAAATGAAGCCACGCGTCCTTTTTGTCTGCACTGGAAATGTTTGCCGAAGCCCTATGGCGGAGGGTCTGCTTAGGGACATGTCCGAAAAAGTAGGTGCCAAAGTGACGGTTGCCTCCGCCGGATTGATTGCTGCGGAAGGAGAGCCACCAAGTCGCAACTCGGCAGTGGCCATGAAGGAAGGGGGGATTGATATCACTGCTCAGAGGAGCGAGATGCTGACACCCGAGATGGTAGAAGAGTTCACCCATATTTTTGGTTTGGGAAGCGGGCACATCGAAGTTATTCGCGCTCACTTTCCTGAGGCTTTAGAGAAGACCTTCGTGGTTCGGGAGTTTATCGCCAAAGACGGACGCGATATGGAAGTGCCAGATCCGATTGGTGGTGATTTAGCGGAATACCGTGAGACTCGTGATCTGATTATGGAGGCTATGCCGTCTATTCTCAGTTTCGTGACAACCGGTGACCCCCATCCCGAGGGGTGATCGAATGCCGTGTTTAAGGGATCGATTCTGGGCGTTTCGTCGTATCACCTTTTGACAAGGCGCATCTCCCGAATTAGCTAACCGCCAAAGTGGTGACAGCTCCTTTCCCACACCGCATTCTCTGACTCTTTAACTCATGGATAAACCAAGCATAATAATCGGATCAGATCACGGAGGTTTCGAACTCAAAGAAGCCGTTGTGAGCCACCTCGAAGGGAGCGGAATCGAGGTCAAAGACGTCGGCTGTTACTCAAACGAATCGGTGGATTATCCGGACTATGCGAATGAAGTCGCGAAAGCGGTCGTTTCGGGAAAACAGGATCTGGGTATCCTCTGCTGCACCACTGGTGTAGGGATGGCTATTGCTGCCAACCGCTTCCCGGGGATTCAGGCGGCAGTGGTCACTGATGCGGTCCTTGCCGCAAAGACTCGGTTACACAACGACACCAACGTCCTGTGCCTAGCTGGCAGTTACAACACGCCCGAGGAAACTGGCGCAATCGTCGATGCATGGTTGGGGGCTGAATTTGATGGAGACGGCCGCCATGGTCGCCGTGTCGGTAAAATGAATACCTGTGGCACGGCCGTGAGCGCCCCAAAGTTGGCAATTACTGATCCGGAGATCTATGCCTCGATCGAGAAAGAGGAGGAGCGTCAAAAGGGGAATATAGAACTCATTGCTTCCGAGAACTTTGCTTCGAAGGCAGTCCAACAAGCACAGGGCAGCGTCCTTACAAATAAATATGCTGAGGGTTATCCGGGCAAACGCTGGTATGGCGGCTGTGACAATGTCGATGTTGTCGAGACTCTCGCGATCGAGCGCGCCAAAGAGCTTTACGGCGCGGGCTATGCCAATGTGCAGCCTCACTCAGGCTCACAGGCCAATGCCGCTGTTTACTTCAGCGTCCTAGAGCCAGGCGACAAGATCCTGACCATGGACTTGAGTCATGGCGGTCACCTCACTCACGGTCATTTCGCCAATTTCTCCGGCAAACTTTACGAAGTCGAACACTACGGAGTCTCCGAAGAGACAGAGACGATCGATTATGATGCCCTTGCTGAGGCTGCGAAGCGCTACCAGCCCAAGATGATAACTGCTGGTGCTTCTGCCTACTCTCAAATCATCGATTTTCCGCGGATGCGGGAGATTGCTGATTCTGTCGAGGCCTACCTTTTCGTCGACATGGCTCATATTTCGGGACTGGTGGCAGGAGGGGTTCATCCCTCGCCGATCGAACATGCTGATTTTGTCACCACGACAACGCATAAGAGTTTGCGAGGACCTCGTGGAGGTCTCATCCTGACGAACGACGGCGATCTTGCGAAGAAGATTGACTCATTGGTTTTCCCCGGTGTTCAGGGTGGACCACTTATGCATGTGATCGCCGCCAAGGCGGTTTGCTTTTTGGAAGCTCTCCAGCCAGATTACAAAGAATATCAGTTTCAGATCGTTAAGAACGCGGTAGCGCTGGCTGAGCGAATGAAGAGCCACGGCTACCGGATCATCTCGGGTGGTACTCAAAACCATCTCTTCATGATCGATCTGCGTCCCAACGGGTTGAACGGGAAGATTGTTCAGGAGACGCTCGACGAAGCTGGGATTACCGTGAACAAAAACTCGATACCGTTCGATACCGAAAGCCCGTTTAAGGGTGGGGGTATTCGAATTGGGACCCCTGCCGTGACCACTCGTGGAATGAAAGAGGCCGAGATGGAAATAATCGGAGACCTCATTCACGAAGCCATCTCTAATCGCGAGGACGCAGCCAAGCTTGAAGCTATCAAAGCAAAAGTGAAGGCTCTCAATGAGGATTTTCCGCTTCCCTAAGAGTTGGAAGTCTCGACCAGTTATCAGCAGACGGAATAAAGAATAAGTGACCTAGGTCGCTCCTAATTATTCGTTGGATCCTGACACCGCTGTCAAACGGGGGTAGTTTTGGAAAATAGCTGGTTTTCGGCAAACGCATGCTTTCCGTGATCAAATCGAAAGAAAGATTGGTCATTTTAGGTTAAGTTTACCTAAAATCGCTTCATCTTTACTCGGAAAATTAGCATTTTTGACCAAAGTTGGTGTTTTTCCGTTTGTATTTCTCTCAAAAATTGCGAATTTTGAGTGAAGTAACCAATTTGGCAATATGGCTATAGAAAAAGAAGAGGAATTAGATGGCGCTCAAGCGCTCATTAAAACGCTCAGCGAGTTGGGGGTGGAGTACGTTTTTGGCTATTCGGGTGGCGCAGCCCTTCCGATTTTTGATGCCTTGGAAACTGTCGAATCCAACATCAAATTTGTCCTCACTCGCCACGAGCAAGGAGCGACTCACATGGCTGACGGGTATGCCCGCGCCACGGGCAAGCCTGGCGTTGTTCTGGTGACTTCTGGACCCGGAGCTGGAAATACCATTACCGGAATCATGACTGCTCAGATGGACTCAGTTCCCATGATCATCGTGAGCGGCCAGCAAGTGACGTGGATGCTTGGAAAAGATGCCTTCCAAGAAGCAGACATTTTTGGAATTACCATCCCAATCGTGAAGCACAACTATCTTGTACGCGAGACCAATGATCTCCCCAAAGTGGCCCGTGAAGCGTTTCACATTGCGACAACTGGCCGTCCCGGCCCGGTGCTGATCGACGTGCCGAAGAATGTGAGCCAGTCTCCATTTACGGGTGACCTCGATGCTGAGATCGATCTTCCAGGTTACAAACCCGAAGAAGCCATGGACATCGATTCGTCTTCGCTTGAAGCGGCTGCTCGCCTGATTAATCTCGCCAAGAAACCTGTGATTCTTGCAGGACACGGTGCCATGATTGCTGGGGCTGAGGCTGAATTGATGGAACTCGCCAACCGCACCGAGAGCCCGGTGACGTCGACACTTCTGGGGAAGGGAGTATTTCCTGAGTCCCATCCATTATCAGTCGGCATGCTGGGCATGCATGGCACTGCCTATGCCAATAAGGCGATCTGCGAGTGCGACCTACTCATCAACGTCGGTTCTCGTTTTGATGATCGCATCATTGGTCAGGCTGATAAATTCTGTGCACAGGCCAAAATCATTCATTTTGAAATTGATAACGCCGAAGTCGGTAAAATGATCGTTCCTGATGTGGCCGTGGTTGGGGACGCCAAGGTCGCTTTAACCCAGTTGCTACCCATGATCGAGCAGGCAGATAACGCCGACTGGTTGGAGCATATTAACGGATACAAGAAGAAGTATCCTCTCGGCTACAAAAAGCAGGGGGGGCTTCGAATGCAGCAAGTACTCGACGATATTTACGAGCTGACAGATGGTGAAGCTATCATTACGACCGATGTTGGCCAGCACCAGATGTGGGCAGCACAGTTCTACCTCAACAGCGCTTCCTTCAAATGGATTAGCTCAGGTGGTGCAGGAACGATGGGATTTGGTTTTCCCGCGGCCATAGGCGCTCAGTTTGCTTGCCCGGACGAAACTGTGATTGCAGTGGCTGGAGACGGGGGATTCCAGATGACTCTCTGTGAAATTGCTACAGCGGTGATTCACAAACTTCCCATAAAAATTCTTGTATTGAACAATCACTACCTAGGTATGGTTCGACAGTGGCAGGAACTCTTCTTTGATAACCGTGAAAGTGGTGTCGACCTGGAAGGAAACCCTGATTTCGTGAAACTTGCTGAGGCGTATGGTTGTAAAGGAATCAATATCAAACGCCCTGCCGACGTGAAGAAGAAACTCCAAGAAGCCCTCGACTACAATGAGGGTCCTATTTTGATCAATGCGGAGTGTGTGAAGACCGACAACGTGTTTCCGATGATTCCAGCGGGTGCCGCTCTCGAAGACATGCTGATTGAGCCTCCCAAACACAAGATGGCAAAGCCGGTTGGTTCTACTTGATGTGCGAAGCAGTACGCGACCATACCCATCCAATCAAATACCACTATTTTACCCATTCGTTTGAATGAGCCGAACTATCACTACTTCAGATAAAAAGCCTGCAGCCCGAGCCGACATTATCGGCGGGCACACGCTGAGTATGTTTGTGAACAACAAGCCTGGCGTGCTAATGCGCATTTGCCAGATTTTTGCCCGCCGTGCTTACAACATTGATTCTCTCGTTGTTTCTCAGGGGCGGGATCCTCAGTTTTCCCGACTAACACTTGGCATCAGCGGAGATCCAGCGGGTCTTCCCCAGATTATCCTGCAGTGTGACAAATTGATCGACGTGATCCATTGCTATGAACATACACCTGATGATTCAGTGGTTCGTGAACTCGCTCTCGTAAAGATCGTTGTGGAGGGTGGCGAAAAGCGGACTGAGTTACTCCAAATCGTGGAGCACTTTGGAGGGAAGACAGTCGACTTGAATGAGTCTTCCATGATTATCCGGATCGAAGGGGCAAGTGACAAGGTTGATGCCGCTATTCGTCTGATGAACAGTTATGAAATCATAGAAACAGTGCGCACCGGAAAAGTCGTGATGGCTCGTGCTGACCAGGCTACCTAATCTGGCCACCTCAAATCTTAAGAAGGTCGAGTTCAGTAGGGCTCCATTTTATGTGGCGGCCCGCGGAGCGCGTCATTGATTACTCAAAAGAGAGACGACAGTCTCTTTCAGGGCCCGATTGGTAGCGAGAGCTTCACCACCATTGATATTTCCCTCATTTCCCGCCCAGTCCCCGAAATATCCACCGGCTTCCCGAAAGATTGGAGGAAATGGACCGCAATCCCAAACGGCCATCACGGGATCAAGCATGACTTCGGCGCGGCCTGTTGCAACCAACAAATAACCATATGCGTCGCACCACCCTGCGTTGTAGTAGACTGCTTTTTGGAGTCGCTCCCATGCTTCTCCTTTATTGTTCTGAGCGAAATAAGCGGTGTCGATGTGGGCGCAGACAGCCCGCTCGATTGCTTCGACATCAGACACCGCGCATGGCCTTCCGTTCCATAAGGCTCCCTCACCGGTTGCTCCGGAAAGCATCTCGTCTAAGGCTGGGAAGTAGGCGCATCCGACTTCGACGGTTCCATCGATTTCGAGGGCTATGAGTACTGCGTAGAGAGGAACGCCGTGAACGAAGGACTTGGTTCCGTCGATGGGGTCGATGATCCAACGATACTTGGAGTTGCCGTTTGAAGATCCAAACTCTTCTCCCACAATTTCGTGATCAGGATAGGCTTCAGAAATTCGCTGGCGAATGAGTTCTTCAGCTTCTCGGTCTGCCACAGTTACCGGAGTGTTATCGCCTTTGAACTCTGGCTTTGCTTCCTCGGTGAGAAAGTAATTCAGAGTCAGTTGCCCTGCTTCACGGGCAGTCGCTTCGGCAAAATGATGGAATTCGGATAGCATGAGGAGAAGAAAAGTGGATCTTAGTCGGATTTTTTAGGCGCCGTGGCGGCTGCAAGCTTGGCTTTGCTGGAGGGAATAGCATCAGCCTCAAGGTCTCCGAGTGCAAACTGGATCCCGTCGAGTATGTGAGTTAGGACCGTCTTATTGGCAAAGGTCATGTCGTTGTGTCCAAGGTTGGTATAAAAGAGGCGACCTTTGCCAACTTCGCGACACCATGACACGGGTACGTCTAGTTTTGTTGGATCGCCCGGCACTTTAGCCTTAAATTTTTCGTTCTTGAGAGGTGCTGCATTCTGGGGATGTGACATGTCGAGGCTTAAGAGCACCCTGAGTCGGTCACGACCCTCGAACGAATCAGGCTTATACCAATAGATTTCATCTTTGTGCCAGAATCCGTCACCATCAAAGGCGGCATTAAGGCTGTTCTCAGGATCATCAAGCTTGAAAGCCCAGGTGCCTCCAGCCGTCCAGGGGTGTCCATCGAAGACCCCTCCCATTAGGGCAATCCCTTCTTCCCATTTCTTGAAGTTATCGGCCGCAGCATGCAATCCAACAATACCCTTGCCGTTTTCGATAAAATCGAGGATGGCCTCCTGCTGAGTTTCGTTAGGGACAAGGTTTGTGGTGTTGTTGAAAAGGATGGCATCGTAGGCGGCGAGATTTTTTTTGGTGAAGACTTCGTATTCATCAGCGAGGTCGATCGTGAATGCGTCGGTCTGCTCCGCTATCTGTTCGAGAGCGTAATTTCCGAATGGGATGGAAGTATGGATGAAGCCTTCGCATCGCCAGAATACGAGGACCTTCCGATCTGGCTGTGGGCTCACAGTAGCTTCAGGAATATTGCTGGCTATCTCCTCTTTAGCCGCGGCAGTAGGGTTATCGCCGAACCTTGCCGCTGCTTTTTCTGACCATGTTTTCGGTTGTTCCTTCTTTTGCGCCAGGGCGGTGCCTAAGACTGCCGCGAATATTAGTGAAATAATGAGACTATATTTGTTCATGCTCTGTGGATTTTAGCGTGATTGAAAAAATGGCAATAGCCCTAAAGCCTTTTTTTTGCCCGTTTAAACCGACTTCTCCGAACGGCTGACGTGTCGACATTCTTTGTTTCAGTGCGAGGCGCCGGTGAGATGGGGTCGGCTTGAGTGGCCGGTGTTTTTGGAGCAGGCTCCTTGTCCTCTGCTCGGGTTCTCTTCTTCTTTCTCTTTTCTGAGGCTCCCACAGTTGCGAGGTCGTAAACTGGCATCTTCCATCCGGTTCTCGTCGCATATGCTTCGGCCAGAAAAATCAGAAACGCCGCAATCAGAAACCAGGCTTTGATCGATTCAAAGCCGGGGGAAGG